>Ga0207098_10394_pt1 | contig 13651 bp, 16 predicted proteins | sample Alteio_BWMinHeat_84_FD_153548 | JGI IMG/M metagenome (GOLD analysis project Ga0207098, IMG submission 153548) | Enriched cells from forest soil in Barre Woods Harvard Forest LTER site, Petersham, Massachusetts, United States -... | ecosystem: Environmental > Terrestrial > Soil > Temperate forest >...
GATGGTAGCGCTAACGGGAATCGAACCCGTGTTTTAAGATTGAGAATCTCACGTCCTAACCCCTAGACGATAGCGCCACATTGGGTGGGGATGGCCGTAGCGGCCACTCGTCTAATTTAACAAATAACTCTCCCTGCGCCAAAGGATGCGGCCCAAACGGCGCGTCAGATCCCCAGCTTGCGCACTTCCTCGTTGTAGTACTTGCGGTAGAGGATTTCCCACTCCTGCGAGCCCTCAAGGATGATCTTGCGCTGCGACGCGATCTTCTGCCGGGCGGCGGTGTCGATACGGGCCTCCTCGGTCAGCAGGTTTTCGAGCGCCTTGCGAGCTTCCTGGCGGATCGTGTTGCGATCTTCGAGGAAGCCCACTTCTTCGAGATCGGCGAGCGTGTCGGCCACGGTGTGCGCCAGCTTGTTGAGCTTGTCCCGGCTGATCCTCATAGCACCGCCTTGTACTTGCGGGCCAGCTCGGTCTTCACCTTCTTGAACATCTCGGCGTATTGCGCGCCCGACTTGCGCATCTCTTCGGAGTAGGCCTCAAGTATGACGCGGACCTCTTCATTGATGCGGTCCTCGAGCGACAATTCCTCGATCAGGCCCTCGGCCACACGGGCCTCGGTCGCCTTCAAGTTGCTGGTGGTGATCATTTTGGCGTCGATGAGATGCTTGACCGTACGACGGCCCAGATAACCAATATATTCACGGGAAAAGATCATGGACTAACAGTCAGAATAGCGCAAGGGGCTTGGATCTGTACACACGACCGGTTCTATCGATGTCAGTGTCGATCACTATCTCAGAATCGAGATCCCGCGGACCAAGACCCGGACCAGGACCCGGACCAGTCCGCGGGGACCCGGGTTGGCGCTAGCCGCGGTGGGGACAGGTTTTGGTGTTGACGCACTGATCGGCGAGGCGCAGCCGCTCGACAGGCCGGCCGCCTACGAGGTGCTCTTCGACAATGGCCGCCGCATCCTCGGGCCGCACCGAGCCGTACCACACCGCTTCCGGATACACCACCACCGTCGGCCCGTGTTCGCACTGATCCAGGCACAGGGATTTGTTGATGCGGACGCGGTCGCCAAGGCCGGCCGCTTTGGTCAGCTGCTGCAACTGGGTGTGCAGTTCGCTTTTGCCGTCCGTGGTGCAGGAAGGGCGGGGCGCGCCTTCGGGACGGACGTTGTGGCAAACAAAGACATGGCGTTCAAAAGGGGGCAATCGTGGAATCCTCCTTTACCAGAGTAACGGGATGACCTGCGGAAAAAGGTTTCCACAATCTCGACAGCCCACCCGCCCGCATCTGCGAAAATGATTGCTTGACTATGAGCAAGGATAATCTGCTTTCGCTGAAAGACGACATGGTGGCCTTTATCGAGGGCCATGGTCTGCGCCGCCTGCCGGGCTATGTCACCGAAGACATTCCTTCCATCCTTTGGGAAGATCATGGCAACGCCGACGCATGGAAAGATTTTGTGGAGATGGCCAAGCACGTCGGGGCCACTTTCATCACGTTCAGCGAGATGAGCCTGGAACGGGAAGAACTGGACGCGCTCGTCGACGAAGCCGGAGAGATGAACTTCCCCGACGAGGAAGCGACCGAACTGGTGGAGGCGCAGTGGCTGCGCAAGTATGCCGGCATGCTGGGCTACATTCAGCTGGGCTTTGTTCACCAGGGCCTGGTGTTCCTTCATGAGACCACCACCGAGTGGTACGAGCGCTACCAGGCGCTGCTTGAAGATATCGAGAGTTTCCAGGATATCGTGATCGACGACGCCCACGAAGGCTCCGGCGACGAGGACGAATAACGGGCGGTGAGCATCGTGGGCACGATCGACAGTACCTCCGCGCCCGTCCGCAAATTTCCCCGCCAGCGCTGGGTCATGGCTGACCCCTATCCCGAGCAGGCAGCGGCCCTCGCCCAGGCAGCGCGCCTTCCGCTGGTGTTGGCGGAGTTGCTGGTGGCGCGTGGCGTTTTCAGCGCGTCCGAAGCGCACGCCTTTTTAAATCCCGACGTCTCCCATCTTCACGAGCCTCTGTTGATGCGCGGAATGGATATCGCCGTAGAGAGGGTGGAGCGCGCCATCGCGGATCGCACGCCTATCCTTCTCTATGGCGATTACGACGTGGACGGCACCACCGCCGTGGTGCTGCTGAAGACCGCGATCGAAATGCTGGGCGGCACAGTGCGGTTTCACGTGCCCCATCGGCTGCTCGAGGGATACGGCCTGCAATCAAGCGTTCTGGAAGCGGCGTATGCGGACGGTGTGCGGCTGGTCATCACGGTGGATACGGGCATGCGCGCCTTCGCCGAAGCGGAGACCGCGCGCCGCATCGGCCTTGATCTGATCATCACCGATCATCACCTCGCGAAAGCCGATGATTCTGTGCCCGTCGCCCTCGCCATTCTCAATCCCAATCAACCCGGCTGCGGCTACCCGGAAAAATCTCTGTGCGGCGCGGCCATCGCCCTCAAACTCGCTGTCGCGTTATTGAATCGCCGCGATCCAATCCGCACCCGCGAAAAGATCCTCCCCAGTTTCCTCAAGATGGCGGCGATCGCCACCATTGCCGATGCCGTCCCGTTGCGGGGCGAGAATCGCGCGATCGCGGCACTGGGCCTGCGCGAGCTTCGGCGTCCCGTGGGCGTGGGCCTGCGCGCCTTGTTCGCGGCCGCGGCGCTCGATCCCGCATCGAAGGAGCTTACCGGGTACGACGTAGCCTTTCGCCTTGCGCCCCGCATCAACGCCGCCGGACGCATGGATGTGGCCTCAGAGGTGATCGAGCTTTTCTGTACCCGCGATCTTGGCCGCGCGAACGAGTTGGCGACCAAGCTCGAATTGCTCAATCGCCAGCGCCGCGACACCGAAGCGATCGCGCTGGCAGCCATCGAAGCGCGCCTCGCCGACGACGCCGATCTTGCCGCCTGTCGCCTGTTGGTGGTCGACGGCGATGGCTGGCATCGCGGCGTGATCGGCATCCTGGCTTCGCGCGTGGTGGAGCGCACCGCCAAGCCCGCCATCGTGGTCAGTGTCGAAGACGGCATCGCGCATGGCTCAGGCCGATCCGTCGATGGCTTTCCGCTGCTGGAGGCGATCGAGACCTGCGGCGATCTCTTCACTCGTTTTGGCGGACATGCGTTCGCAGTGGGATTCGCCATGCCCGCCGATGGACTTCCGGAACTCAAGCGGCGGCTCGGCCTTCACGCCGAAGCGCGCCTGGCCGCACGCGTACCCGAACAACTTCTGCATATCCACGCAGAGCTTCCCCTCGACCGCATTACGCCTGTACTCGCCGGCTGGCTGCGCAAACTTGAGCCGTTGGGCCATGGCAATCCTGAGCCCATTTTCATGGCCCGCCGGGCCAGGATTGCCTCGCCGCCCCGGGTCATGAAAGACCGCCACATCCGTCTCGAACTCACCCCGGAATCAAACGCCCAGGGTCGGCCTTCGGGCCCGGTCCGGCCGTCAGGATTGACCCGCGCCCTCGGCTGGGACTGGGCCGGTCGCTGCATGGATCTGCAGCTTTGCCAGGGAAGTATGATCGATCTCGCCTACCGGATCCGCGAGAACGACCACCCGGATTTCGGCGGCATCGAAGTTGAGATCTGCGGCATCCGCCTCGCCGAGGCCTAAACCCAGGGGCGGACCCGCATCTCTCGCAGCCCTCGGCTTGTTATTGGGCAAGAATGCGCGCGCGCTTGCATTTTATTTTGAACGGCTCTGCCACAATGGAGGTGGAAGAGAGGATTGAAGTGCGGCCTAACGCAGAACCCTAAGCACCCAAAGCAATTCGGTTTCGATAACTCGAACCGGGATACCCCCCTCCCCCCCCTGTGAAGCTGTGAAACTGTGAGTCAATCGTTTCGATCAAGCCAGAGGGTGGGCACGGAGATTTTGTTTCTGGTTAGTTTGGAGCACCGGGCGGGATTTGAACCCGCGAATGCAGGTTTTGCAGACCTGAGCGTTAGCCACTTCGCCACCGGTGCCCTTGGTCAGACGCAAGTCTGATCTAACTCTCACTATCACTCTTCATAGTTGGAAAATCCGAGCCGCTCCGTAGACCAGACCAAGTGTGAGCGCCGCGATAGCGATCTCGCCAATGGCACCTACCAGAAAAGGACGGGCGCCCTGCTTGCCGAGTTCCCGAAGATTGGTTCTGAGTCCAACGCCTGCAAACGTCAGCAGAAAAGCCCAGCGCGACAGATTGCCGATCGCGGTGATCTGTGGCTTGGTAAAAAAGCCAATCGATGCCACCAGTGACACCACCAGAAAACCCAGAACGAATTTCGGGAACTTGCTCCAAAGGAACGCAGCCTTGTTCTGAACTTTCGCTGCCTGCCCCTTGGAAGCCCAGTAAATGGCATATCCCAGCACCACGAATCCGATCATTGCGTTGCGGCACGTCTTCGCGAGCACGGCTACCTTGCCGGCTGCGTCGGAGTAGAGTGCACCTGCCGCCGAAGCCTCCGCTGTGTTGTCCACCGCGAGCCCCGCCCACAGTCCATATCCGCGGTCGCTCAGGTGCAATGTGTGACCGACCAATGGAAAGACGAATAACGAAATGGCGCCCAGGGCCAGAATCGCTGCGATCGCATACGATGAGTCTTCTTCATCGGCATCGATGGCTCCCTGTGTCGCGATGATGGCTGACACGCCGCAGATGGAAGATCCGACGGCCAGAAGCGTTGTGAGTTTCGGCCGAAGCTTGAATGCGCGCCCCAGCAGCGTCATGAAGATCAGTGACAGCGTGATCTCCACAAAGACAAGACCGAGCGAGATGCCGCCGAGGCGCAGAACATCGCCCACCAGAAATCGCGCGCCCAACAGCACGATGCCTATCTTGAGCCAGAACTCGTAAGTCGCCACTCCGGCTCGGAAGAGGGCGGGCACACCCACCGTGTTTGAAATCACGAGGCCGATGACGATGGCCCAGAGAACATACTCAATGTTCGGCAGGACAAGATGATGTGCCTTTCCGTAGCGGGCAACGGACTGTTCGATAAACTTGCCCGCGTATCCCACCACAGCGAGCAAAAGCACCCCAGGCAGGAGTGCCAGCACACGGCCAGGAGCAGAGACAGCGCGCGGTTGCGGCAAAGCGATAGAGTCAGCCATCGTGTTTCTCCTTCTACAAAGGACTTACCAGGGAATGGCCTTGAGGATTCCGGTGCGAACGAGAACGATCATCAATAACGCGATGATCACAGCCCACGTATCGACAGAGATGCGCGACTTGGATGGAACAGGAGAGTGCGACATGCGCGTGTAACTCCTAAGTGAAAAGTTGGAAGAGCAGAATCAAAGGTCCGAGGGACGGACCCTCAAATCGAAGATCAGCGACAACAACAGGCGGAGAGCCTGGACGCCACGGTGGAGAGAGCGGATTGTACGCGGCGTTTCATCGCTTGGATTCTTTTTAACACCGGTTGGAACAAATGGCAAGAGAGACCTGCGTCCGTGCTATTGAGGGTTGCGACAAAATCCAGGCAAGTGTCTCTGCCCTGTTCACCCGCCACAAAATTCTCGGCGGCGATACGCATGTCGCTGCTACAGCCAGTTCAAACAAAACGAAGGCCCACGCCGCAGCGTGAGCCTTTGTTTTCGTTACCGGTTCGTGCTCTAGCGGTGCGGCTCTTTCGGTTTGGGTTCCGACTGATGCTCAGGATGGGACTGCGGCTGGGCATGCGGCTCGGCGTGGGACTGCGGCTGAGCATGCGGCTCCGGCCGGGACTGGCTCTCCGGATGCGACGGCTGAGACGTATGCGCCGGCTGCTGCTCGTACTTTGGAGCCGGTGCCGGATGCGCCTGGGGCTCGGGCCGCGACTGGTACTCAGGATGCGATGCCGGAGCGGCGTGTGATTGCGGCTCAGGGTGCGATTGCGGTTGAGGATGCGACTGGTACTCAGGGCGCGATGCCGCCGGAGCCGGATGAGACTGCGGCTGCTCGTACTTGGCAGCCGGCGCGGGATGTGACTCCGGCGCTGGCCGGGATTCGGGAGCCGGATGCGACTGAGGCTGATACGCTGTCGCGGGATGCGACTCAGGATGGCCGGCTGGAGTGGCATTGGGCTGTGTTCCCGGCCGATTGTATTCGGCGCGCGGAGCGCCTGCATTGGCTGCGGCGCCCACAGGAGCAGCGTGGTGCTCGGGTGGCAGCGGCCGCGCGACGGCCACGTTCTGCGGATGCCCATTGTTGGCCTTGAAGTATGCGGTGCGATCGGTTCGAGCCGTTTCCATGTGCTGCTGCTGATACGACGTCGGGGCCACATGCGATTCATGCATGGCCTGCTGTTCCACCGGGGTGGGTTCATGGCGAATGCCGCCGGGACCGCCGCTATACGCTACGCGATTGTTGTTGATGATCGTGGTGTTGTGCACGATGGTTTCGTTCACGTAGGTGTTGTGAATGACGGTGTTGTTCACATGCACGACCGCTGTGTTATAGGCAAACTCGCGGCCACGCCACTCGCCGCCCACAAAACCCACGCCCATGTAGCCGAAGCCATAGTTGACGCCGCCGTAATATCCGACGTGCGGGCCCCAATAGCCGGTGTGCATGACGTAGAGGCCGCCTTCCCAGCCCCAATACGGCGGAGTCCAAAGCGCGCCTTCATAGGGGGCGGGCACCCAGGCTCCGGGAACCCAGTAATATCCATCATCGCCGTAGGCCCAGTAACCGGGCGTCCACATCAGGCCGGGCTGGGGGCAAGGCGGCTGCACATAGACGGGCAGCACCGGAGGGGCAAATCCCACGCTGATAAAAACACCCGCGTATGAAGAAGCGGGAACGAGCGAAACAAGCAGCGCCAGCAACAGCCAGCGTGCTGAACGAAGAACCTGCATAGTAATTCCTCCTGAGATCGTTCGACCCCGCCGGCTCGGAATTTAATCTACCGTGAGCGGGCCAGGACTACGAGGTCACGAACTTGTAATCGCCTGAAAGCTTTAAGCGCAATCAAGCTACTAGATTGGAACCCCATCAGGGGTGAGAAGTTGTCAGAATGTCAAATAAGTAACACCGGTGCGAAAATTATTAGGGTCCCTGCAACATGCCAGGGAAATAGATTCTTTCCCGAACCCATTCTCGCAGTTCGAGATCCTGGCAGGCCTGGAGCGAGATGGCGCCCGAATCTGCCTGGTTAAGCCGCCCTCAGTAGCGCAGGCTGAGCCCGAGGCCGAGGACGTTCCGGGCCTGCAGGTTCACGGGCGTCACGCCCTGTGGATAAATAAAGGTGTAACCGATCTGATTTGCCACTTCGCCGACCCCGATATCGAAGGCAAAGTGAGGGTTTTCTTTCTGGGTGATCCGAACCGCAAAATCCAGGGTGGTGGGTATGTGAGACTTGCCGCCGATCAGCAAGGAGCCGAGGTTCTTCACCTGCGAGGGCTGCTGCGTGAATCCCGCCGCGGGCACGATCGCGGTTTTAAAGAAAAACGGGAGCGGAATCCCCAATCCTCCGAAGAAGCGTCCTTCATACCCGGGTGCCTGCCCTCCCACCCCGTAGATCGAAGCGTTGGTGTATTTCCATCCCAGGTTGGCGAGAAACGGCAACGGCAGGTGCAGCCACGTCTTGCTCGCCGCAACGTAATAGTCCTCGTTGACATAAATGGTGCCATCGAGGGCGCCGCTCACGAACTGGTCTCCGGTTCGCACAACTGTGCCCACGGCAAGCCCCGGGACCAGCGGACTCCATTGGCCGTCCTTGATGGCCACCACTTTGCCACTGAATATATTCATCCCCGCATAATGCCAAAGGCTGCTCAGCAGCGGGTCGTTGCCTAACGTGTGCACGTTGCGTGTATATCCCACCTCCGCCCGATTGGCAAAACCCTCCGCGATATTGAAGGTGTAGACGTTGCCGATCACTTTATCAACGTTGATGAAGTGGAAGCCCACCGCGGGATGCGAGAAGATGTGATCCTTGGCCGTATAAACGACGTAGGCCGTCGGCGTGATAAATCCGCCCGTCTGGCCTTCGAGGGTCAGGTTTTGAGCGTTCACGCAGGGAGCGGCAAGGGCGACCGCCGCAACGACACCGCACAGAAAGATTCTCGAAAGGCTGCGTGATCTCAAGGGTCGAACTCCCAGGTGCGCCGGTGGCGCGTGTTCGCCGTGATTAAAACTTCCCCGTTGTAACACAACCCCCGCGGTGTCGTCTCCCCCCTTGCCGCAATGGTAGACTCACGCCATGCCGCGCGGTCTGTTCATCACGCTCGAAGGGCTCGATGGATCGGGCAAGACTACCCAGATCAAGCGTCTGGCTGCGTGGATGCAGAAACGCGGCTCGACGCCGGTCATGACCCGCCAGCCCGGCGGAACGGTGCTGGGCGAGCGCATCCGGGAACTCGCCCTCGATTCCCGCTCCCGCGGCCTGTCGCCCATGGCGGAGATGGCTCTCATGTTCGCCGATCGCGCCCAGGCCATTGCCGAAGTGATCGAGCCCGCCCTGGCCTCAGGCAAAACGGTCCTCTGCGACCGCTTTACTGACTCCACCGAGGCCTACCAGGGTGGAGGCCGCGATATCGGCTCCGCGACCATTCTCGAACTGCACCAGCTTATCTGCGGCGATCTCCAACCCGACTTGACCCTGTTGCTGTTGCCGTCCCTCCAGCTCAGCCTCAACCGCGCACGGCGCCGCAGTGACCGGGTCGCCGAGCAGAACGGCAAGGACGAAAGCCGATTCGAGCGGGAAGACGACGCCTTTTATCGACGCGTCTGGGAGAAGTATCGCGAGATCGCCGCGCGCGAACCCCAACGCGTAGTTGTCGTCGAAGGCGACCTGGGCATCGACGAAGTTCACGAACAGATCGTTGAAGCCGTGGCCATGCGTCTGAGTGAATCGCATGTGTATTCAGTGAATAGTGGACAGTGAACAGGGCTGAGTGCCTGGAAACCTCGGCCTCGGATCACATACCCCTTGCTCAACCGCATGAACACTGACCACTGTTCACTGTCCACTGTTTTACGACGCCACATTCCACGCCCCCAGCGTGCGCCGCAGCAGCACCAGCTGGCCCAGGTGGTAGGCGTTGTGATCGGCCACAAGCAGCGCTTCGCGCAAGAGCGTCTGGCCATCTCCGTGGGGAATCCGCGCATACAGGTCGGTCGCATCGTCGGCCACCAGCGCACACATCGTCTGCAACTCCTGGCAGAAGGCATGGACGCTTCGATCCCATGCTTTTTCATCAGGCGGCTCCGGGCTTTCAGGCCAGTAGCCTTCCGGCCACTTCAGCGATTTGTAGCCGGGATTGCGGGAAAACTCGAGAATGTCCCACTGCGCGATGCGCATGTGTTCCAACAGTTCCCATGGGGAGTGGGGTGCCCCCTTGGGCCGCTTTCCCCTCAATTCAGCTGGAAAATCCTGGATGGCGTCCTGAAAACTCGCGTGGGCGCTTTCGCCCTTGAGCAGTTCAAGCAGATGCTGGCGCAGCGCGGCGTCTTTCTCCATAGCGATCGGCGATCTCCTTCTCGCTAACTTCTATCGTCCCGTCTTCAAGGTTCGGTTCACAATTGCACTGTCATCCTGAGCGAAGATTGGCGCTCTTTTTGCGCCGATCGTAGTCGAAGGATCTGCAGTTCGACCGCCTCAATTTTGGGCAACGAACTTCTGAGACACGACTCTCGTGGGAGAGCATAACAATCACATTCCACAGGATTCGCCGGCAGCCCGAAAAGATGCTTTGACTTTTTCTCAGGGCACAAGTCTGCCGAGAAAATGTTCCAGGGCGACCCGGGCGTCCTCGAGCGCGGTCTTTGACCCCTCCAGGCGGCTCATCGCCAAACCTCCTTCGAGCGTCGCAATCACGACATTGGCGACCTGGCGCGGAACGGTGCCCTTGCGAATCTCCCCCGCGCGGACCCCGCGACCAGCAATTCGAGTCAGGCGCGCTTTCCATCTGCGCAAAGCCTCCAGGGCCAGGCCCCGCAGCACAGGATTCCCGTCGTCCTCCCCGATCGCGGTATTAAAGATCGCGCATCCCCCTGGCACATCGGAGCGCACCTCGACAAAGCGTCGGACAAGGAAGCAAAGTTGATCGAGCGCACTCAGAGCTGGATCGATTTTTTCGCCGCGCAGTTTTTCGGCGCGCGCCACCGTATACCGAAACACCTCGGCAGCGAGTTCCTCCTTGCCCGAGAAATGCCTGTAAAGGCCGCCCTTTTCCAGGCCCGTTGCCTCCATCACATCCTGCATCGAAGAGCCGGCGAACCCCTTCTGATTAAAGATCGGGGCCGATTTCTCGATGATCCTTTGCCGCGTTGTCTCCCCTTTTCGCATTTCGATGTACCTTCGCCGACCAGAATATACCAAAAAAGACGGATCGGTCGCAAATCCTGAGAATCAGATGAAACACGAGACGGATCGGTCTCAATTTTGGCTTCTTCAGGATCCCGCATGGCCGCTGCCGCTACCCTCCCCGCCCCCGTCGCCGCGCCGCAAGCCTCTCCCAAAATCGCTTCGCGGCCGCCTATCAATCCCTGGGTAGTCGCGCTCACCGTGACCCTGGCCACGTTCATGGAGTTGCTGGATACGTCGATCGCGAACGTATCGCTGCCCTACATCGCCGGAGGCCTGGGGCGATCCTACGACGAGGTCACGTGGATTCTCACCACTTACCTCGTGGCCAATGCGGTCGTCTTGCCCATGTCGGCGTGGCTGTCGCGGGTCATCGGGCGCAAGAACTACTACATGCTCTGCGTCGCCCTCTTCACGGCAACGTCATTCCTGTGCGGCATCGCGCCAAGCCTGGAGATCATGCTCCTGGCGCGCGTGCTGCAAGGCATCGGCGGCGGCGGCCTGGCGCCGGTCGAACAGGCCATTCTCGTCGACACGTTCCCGGCCCACAAGCGCGCCTCAGCTTTCGCGCTCTACACGGTTGCCATCGTGACTGCCCCGGCGATCGGGCCGGTCCTGGGCGGTTGGATCACCGACAACTTCAACTGGCGCTGGGTCTTTCTGATCAACATTCCCATCGGCATTCTTTCCATGTTCCTGACCACGCGATATGTCCATGACACGCCATCGTTCGAACAGGAACGGAAATCGGTGCGCGACGAAAGCGGCCGGCTGCGCGTCGACGGCGTAGGAATCGGGCTGATCGCGATCGGCTCCGCGGCCCTCGAGATCCTTCTTGACCGCGGCCAGATCGATGACTGGTTCGGGTCGCGATTCATCCTCTCGATGTTCGTCGTCGCCGCCTGCTGCCTGGTGACGGCGGTCGTGTGGGAATTGCGGCAGGCCGATCCGGTCATCGAGTTCCGGCTGCTGCGATCGCGCAACTTCGCCATCGCCAACACCTTTTACTTCATCTTCGGATTCGGCCTCTTCGCATCGACCACCATGATTCCGCAGATCCTGCAGTCGCTCTACGGATACCGGGCCATCGACGCGGGACTGGTGCTCGGTCCCGGAGCGTTCGTGATTACGCTGCTGGCCCCAGTGGGAGCGCAACTGGTTCAGCGCGGCATCATTCAGCCGCGTATCCTGCTAACCGGCGCTGTCGTCGTCGTCGGTCTGTCATTCCTTCACTACAGCCATTTCACTCTAGAAACCGACTACGCCCACTACGCTCTTGCGCGTGCATTACAAGGTCTGGGATACGCCTTCTTCTTCGTGCCGCTTTCAGTGATTGCCTACTCCGAGCTCAAGCCCAACCAGAACAACAAGGCGTCCTCGCTCACCAACTTCTTCCGCAACTGGGGCGGCAGCTTCGGCATCGCCTTTGTCAACACCGTTTCGGAGCGGCGCCAGAACTTCCACCAGTCCACGGTGGGAGCCAATCTGCCTCCGTCTGCGGCGGGTTTGCAGCAGCAGGTGCACCAGGTGGCCGCGTACCTTCAGGCGCATGGTTTCGCCGCTGCGGATGCGCTGAGCGCCGCGTACGGGCGAGCCTATCACCAACTGCAGGCGCAGACGCAGTTGCTGGCCTTCATGGACTGCTTCCATCTCATCGGCGTGGTCACGCTGGTGGCCGCGCCCCTGGTGCTGCTGACTCGCAAATTCCGCATTGGGGGCGGCGGAACGGGCGCGCACTGAGGCTGCGCGGATCGACCAGAGAAGTTATTCCGGTGTTCCGCCGCGCTGCTGTCATCGGCCCGTCTGACGGGGTTCTTCTTCCTTGGGTTTTGGTTCGGTCATTTTGACCTTCGAGAGGCTTGCCAGGTCTCGCCCAGGAGAATCCTTCTTCTGTTCCTCGAATTCTTGTGTCTCGTCTTCGTCTTCCCAATCCTGCTCAAACTGCTGCTGCTGCAACTGAAGTTGGTAGGGTGGCAACGGGGATTGATCCAACATTCTGGTCCTCCTTACGATCTAACGATAGCCTTCCCGGGATCCACTTGAGGCTCGGCATCAGGAACCTCGATCACATCGCGGCAGATCCACCGGATCTCTCCAGAAACAACTCTCAGACTCACTCGAATTGCAATGATTTCCTTCTCCTCCGGTACGGGAACTAATGAAGTGTGTTGAAGGTCCTCTCCTGGCTCGATCCAGCCATGTTCCGGGAAGGTTCCGAAAGTCGCGATTTTCTCTGGTCCATCCAACGTCAAACCCATGATTTCGCAACCGGTCCCTTTTTTCTTGAATTCACATTTCGACAGGCCAATATTCTTGACCTTACATGTGCTCAAAACGTAGAGAGCGCCTCCCTTTCTGAAGACTCTGGCCGTAACGCCAAGGTCCAGCCTGGGCTTGAACGTTCTGCCACGTACGTAGTGCATCCACGTCCAGGCTGCGCCTACCATCACCGCAACCACTTTGATTACCGTGTCTGCAACTTCCAGCCAGAATCTCGCGTTGGGGTGGATCTCCTGTTGGAGAAGCATGGCATTACCTCATAGGGATTCCATTTTGCGGGGTTGCCACTCCTGAGACCTGAAAACGTAGCAAAGCGAAGCTGGCCGGTCAAGGGACCCCCACATCCGCCCGCCTCATTCCAACTGATACCGGCACAGCTCATAATGTGGCACAATATGAGACAGGCGCAAAAGATGACATTGACCCGGCACAGAAGCGCATGGATTTGGGTAGCGATCGCGGCAATCGCGATGGCGACCATTGCGCGCGCCCAGGCCGGCGTCCAGAGCGCGACAGCTTACACCCATCCAGTACTGGAGTTTCTGGCCAGCCATTCGAGCGCCGCTGGGTATGCGTCGAGTGATGACCCGCGTCTTTACGGGCACCGCTCCGGCCGGCAAACCAGGTCGGCTCAGTCCGACGGCGCCCATCCCGGCGTCTGGACGGCGATGCTGCCCGTCCTGTTCATTGGCCTGGTTGCGCCTCTGAGCCTGGTCTCGCCGCAGTTCGCCCTCAGTCTCGGCCGTACGCCCTCGGCTCCCGCACTTCCCTTCTCCTTTCAGCGCCCGCCGCCTTCGCTTCTTTCCTAGTTCCGATATCGGTCCTGACGGCTTTGGCCTGATCGCCCTGAGCCCGGGGACTGACCCTTTTCGCAAAGGATCGTTCGAACGGAAGGAGCTACTCATGATTCTCTCCATCCTCCTGTGGCTGGGTAATCCCATGACCTGGCTCATCGCCATGATGATCATCGTCGTATGGTCTCGTATCTTCAGGCGCCCCAACAGGGATCCACAGGATCAGTCGCGCATCGTGCGGACGGGGACCGATTCACCCGAAGCTTTCGGTGCGGCGTTCCTGT
>Ga0207098_10395_pt1 | contig 13650 bp, 9 predicted proteins | sample Alteio_BWMinHeat_84_FD_153548 | JGI IMG/M metagenome (GOLD analysis project Ga0207098, IMG submission 153548) | Enriched cells from forest soil in Barre Woods Harvard Forest LTER site, Petersham, Massachusetts, United States -... | ecosystem: Environmental > Terrestrial > Soil > Temperate forest >...
AGCTATGCGCCGGCCCGTATTTAAAAAGGATCTGTTTACTACGCCTGTAATTATCGATACCATCGAATTGTTGCGGTATAAAGATACCTTTTTATGCCGTGTGCGATCGAAGGATGGCGCCGTCGGAATCTCGGTAAGCAACAGTTTGCAGATGCGGTACTTGTACCCGGTATTTGTAAACCGGGTGCAAAAGTTCTTTATCGGCAAAGATGCCCGTGATCTGGAAGCGCTCATCGAACAGGTGTACGTGTACGATAGCAATTATAAGCTACAGGGTATTGCCTTATGGAACCCGCTTGCCACGCTCGAGTTTGCTTTGCTGGATATGATGGGCCGCATGGTTAATCTATCGATAGGGCAACTGATAGGCGATATCCATCACAAAGAAATAGCGGTATACCAGGCCAACAGTGAACGCGATATCTCCGCCGAAGAAACCATCAGGCACCTGCAGGCCCAGCTTGCCGAATCAAAAGCCAAAACCATTAAATTTAAGCTTGGCGGACGTATGAGCCACACCGAATATCCACCCAAGCGCTCCGAACAGTTGATCCCGCTGGTGCGGAAAACCTTTGGCGACGATATGGTTATTTCGGCCGATGCCAATGGATCGTACGATGTGAAAGAAGCTATCCGCATCGGCAAGATCATGGAAGAGTACAAATATGATTTTTATGAAGAACCTGTACCCTTCGATTGGTACGAAGAAACCCACCAGGTAGCAAAGGCGCTCAAGGTTAAATACCCTGGCGCCTTGCTGCTTTTTCGTGTGGGCGATTTTTATGAAACCTTTGGCGAAGATGCCGTTAAGGCGGCAGGGATACTGGGTATTGTATTAACCCGGCGCGCCAACGGCGCGGCAACACACATAGAATTGGCGGGTTTCCCTCATCACTCGCTGGATACTTACCTGCCCAAACTGGTGCGTGCAGGCCAGCGGGTAGCCATTTGCGATCAGCTGGAAGATCCAAAGACCACAAAGACTATTGTAAAACGCGGCGTTACCGAACTGGTTACACCGGGCGTAGCTTACAGTGATAACATTGTTCAGCAAAAGACAAATAACTACCTGGCTTCGCTGTATTTTGAAAAGAGCAGTGTGGGTATTGCTTTGCTGGATATATCCACAGGTGAGTTTTTAACCGCGCAAGGTAACACAGATTATATCGACAAGCTGCTGCAAAGCTTCAGCCCAAGCGAGGTGATTATGCCAAAAACCCGCAGCGCGGAGTTTAAAGAAACCTTTGGCGACCGGTTTTATACTTACACTTTAGACGAATGGCCATACAGCGGCGATTATGCTACAGAAACGCTGCTGAAGCATTTCGAGGTAAAATCGTTAAAAGGATTTGGCATTGAAAAGTTGAATTTGGGTATCGTAGCAGCGGGTGTGGCCTTGCATTATCTGAACGAGACGGAACACCGCAACCTGCAGCATATATCGGCGATAAGCCGGATAGAAGAAGACAGGTACTTGTGGCTCGACCGGTTTAGTATCCGTAACCTTGAATTGATCGGTTCGGCTAACGAGAATGCGGTTACGCTGGTTGATGTGCTGGATCATACTTGCTCGCCGATGGGTGCACGAATGCTGCGCCGTTGGATAGTGATGCCGTTGAAGGAACGCAAGCCTATTGAAGACAGGCTGAACGTGGTTGAATACCTGGTATCGAAGGAAGAACTAAGAGAAGAACTGAAGCAACATATCCGGCAGATAGGTGACCTGGAACGGCTGATCTCGAAGATTGGTCTGCAGAAGGCGAACCCGCGTGAGGTTTGGCAATTGAAAAAGGCGCTCAATAGTATTGAACTGATCAAAAATATTTGCGGGCCGAGCGAAAGCACAGCGTTGCAAACTATAGCCGAACAATTGAATCCATGTACGCTGATCCGTCAGAAGATAGAAGCGGAAATACAGGCCGACCCGCCGGTAATGGTAATTAAGGGCGGCGTAATTGCCGAGGGGATTAATGAAGAGTTGGACAGGCTGCGCAAGATTGCTTTTGGCGGTAAGGGATACCTGTTAGAGATACAGAAGCGCGAAGCTGATCTGACCAAAATACCGTCGTTGAAAGTAGCCTTTAATAATGTATTCGGTTACTACCTGGAAGTTAGCAATGCACATAAGGATAAGGTGCCGACAGAATGGATCCGTAAGCAAACGCTGGTAAATGCTGAGCGTTATATTACTCCCGAACTGAAAGAATACGAGGAGCAGATATTAGGCGCCGAGGAAAAGATACTCGCCCTGGAAACGCGACTGTATAATGAGTTGCTTTATACGCTTACCGAATATATCAAACCCATCCAGTTAAATGCTCACCTGGTTGCCCAGTTGGATGTATTGCTCAATTTTGCGACTATCGCCATCAAGTTTTACTACGTAAAACCACAGATTGACGATAGTAAGGTAATAGATATTAAAGGTGGCCGTCACCCGGTTATTGAGCAGCGGTTGCCGATAGGCGAGGAGTATATTACCAATGATGTTTACCTGGATTCGGAAACGCAGCAAATTATTATCATTACGGGCCCTAACATGGCAGGTAAATCGGCATTGTTACGGCAAACCGGTTTAATAGTACTGATGGCGCAAATGGGTAGTTTTGTGCCGGCTAAGCAAGCAGCCATTGGTTTGGTGGATAAGATATTTACCAGGGTTGGCGCTTCGGATAATTTATCGTCGGGCGAATCGACCTTTATGGTGGAGATGAACGAGACGGCCAGTATATTGAATAACCTGAGCGACAGGAGTTTGATCTTATTGGATGAGATTGGCCGCGGTACCTCAACTTACGATGGGATATCGATAGCCTGGGCCATTGCCGAATACCTGCATAACCATCCATCGGCGAAAGCCAAAACCTTATTCGCCACGCATTATCACGAGCTGAATGAATTAAGCAACTCGCTGAACCGGGTGAAGAATTTTAACGTCACCGTTAAGGAAATAGGTCATAAGATCATCTTTTTGCGTAAGCTGGTGCCCGGCGGCAGCGAACATAGTTTTGGTATACACGTGGCTAAGCTGGCCGGCATGCCGCCAAAAGTATTAGGGCGCGCCAATGAGATCCTTAAAAAACTGGAAGCGGAGCGTACTGGTGGCGAAAGCATTAAAGAAAGCATCAAAAAAGTGCAGAAGCAAGCCGTACAGATGCAGATGTTCAGCATTGACGATCCTGTTCTGGTAAAGATTCGGGATGTACTCAATAATCTGGATGTGAATACCCTCACGCCAGTTGAGGCCATGATAAAGCTGGATGAGATACAAAGGATGATAAAAAGTTAGTAATTAAGCTGAAAGCTAAAAGGCGAAAGCAAAAAGTCATTTTGACCTTTATTATAAGCGTTAAGCAAAGCTTTGAGCTTTGAGCTTTCTGCTTTCGCTTGCTCTGTTGATATGTTGATAACATCCGTTAACTCAATTCGTTATATCGGTCTATTTTTATAGCATGAAGATTAACCGCGGCCTGTATCTTATCGCAATAATTGGTGTTGTAGCGCTATCGTCGTGCCATTCGCGTAAAGCGGCTATGAAAGGAGAGCCGGGCGAAATAGTTAAAGCCGATAAATCGGTAGCTACAAAATACTCAGAGATATTGGGCGTTGAAAAAACCGATATCACAAACGGGCGGTTATACGCCTTTATTGATGACTGGTACGGTACGCCATATCACTTTGGCGGTCAGGATAAAAGCGGTATCGATTGCTCGGGCTTTGTACAATTATTGCAGCAGCAGGTTTATGGCATTTTGCTTCCGCGGGTTACCAGTCAGCAGGTTACGGTTATCAAACGGAAGTTTGAAGAAGAACTTCAGGAGGGCGACCTTGTTTTCTGGGACTACGATGGAAAGAAATTCAGCCATGTGGGTGTTTATCTTCAAAATGGTTATGTGGTACATGCCAGCACCTCAAAAGGCGTAATCATAGTTAAACTGCACGACCCCTACACTTACAAGTACTTTTCGCGCTGCGGATCGGTGATCGCATCGGTGGGAAATGGTCAATAGTGAGTAGTGAATTGTGAGTGGTTAATGGTGAATAGCCAGTTGCAAGGGTTGAAAGCTAACTGATGATACCCAATCAAACCATTTTCATAACTTTGTGTCATCATGCCCGAAAAGAAAACAGACTATTCCTTCTGGACAAAGTATAAAAAGTTTGCCGGTAACGAGATATTGCTCTATGTGATTATGGTTGTGGGTATCGTACTCGGGATAATCATCGTGAGTTATTTTCAGAAATAAGTTGAGTTTAGGTTGTCGTTTTAACTGCTCACAACTCACTATTCACCACTCACCACATCATTTCTTCTCCATCGTCAGCGTATAGTTATCGGCTTCAAAAACGGTCTGGTAAAAGTCGACCATATCCGGATAGATATCTTTGCTGTATGTACCATCGTTAATTTGCAGCGAACGTTTATAAACAAGTTTATTATCAACAATGTGCATGCTTGCTTTGTATTTGCCGAAAGGCTTATCAATAATGAGTTCGAGAGGCTTGGTGGTAATGCGGTAACCTTCCGGTAAATTATAGATTATTTCGTCTTCATCGAGGTAACCACGGTTAATGTATACCGGGTTGTTACGATTGGTAACCTCTTTAAGCGGTTTGATATACCTGCTGGCCGTATTGGGTAAAAAGAAAAACCGGCCTCCGTTTTGCGCCACATAATCGCGGGCGTTCATCTTAATGGTTTCTGTAGTTACGGGGTTAAGGCTTTTATCCTGTTTAAGCTGTAAACTTTGTATTTCCAGGTTTTCAATAGGGTATACTTCTTTGAATTTTTTAACCTGTTCGGTAAAAGTTTCGTTTACCATTTCATCGCGGTTATCATACTGTGCACCTTTAAATTGCGTTTGCATTTCACCGCTTAACGCACCATCGGCAGCTAAAGTAAATGTTGCCTTGCGTATCTGGGTATTGTCGGCAGTGGTGTATTTGGGCGTATGCAGTAAAATGCCGCCTTGTGGCGTACAGGCAACAGCAAGACGGTCGTCGGTGAAATCGCCGAGATAGCCAAAGGGAAGCTCTTTGCTGGTACAATCAACCCAGGTGGTATCGTTTTTAAACGGCAGGCAAAGTATAATATGGTCAAACTGGTTCATGCTGGCAAAATCGGGCAATGCGCTTTCTTTTTCATTGCCGGCCATGACTGTTACATAATACGATTCGATGCCCGCGGCCTTTAACAAACTTTGAGTATAGTTCACCAATGCTTTGCAATCGCCATAGCTTACTTTGTCAACATCGCTCGCCGGAAAAGGCCGCCAGCCGCCAATGCCTATCTGTACGCTGACATACCGGGTTTTTTGCTGCATGTACTCGTATATTTTTTTCGCCTTCAGTTTCGGATCGCTAATGCCCCGAGTCAGTTCATTAATCATATCTACGGTTTCGGGCGGTAATTGCTGCCTGTCTTTCAATAATTTGTCATATACAAACTGGCCATATTCTTTCCAATTGGTAAATGATCCCGAAATATTCTGGTAAACAAACTTTTCGGGCGCTATTTTAACAGTTGTGTATAATTTATCATCAATAGGGCTATAAGGCTCGTAGCGTTGCACTTTCAGGTTGTTAATAACCCAGGTATAGGTTTTTAATAAAGGAGTTTCGTTGATCATTACCTTACCGGGAAAATTAATCTCCTTATAACGAATAGGAAAATCGGGCCTACAGCTAATGCTATACGAACTATATTGAACTGATGTACTTGTTGACAGTTTGGGGTTGGGGTTCCAGTCCGGAAAAAACAGGGTTTGTTTAACATATACATCGTAAACATATTCAACCGTGTAAGGGTAAGTAGTTATGCTGGGGCGGTATGCTTTAAAGCGATCATCCAGAAACAGCGAAAAACCGTCAGCCGCACTATGATCTTCAAGATCGTGCTCTGCTATTTTACCTAACGGTTTACCGGCCTCATCATAAGCCATTCCTTTAAACCATTTTAACTGTTGTGTTTTGTTGTACTCGATTACTATCCTCACCTGGTCGTCGCCATTTTTATTAAGTACGGTAACAGCCAGTTTGTTATGGTAAATAACTTCATCAGGGCTTTTAACTTCGATAGCTGTTTCGTTATTGCGCACAACGGCGCTGGCGTGCGACAATAATTCTTTGGGTATCAGGTTTACATCATAATTTGACTGGGCTTTTACCGCCAGGCATATAGTTAACAAGAACAATATATAAAGGTATCTCATTGTTTTTTTTCGAATATTATTGTAGCTTTTTGGGTTTGTATCAGTTTGTTGTACAGCTCCTTAAGATAGGGATATTCTTCTGGTGAATAAGTTATTTTATCCAGTTTTAGCTGTTCGGAGTAGTTAAAAATGCCTGGGTTTGATTGAAATGCAGTGGAAAACGACCCTCCTTTTTCAGGAAGCGCCACGTCTAAACCGATAGGGTGATCGGTAATTTCAAAACTATCAGGCAAATGCATCGTTAGCATAACTTTTTCGTCGGTTGTATAACCTAAAAATACAGGGTAGTTGCGTTGTGCCAATATAAAGGGATTACGGGTAATCCGCGACCAAAAAGATGGTATAAATTCTACCCTTTCGTGATTAAACTTATCAGCATTATTTATTTCAATATTATAAATTTCAATTAGAGGTAAATTCAGGCTATCAAGATTGCTGATATCCGACCGGAGTATCTTAACCGTTGGCAGACTTTCGTCCATATTCTCAATAAATTCGTTAACGGTATTGAATTTTTTGATAGCGGTCCGTTGATTATAAGCAGCATATCCAAACGAGTATTTTGTTATAATTCCGGTGATTTTACCATCATTCAGTAAAGTCATATCGAACGATGTAATTGTTTTGTACTTATCAGGTGTTTCCAGATTTATCCAATACGAAGATTTCCCCGGCATAATAACCCGGCCCTGATCGTTAATACAACGTACCGGAAGTAAACCAAAGGCGAGCAAGGGGTCGGTAGCGTCAAGCAAATAATTTTTACCATAGATATTTACCCGGGCAACTACATAATTAAAATCGCTTATGGTAGGATATGCTTTGCTAACTATACCATTATCGACTGTCGACAGTATAACAGGATTAGTATTTATGCCAGCTGTTTTTAACAATGCAATAAGTGTAAGGTTAATATCACCCACGCTACCGCTATGCTTATGCATAGCACTTTCAATTCCGTTTTCGCTGTATTTATTGTAATCACCATTAAATTTAAATTGTTTTTGCACAAAGGCGTATATGGCTTGCGCTTTAATCAAAGTATCGGTAATGCTTAAGATATCGCGCGGTATAACATCTTTTAGCAATCCTTTGTGTTCTGTTTGTACGCCAAAGCGTTCGCCTGTCCGGAGGTTATAATCAATTTTCGACCACTCATTAGTATAAGTCGTTTTAACTCCTTCGCTGTTGATTGTTTCATATAATTCAAAATACAACCCCGATAGATAATTGCTGCTGGTGGTTGTATATTCTTCTTTCACAAATGCAGGTATATTATCCATAGCATATTTAGTTCTTACACAATTGGCTTCAGTAGAGCCTAAATCCATGCAACCATGTTCAATCCATGTTTCATTTTTGGAAAGCTTTAAAGCTCCTCGTAGTCTAATATTATATCTGTAAAATCCTGGTATCTGCGTATCGTATTCGCTATATATTTTAGGGATATCAGTCTGAAATTTCCAGCTATGAAAATTAAAATGATAAGTACTTGTCGTAGTGTAGGTATATTCAATTATACAATTATCATGTAAATTGGGTAACGCAAATTTTATTGCGATATGGTCCGAATCAACCTCTTCCCGGTATACTTTCTCAGTATCCAGGTAGCTTTGCTTTGTAATGCCTTTATTGTCTTTATAAACAGTTGTGCCGGCAATATTTTTTACGGCCTCATCTTTAAAAACTCTCACAATAATGTCACCTTCATTATAGCCGCGGCTGTCAAATATTTTTATTTTAACATGATGTATAAAATTAATGGTCAAAAAATTATCATTATCCATAAACGCTTTTCCAAATTCTCGTAATACAACTGCATGTGCAGAGGTATCTTTATCGTACCTGGTCATAGCCATCTCTTCGGATGTATACTGTCCAAAGGGGAAATCTTGTGAATAGGCTGTAAACGATAAACAAACAGTAAATAGTAGCAGTATAATTTTATTCATATAGTTAGTCAGTTTGTTTTCTTAAATACAACGTCCGCCTTTTGGGTTTGTATCATTTTGTTATACAGCTCTTTAATATATGGATACTCTTCTGACGAATATATAGCCCTGCTGAATTGTTCAACCTGCGCATAAGTCAGCACTCCGGGTTCGGAGTCGATCTGTGTTAAAAATTTACCGCCTTTATTGGGTAAAGCTAAGTTTACTGCCGTGGGTTGATTACTGATTTGGAAATTAGCCGGGTAGTGCAAGGTGACAACCATTTTATAATCGGATGCCGAGCCAAGATCGACCGGATAAGTACGTTCGGTTAATTTAAACGGATTTTGAGTGTAGTGTTCCCAGAACGCCGGATTAAAGGTCAGACTCTCATGGTTCAGATTATTATAGGCATCTATTTCAACCTCATACGTTTCGGTTATTGGCTGGTCAAGGCTATCGAGATTCGAGATTTTGGATTTTAGAATTTTAAGCTTGGTTAACTTTTCGTCCAGGTTTTCAACGTACTCATCAACCGTATTAAATTTTTTGATCTCGCGGCGCTTCTCGTAAGCGGCATAACCAAACGAGTAAGTTGTAATAGTGCCTTTTATTTTGCCGTTATCCTGCAAAGTTAAGTCGAGCGTTGCCGTTACGTTCCGTTTTTGAGCAGCAACCATATCTATCCAGTATGATGGTTTGTTAAGACTCATTACGCGCCCCTGATCATTTATACATCGCAGTGGTAACATCCCGAAAGACAAAAGCGGGTCAGTGGCATCTAACAGGTAGCTTTTATTGCCAATATTGACCTTGGCAACTACATAATTAAAATTGCTGATAACAGGGTATAACATATTGATGCTGCCGTTATCGCGGGTTGATAAAATAACGGCTTCGGTATTGATACCTACTGCGCTCAGAGCAGCTATTAATGATAGGTTGATATCTCCTGCATCGCCCGTATGGCTTTCGATAGCATCTTTAATGTTTTCGCTATATTTTGAATATTGCTTATTCCATTTAAACCAGTTTTGTACATAGCTGTAAACGGCTTTGGCTTTTTCAAGGCTATCGGTAAGCGTGCCGATAACCGGTATTATACGCTGTTTAAAAAGATCTTTTCGTTTCAGCTGGTCGCCAAAATCATAATTGGTTTTTAATTCGTGATCAATATCCGACCAGTCTTTGGTTATCTTCTCTTTTACCCCCTGCTGATTAGTAAACTCCTTTAACTCAAAATAAATTGCCGAAACAAAATTGACAGGCGAAGTCATATAATCTTCTTCAATAAAAGCGGGTATATCTTTAATAGCATAGGTTAATTTTGAACAATCACATTTTACGCCATAATAGCTAAAGCATTCTTTTTCGAGCTCCGGCTTGTTTACCGATAGTTTTAAAGCACCCCTTAACGATACGTTGTAATTGTATATAGCCGGAATATGGGCTTCGTATTCGGAGTAAACTTTGGGTATATCCGACTGAAACTCCCATGTATGGAAGTTAAAATGATAAGGCGATTCTGTAGTATACTTATATTCAATAACACAGCCATCGCGCAGGTTGGGCAAAGCAAATTTTACCCTTTGTAAATGTTTATCTACGTTTTCGCGGTATATTTTTTTCGGATCGAGCTCAGCATGCTGTACAAGGCCGTTTTCGTCTTTGTAATAGGTTATTCCTTCAATGTCGCGTATAGTTTCAAAATTATTATTGTCTCCCTGGTAAAGGTCGATAGTTACATTTCCGTGATCAAAACCCTTACTGCCTAAAATTTTAATTTTAACATGATATTCAAATATCAGCGGAATATTATCATTGCTGCTTACCCATGCTTTACCAAATTCGCGCAATACAACGGCATGTGCACTAGTATCTTCGTCATATCTTTTCATGTCAAGATCTGCAGCATCATATTTCCCAAATTCAAAATCCTGGGCGGCAGCCTGTTTAAACAATAGTACAATAAAAATAAGCGGGATAAGTTTCTTCATATTTAATACTAAACAAGGGGCAACATAATCATATTTTTTATAAATCGGATAGGATGCCGCGAAAATTTAATCAGATAGTTTTTTCGATTTATAGGTTATTTTTTGTAGATTTTACCACCTTTGCACTTTGATAAATGTATAATGAAATTAAACCTTAAACGCCCTTTGGCTTTTTTTGATCTGGAAACTACAGGAACCAATATTGGCGTTGACCGTATAGTTGAGATATCTGTTATAAAACTGAACCCTGATGGGAGCGAGGATGTAAAAACCTGGAAAATCAACCCTGAAATTCCTATCGCGCTCGAATCGTCATTGATACACGGCATCTACGAAGAACATATAGTAGATGCACCCACGTTTAAAAATGCCGCTGCCGAAATTGCTGATTTTATCGGCGATAGTGATCTGGCAGGTTACAACTCCAACAAGTTTGACATCCCCATGCTGATGGAGGAGTTTTTGCGTGTGAGCCACCCGTTTGATATTGAGCAGCGCAATTTCGTTGATGTGCAGAATATATTCCATCAGATGGAGCAACGCACTTTGCGCGCGGCTTACCAGTTTTATTGTGGTAAGGATATTGTAAACGCGCACTCGGCTGAGGCTGATACCCGTGCCACGATGGAAGTATTGCTTGCCCAGGTTGCCCGTTACGAAGGTGTTGAGTACGAAGATAAAAAGGGCAATAAAAGTACCCCGGTTGTTAACGATGTAGAAGCGCTTCATAAATTTACTAACCTCAACAAACCTGTTGATTTTGCCGGTAGAATGGTTTATAACGATGCAGGTGAAGAGCTGTTTAACTTTGGTAAACATAAAGGCAAAAAAGTTGAGGATGTTTTTAAAGCCGAGCCAAGTTATTACTCGTGGATGATGCAGGGCGATTTCCCGTTGTATACCAAGCGCAAGTTAGAACAGATATATAAACGATATACTGCTAAAAAAGACCAGGCTAAGCCAGAACAAAAACCTGTAGCGCCAAAATCGGAAGTACAAACAGAACAAAAGACCGCTGCACCTAAAGCTGAAAGCCAGCCCGCTCAAACTGAAAAGAAACCGTTTGTGCCTAAACCAAACTCAAACCCGGCATTTGTTCCGCGTAAGGAGAGGAAAGACGAACCCGCAAAGCCTATTGATAACGATATGTTAGCCGCGTTAAAGCAAAAGTTTGGAAAATAACATATAAAAATGTCATTTCGAAGGAGGAACGACTGAGAAATCTTCTGCTTCAAGTTTATTTACAGCAGAAGATCTCTCACTTTCGTTAGGGATGACAGAGTTTGTTTGATTCAAGAACCCAATATTCCTCTTCAGACCCGAAAACTTAGTCCGCTTTACAGCCGATCCTTTAAAAACTTTTTGGAAAACATCTTCGGTTACTTCTGCCCAATCGGCTTTGGTCATGCCCAACAAATCGGGATGCGGTTTAAAGGCAGGTTCCTGGTGTAAAACCGAGAAGCGGTTCCAGGGGCAAACATCCTGGCAAATATCACAGCCAAACATCCAGCCATCCATTTTATCTTTAAAGCCCGCAGGTATCTCATTCTTCAGTTCGATGGTCAGGTATGATATACATTTACTGCCGTCAACTATGTAGGGGCCCACAATGGCGTCGGTAGGGCAGGCGTCAATACAGCGGGTGCAGGTTCCGCAATGATCAGCTGTAGGTGCAATATCATACTCCAGTTCGAGATCGACAATCAGCTCAGCTAAAAAGAAAAACGAACCCGAATTTTTGCTGATCAGGTTGGCGTTTTTACCAACCCAACCCAAACCCGATTTTTTTGCCCAGGCTTTATCCAGCACCGGCGCCGAATCAACAAAAACGCGGCCTTGTACTTCGCCGATATGCTCATTAATCAATTGCAGTAATTGTTTTAGCTTGTCTTTTATAACGGTATGATAGTCAGAACCGTAAGCATATTTTGAAATGCGTGGTGCATCAGCGTCAAGTTGCTCATCTTCAGTGTAGTAATTAAGACTTAAACTGATAACCGATTTTGCGCCGTCAACCAGCAGGCGGGGGTCGAGCCGTTTGTCAAAGTGGTTCTCCATATACTGCATTTCGCCCTGGAAGCCCTTTTTTAACCAGGCTTCCAGCCGAGGAGCTTCTTCTTCTAAAAAGCCTGCTTTGGCTATACCGCAGTTCATAAAGCCAAGCTCAATGGCCCAGTCTTTAATCAGCTTAGTATAGTCGGCTTTATTTTGCAGCATGTTACAAAGATAGCTAACAATAGCCTATCCGCGCAAACCAGTAACTAAGGCTATTATTGCTGATGCTGTTCTTTCAAGCCATTATAGTATTTAATCAGCGCTTCCATATCGCCGAATTTGTACTTTTTATCTTTCACCTTTTCAACGGCATCCGGTTCATCGGCTAATACTTCGCTCATCACATCAACAAAATTCTGCTTTTTAACTTCGGATATGTTGTTCGGATCGGCGCCGTAATAATAAACGGTGTGCTCACTGCCGCCGCCACCGCCGCCAAATAAACCGCTGCCTAACGAAAGTCCCATCCCCATGCCGCCTCCAAAACCGCCGCCAATACCCAGGCCGGTTGATATGGCTGGGTGGCCGCCGCCCCTGTTACCTTTGCCGCGGTCGCTGCCATAAATAGTATATAATTTTGTAGGTGCGTCAACCCTCACCCATAAAAAATCGAGCTCGTATTTCGACCATGCACCGCTAATAGGTGCATGCGCCACAACAAAGCTATCGGGGCCAACCACAAAGCCGTGTATCATGCTGGCGCTCAGGTTTTGTTTAGCTGCATTGTCGTCTTCTTTAAATACGATATAGCCTTCGTTAACTATGGGGCCCTTGCCCGAGGTGTTTTTGTTGATCAGGCCTTCAACTTTTTGCCCGTTGATATCGTAATAATAGCCCGGCTCATATTTCCCGCCAAACATTCGGGCATTAGTGCTGAAGGCAAATAATAAAGTAATCGCGAATAAGGTCAGAATCTTCTTCATGGTCAAAATAAAACGTTTCCCATCTAAACATTAAAACCGGCAATTTATTGTTTCTATAGGCTTCAAAAATATTGTTACATGCGGGTATCGCTATGTTTTACCATTGTAACAATTAAATCATGTTAGCCTATAAATTTGAGAAATCAATGCATTTACAAATAAAATACCTAAAATTGAACTTGTATACTGACCATAATTACATAACAATGATTGTTGATTTACGAAGCGATACCGTTACCAAACCCACACCCACAATGCTCGAAGCCATGATGAGCGCCAAGGTGGGTGATGATGTTTTTGGTGAAGATGAAACCATCAATACCATCAAAGTATTGGCCGTAATCGGCGGCTTTATCGCCGGTATGAGCCAGGGCATTAAAAATGCGCGCACCATCAAGGTGTAGTTTCAGGCCGCGTTCTTTACATAATTTGGCTATGGGTGCTATCTGCGCAAGCGTATAACAACTGCCACCGCCTTTGTTAACTGTATTTTCCAGCACCACCAGGCTGGTATGCGGAAAATGGATATTTT
>Ga0207098_10398_pt1 | contig 13617 bp, 12 predicted proteins | sample Alteio_BWMinHeat_84_FD_153548 | JGI IMG/M metagenome (GOLD analysis project Ga0207098, IMG submission 153548) | Enriched cells from forest soil in Barre Woods Harvard Forest LTER site, Petersham, Massachusetts, United States -... | ecosystem: Environmental > Terrestrial > Soil > Temperate forest >...
GAAAGAGAACTTGAAATACTTGGAGAGCGAGCAAAGCCATCTCGATTTCGCGGTTTGCCGGGAAATGTTGCTGTGCCATTCTCGTCCTCTTAGCACCATTATGACCTCGATTGCTCCCGAATCGCGGACAATCACGGAAGTGATCCACTTGGCCGAATAACCGCCAAGTGTCCATGTTGCCGACCACTCGGAAATTGGCGCGAATGGAGATAAAATCCTGGACGAGGCTATCGAAGACCCTCCCTGCAGGGTAGGGAGCCTAAGGAATCCCCACCACGACCCTACTGCTGCCGCAAAGTCGACGCAATTACGGTAGCGCGCTCGTTTGAACTGCGCAGCCGAAGCAGATCTTTCTTATGGTTGGCAGATTTCAACCCCGGAGGTGAAAACCCAATGAGTACATATGGTGCAACGCCCCAGCAGGATCGTCGAACGCAGTTTGGTGCTCCGGCTCCCGACCAAACGGAGGGCCACTATGCACAGAAGCCTAGGCCGATCATCACTGGAGACAGCCAAGCGGAAGGTATCGCGAAGTTCGCCTCCAGGATGACCTACGAGGACCTCACTCCCGAGCGGCGGGAGCGCCTCAAAGTGAGCGTGCTCGATTCTTTGGCGTGCGCTATCAACGCCCTCGGCGCGCTCCCGACCATGGCGTGTCTGGAACAGGCAAAACAGTTCGGCGGTTCGGACGCTCGATGCACTTTGATCGGCGGCGGGAAAGCCAACGTCGTCTACGCAGCTCAGTGCAACACAGCACTCGTCCGATACATCGACTTCATGGACAGTTTTCTTGGCGGGGAGGAACTTTGTCACCCGTCGGACAACGTTGGAGCAGTCTTGGCGGCGTCCGAGCACGCGGGACGATCGGGCCAAGAATTCTTGGCCGCCTTGGCAGTTGCCTACCAAATCGAGTCGGCATTAACTGCCAGCGCTCCATTCATGGCCGACGGGTTTGACTTCACAACACAGCTCTCATTCTCGATAGCAGCTGGAGCATCCAAAGCCCTCCAGCTTGACCAGGCACGATCTGCAGCGGCCGTCGAAATTTGCGGTGACGTGATTCCACTGTTGGTCGTGCGCACCACACCGATCTCGCAATGGAAGGGCTTGAACTCATCTCAGGCGGCCCTGGCGTCTATCCACGGGGTCTTCCTGGCGTCCCGCGGGGTGACCGGCCCGCAGTATGTCATTGAGGGACCAAACGGGTTGGCGCAGGCGCTCGGCAAGTCGATCCAGGTCGACTGGAATAATATGAAGCTGGATTGTTTCGATCGGCTCGTTTTGAAGACCTACAACACAGCGATTCCCGCACAATCAGCCGTCTTCTGTACCCTCGCACTGCACGAGGCTCACCCATTTGATCCGGTCGACATTGTGAGCATCGAGGCTGATGTTTTCCAGGACGCTTACGATTTCACGGGGGGTGGGCGATTCGGTCCGAAGCACGATGTCCACACAAAGGAGGATGCCGACCACAGCCTGCCCTACCTCGTGGCTGTCGCACTCCTTGATGGCGATGTGCAGACCGCACAACTCGAAGCCAGCCGGATTGCGAAGAGAGACGTCCAAGATCTGCTTCAGAAGGTCACGGTGAAACCCGACGATGGCTTTACGGCGCGTTACCCGGCCGAGCTCCCGAGCCGGGTGACAGTACGGCTCCAGAAGGGCGAGTCCTTCACCCACGAAATCTCAGACTTCGCTGGGGCACCTACTCGACCATTCACGTGGAAAGAGATCGAAGCGAAGTTCGATAAGCTGGCGGCTGGCAATGCCACCGAGGAATCGCGCCAAAAGATCAAGAATGCAGTTCATTCGCTCGAGAATATCCAGGTCAGTGACTTGATGAAAATACTCAGCGAACTCAAAGGATGACGCTCGCAGGCTCGACGAGGCCGGACCTGATGACCACGTCAGCGGGCTGACCGCGGCGAAGCTCAGCGCTGATCGAGGTACGTCCATTGGCTCCGCCGCCCTGAGAGGCTCCCCGCGTCGTGGTGACTGTAATGCCAGAGCCTTTCTCGAATAGGGGCAGAAGCTCCTGATAAGGGGCTGAGAAGCCGCCGGATATCAGAACTCTGACCTGGGCAGGCGATGGGGAGGGCAAGGTGACAAGCGTCATGGTCGCGAAGACAAACACATGCAGCGACCGGCAAGAATTAAACATCTGGCCGTCTCCTTTCGAGCGGTCAGTCTCGGCCCGGCAGCGACCCTCGCGCTGCCGCAGAAACCTTATTCCCGCTAAATCGGATTCTCCTCGAAAAGGCGAGCGACCATGACGGAATCGAGATACGCTCGAACCTCAACAATCGTGCCATTCACGAAGCGACACACCCAACAGTACCGATTGTCGAACCGCAGGCCATTCTTCGCCGTAGCTAGGGAATGCAACTCAACTACCGCCCAGTCGCCACTCACCAGCGCATGCTCAGTGCGAAGTTGCGCGCCGTGCTGCAAGACCTTCTCCAGCTTTTCAAATGTGTGTGCGAGGAACTCGGCTTTGCTGTGATAGTGACCGGCAAGAGGATGTGATCCCTCGACGATCCAATCCACGTTGTCCGCCACATGGTCGAAGAACCCTTTGCCGTCACCAGATTCCAGGTTTTTGAAAATTCCGCGAACGTAGGCAGTGCTCAACTCCTGAGCTACAGCAGCTCTTGCAGTAGACATCTCAAGTGACCTCCTTCGCCTATCGTGATTGAAAAGGTCGGATGCGAGTTTGAGGAGGTTTGTTGCTTGATACGCGGGCCAGGACAAGGAAATTTCTACCCCTCCTAAAGGGACGTCGGGGCGGGGCCCCACAATTGGCTTGAGCCTGGATTGTCGTCCACCCGTCAGTCGTCCACCCGTCAGTTATATCTCAGTAAACATTCCTTGGGATGCTGTCAGGAATGTCGGCCAGAGTTTACGAATCCAATCCACCTGGCCGTAAAACCGCCTTAGCGGACACATGGCCACGTCAGTTGTTGGCGAGTCACCGCTTAGCGAGAATTGCGTCACAATCCTGGCGGTTCGTCGCCCTCGAAGTATGGGTCATATCCGCTAAAAAGGAGGCACTCCAGGCGCTCAGCGTCCCGCAGAACGTCGTTTGGAACACGCTTGCGTTCCGCGCAGAGGAAATCGACGAGTCCGTTGACCGCGGCGGCGACACTTTGTGAATCAAAGCATCCGCCTTTGTTAATTTGGCGTAGCATTCTGTCGCTGACCAAAACGCTTGAAACTGCTGGATGGGGTATTTCCGCTTCTCTGAGGAAAGGCTCTCCTGGAAATCCACCCAGCGATCGATGGCCTCAGCAGCCCAATGATCCTTTTGCGAGGTCGGCATCTTCTCCGTCTTTCTCCCACAGTGCTATTCGATGACGGCAGTGTAGCAACTCCTTTCGCGTTTCGGAGCATCTTGGCAGGTTCGTCAGCGCGAGAAACCCTTCATGAGCCGACCAACACTTGCATGTGGAGGTGCTGAACGTCTGGGCGGTAGGAGAATCGTTTCAATCTGCAAGCCCGTTTGGCTCAAGCGAGGGAGCGGAGCCCACGATTTTCGAAACCCCGGGAGTTCATGCGTTTGGTTCGCGCAATTGACTCACACATTTAAGCCGAATTCGCAGTACATATCCTATGGTTCAAACGAGGGAGGTGCGTCCTCCGCTTCAATCCCCCAGCTTTTATTCGGCGACGCACTTAGCTCAAACTCGATCGTCCCCCCGTGTTCAACAAAGCTCTGTGGAAGCCAGGTCTTCGTCCACACTTGTCCACTCACTTTTGCGTTTTGGACGTAGGGGGAATCCGTAGCCGCCCCGCTCGCCCTCACCAGGATGTCGCCGCTGGGGCGATGGATCAATATCTTCGAGAACAGCGGACTACCTAACACCAGCTCGGCACGGCCAGGAATCTCGGGATACATCCCCATTGCCGACCATACATACCAGGAAGACATCTCCCCAAGGTCATCATTGCCGGGCATTCCCTTCGGCGAATTTGTCCAGATGGTATTCAGGACTTTGCGTACCGCTTCCTGCGACTTCCACGGCTGGCCCAGGAAGTCAAAGAGCCAGGGCGTCTCAATCGAAGGCTCGTTATTCCGTTCGGCGTGCAGGCCGCCCGATTCCGTAACCGCCAGGCTGCCGTCCGGATTGTAGAAGAACGCGTTCAGGCGTTGACTCGCCTTGTCCGTCCCGCCCAGCATCGTGAACAAGCCCTTTTCGTTGAAGGGCACCATCCAAAGGTACTGAGCCGCGCTGCCTTCGACGAAACCTTCATCCGATGCCGGATCGAACTTCGGCCATGAGCCGTCGGCATTGCGGTTCTGAATGTACCCGCCCTCCGGCGTGGCCTGCGGATTGAAAATGTTCTTCCAGTATTGCGCCCGCACCAGAAACTGCTTGCGCGTTGCATCGTCGCCCATGCGCCGTGCCAATTCCGACACGGCAAAGTCCGCCGTGGCATCTTCCAGCGTATCCGCCGCGGGTCCCCAGGCATTCGCCCCAACCGGGATGTAATGCAGCGATAGCCACTTATCTAACGACGGCCTCTGCCCGACACATTCCACCTCGCAGCCATCTTTGCTCAGATCATGCGCCGTCGGCACAGTAGCGGCTCTTAGCAGCGATTGGTAAGCGGCTTTCGCATCGAAATTCTTTCCGCCGAAGGCCAGAATATCGGCAATCGCAGGCGCTGCCGGATCGCCATTCATCACGTGGGTGATGCCTGCATTGTGCGTCCATCGATCCCATTCGCCGCCATTTTGGTTCGCTTGATTTAGAAGCGACTGGGCCACATCTCCGCCTATATCCGGTGCCAGCAGCGTCAGTAATTGCAACTGAGAGCGATACACGTCCCACCCTGAGAACGTGCTGTATTGCGCATTTTGTGGAGCGGCCACTGTATGCACCCTGCCGTCCATTCCCAGATAGCTCCCATCGACATCGCTGTAGAGGTTCTCTCCCATCAGCGTGTGGTACAGGGCGGTGTAGAAGACGATCTGCTCGTCCTGTGTGCCGCCTTCGACCTCTACCCGCTTGAGTACTTCGTTCCAGGACGAATGGGCCTTCTCGCGCACGAGTTCGAACGGAGTTCCTTCTGGATTTTCGGCACGCAGGTTGGCCTCGGCGTTCTGTGCACTGACGTAGGAAATGCCCACCCGTATGCCGACGCTGGCTGACTTCGAAGTATCGAGAACCACCCATCCTCCGGAACCTTTTCCGGGCGGCACGAATCCTTTTGTTCCGTACGTCGTGCCGCCGCTTGCCTCTAAATTACCCGGCTTTACGGTCGCACCCTGCCAAGTTCCTCCACTCCGAAACGGCCTATCGAGGTGAGCCACGAAGTAGAGCGTGTAATAACTCCGGCGGTTAACGGTACCGATGTAGCCGCAGAAATTCCCGCTGGTCACGGATCCCGAAATCGTCCTCGTTTTGGGATCAATACGTATGTGCGCGTCCGTGCTGCCCGTCTCGGAATACGCCGTACGCACTAGCATCACTGCCGGCTTACCCTGCGGATAGGTGAACCGCCCTGATCCGGTGCGAAGCGTGGACGTCAGTTCCGCCACTACCCCATCGTCGAGTTCCACTTTGTAATAACCGGATTGCGCCGTCTCGTGATCATGCGAGAACGTGCTGCCGTATATCTCTGCGCCTGTGTCCTCCGCTGGCGACGTCGTGATTTCCCCCGCATAGGGCATAAATGGGATGTCGCCGCTGGCTCCGGCACAACCCGTCCCCATCAGGTGCGTCAATGAAAACCCGCTGATGCGAGTCGACGAATACTCATATCCACCCGGAGCCGCAGGCCGACCGAGATCGTCACGCATCGATCCGGGCACGCCCTGCACCTGCCGCCGCGGATGGTTACGTGGCTCCTCAGGACTCCACGCCACCATGCCCAAAGGCAACGTTGCACCTGGATAGTCGTTCCCCCCATTGGTGGTACCAATCAGCGGATTAACAAGTGCAGCCGGATCACTTGTGACTGAAATGGCGCTTTGACACAGGGTAGAGATGCTGCTCTCTGCATACCACACCAACAATCCAACAAGACATAGAATCCGGCAACCGTTCCACGTTAGCTCGCGCACCGTCGTCACTCCATCCGTTGGATCGTATGCCAACATCGCACGCATCCATAGTCGCATTCTAATGGCGAGCGATGCGGCGAAAGCGAATCGAGCGAGCCAGACCCACTTCCCGGTAGGTCCGTTGAAGGGGATGTCGCTAAGTTCCAGGGAGGAACCGTGCTTCTGAGAACCATGGTGGGGAATGAAATACCGGCCCTGAGGGTCCCAGGTTCGACACTACTGGCAATGCAGTCCGGTCCCGCATTCAGCATTGGGAGACGAAGTCGCGCAGGGCCCCGAGCAGGCGATGCACCTCTTCCAGCGTGTTGTAATGTACCAGGCCGATCCGCAGCATTCCACCCTTTTGTTCCAATTGAAGGCGCTCAGTCAAATTGAGTGCGTAGTAGTTCCCGTCCCAAGTGAAAATACCACGCTGGCCGAGGAATTGGGCAATCGTCTTCGGAGGATGATTCCCGATGCGGAGGGAGAGTGTCGAGCAGCGCTCCGCGAATCGTTTGGGGTCAGTGATCCCGTAGATACGTACCCCCGGAATGGTCTGCAATCCTTCAATGAGAGTCGAGATCAGGCGCCGTTCGTATGCGACGGTCGTGCCATAGGCGGCCGCCAGCGCTTCACGCCGAGTCTTCACCGCTGGATGGCTGTGGAGACCCACTCCAGCAATGTAGTCGACGGCTGCGCCGACCCCGGCGATCAGTTCGTGCGCCTGGGTGCCGGTTTCCCATCGATCTGGAATCTCATCGTGTGATGGCCGCACTTTATAGGGCTGAAATCGCTCTAAATGTTCACGCTTTGCAAAGAGCGTTCCCATGTGCGGCCCGAAGAATTTGTAAGGGGAGCAAACCAGGAAATCGCAATCGAGGTCTTCGACGTCTATCAGACCATGCGGCGCATAGTGCACCGCGTCAATGAACGTCAATGCGCCGGCGGCGTGGGCTAGGCGCGTGATCTCTCGAACTGGATTTATCGTGCCCACCGCATTGGATGCATAACCGACAGCTACGAACTTTGTCCGGTCACTCAACTTGCTTGTCAGGTCATCGAGATCGAGCGTGCAGTCCTCCTCGTGAATGTCCACCACCCGAATGACCACACCTCTTTCCTCGAGTGCCTTCCAGGGCGAGAAATTGGCGTCATGGTCCAGGGTTGTCAGAAGAATCTCATCTCCCGAGCCCAGCTCTCGCTCGATCGCGCGCGACATTGCGAACGTGAGGGTCGTCATGTTCGGACCAAAGACAACCTCGAGCGGGTCACAGTGGAAGAAATCCGCCATCGCCACCCGCGTATTGGCGATCATCTCGTCGCTGCACCGGCTAGTCGGGAAGGCTCCGCCGGTATTGGCGTTGGAGTTTATGAAGTAGTCCTGGACTGCCCCAATAACCCGGGCCGGTACCTGAGTGCCCGCAGGTCCGTCCAAAAAGGCTGCGGTCTGCCCCTTCCGCGTTCCGAGCGAAGGAAACTGCGAACGCACCCACGCCACATCCAACATCCTGTCGAGATCCAGTCCTACAGTGCTCATGGCCAACATCTCCTCGAACCGCACACGGCACAGTGTACATCGCAGGCTTCGCAGCAACCCGTCTTGACTCAAAGGCGAGTAGAGAAGAAGGAGCACGTCATAAATCTATGCGAGGCTCTCTCCATGAGAGGAATCCATTCGTCGAAAAGGCATTTGGCGCTGGGACGGGGCCCATCTTCCGCAGTTCGTCTCTATGGATGAGCGCAATACTACTCAACACTGCCCGACATATCAGGACTTATTCGCGATTTGAACTCAGTAGGGCGCCCATACCGTTGTTCACCTTTCCGGAGAGCGGACCATACAGCCATGTGGATTATCGACCTGTGCCGTGACAAGGCACGCCAGCACCAAAACCATGCGCGGCTGTTGCTCAACTTGTTACTGAAGGGTGGGGGTGATACAGGAACGACGCAAAAGAGAGGCTGAGACTGAGTTCATTCGCTGGACAGTCGGTGAGGTTCCTCGAAACTCGTGGATGAAGGGACACCGCGCTTCAGCCTTGCTCTAAACTCTCAGGGGAAGGAAACAGGGGTCAGCGGACGGAACTGTTCGTGGATCCCGCCAGGCGTAAGTTCGTGCGGAAAAGCTAACGATAGAACCGTCGAGGTAACAAGCCAGGCGTTCGACAGTGCCCGCTTACAACGGCTATTCTTGCTTATCCATCACGACAGTGACCTCAAAATTGCCTTCGTGAGACTTGATCCGGTTTATAAGCGTCAACACTTTTCCATCGTCAGACAGCGTCCAACGCTCACTTTGCGCGAAGTCGCCACGCTCCGCGCTGATCACGAGAACTTGGCCGTCCCACTTTGCTGTAGATGTGACCTCTCTGCTTCCGACTTTGTTGACGCTCGCAGACCCGTCCGTCTTGTACTCCTGGTCCAGAGTCCTCTCGCCTTCGTCATTTGCTTGGACGATGATCATCTTCAGAATTGGATCTTCATGGACTATCTTCCGTTCCATCCTCGTGGGCGCAGACACGGGGCATAATTGCTCTTCGCCTTGTTGAGCCGCCAGCCAGAGAAGTTCGGTTTAGCGGGAGCGGCGGTCGCGATTGCAAGAGCCGCGAGCACGGTAGTCATCATGAGGCATTTCAAAGCTCAGCCCTCCATTGGCAGACATCTTACGACGTGCGGTGCCAAAAAAGAACGGCATGCCCGCTCGTCCGTTGCTCGAAGGCAGTCCGCAAACTGCTCGGTGAGGATTCTCGAGAGCTTAATGAGCTTGCGCTTCCTCGCGGGTTCCGAGAGTATCGTCGCCCGGGACCGCGAAGGCGAAGGGCCCGACCTCCCGATCAGGCCATATCAAAGTGGACGTTAGCGTGATCGAAGGAGTCGGTAACGCATGTGATGCTGGAGGCAAAGGTCGGGAATAATGGAATAATACGGAAGAGGCAACACTCGATCGCTTCGTCCCCGACTACTTCACTACGGTTCAGGATTGGCTTGCCAAGCAAGTTCGGGGCTTTGAGCCACGCCAGATCGGAGGCTCGCTCTTGCAGAGGCCCGTACCGGCGCAAAACCGGCCAAAAGATTGAAACGCCCAAGCTCAACTGACCAATCGTCAGGGAAAGTCAGACAACTCAATAGTCTTGTTGAAAGTGGGTTTCACCACGCTGCCAAGATTGGCAGCTGAGTGCAATATTCCCGAGTCGTCGGATACTCGTACCCCACGGTGATCTAAATACAAAGCTCCAAGCCCTTCATCTGGACTGGCAAAGGCAACCACATTTTACAAAAGGTTACACGCTCTCGGGATGCTCCTAATAAATGATGAGATTAACGGCGGACTATACTAGGTAGCGGAATGGGCTCCCGAACTGACACCGCATCCGAATTCGGAAAATCCTTCGGCACCGGAAATATTACCGGCCTCCCCGCCAGCCACTCCAGAGCCCGCGGAATGATTGTCTGTACCGCCGCATCACGCATGCTCGCCGGCTGCACATCTCCGTCCCACACATGCCCGTAGGTAGAGATATAAATCCGCCCCTTGCCAAACGTAGTCGTCCACTCCATCGGCCACAGCATCCTCAATCCCGGCTCAGCGTCCCGCGCATAGGCCAGCACGCGAAGATGTTCCGCCGGCCCACGAGAGTAGTAATAAACTTCCAGCCCGGGAGACAGCCACGCCCGCGGCATTCGCTTATGAATCGGATCGTTGCCCAGCCGTGTCACCAGCACATTGCCCCGCGGCCCATGCCCGGTGCCCCGCCCTACGCCCGGCTGAATTCGCACCGGCTTTCCCGCATCGGTTAACCCGATCGCGGAGCCGTAATCGGCGCTGCGCCAGCTCAGGCCCACCATTTGCTCATACGCCTTCCAGCCCACGAACGCGTTCTCGGCCGAGTGGAAAACGTACACACCCCCGCCATTCCGCACATACTCCACAAACTCCTTCTTTACGGCCTCCGGCCACTCCGGCAGTTCTTTTACGCCCGCTAGTTCACCGTTGCCGCCGTTGTCGTTGCAGGTCTGGATCACCACATCGTAAGCGGTAAAGTCTGGCCGCCAATTCGCCCACGTCGCGGACCCTGTTCCCGGCATAGTGCTCACGTTCACTTCGAACCCTCCGGCTTCATCGAGAATTCCGCGCAAAAGAAGCGTACTCTGCTTCCAGTCATGGTTGCTGAATCCATCCATAATCAGAACGCGAATCTTGCTGCTTCGATTTTTCGCAAGTGCGAGAAGAAGGCCGGAAGAGATGATCGCCAGCAAGCAAACGACAGACCGCAGCTTCATTCTGTTAACCTCCTGTTGCGAAAGGGCTCTCTTGCTACTCTTTGGCTCCCTTTGGGCGGGATTCGGTGGTAATGGCGGGCTCGACTGTGAATCTGGATCGTTTCCGCGTCTACAAAATGAGTCTCGATGGCAGTGTACCGACTCACCTGACCCAGGGGCCAAGGGATGTTGAGGCGCGGTGCACGGCCGACGGCACGTGGCTCTTTTACCTCGAAGCACAGGATTTTGGCGCGTTGGTTCTCATGCGACAGCCCCTTCGGGGTGGACCAGCTCAGAAAGTGAGTGCGAGCCGCGAACTTTACGACCTCTCTCCCGACGGCAAGTTTATTGCTATCGTTCCACCTGAGCCACCATTGCGGCTCGAAATTCTTTCAATGGACTCATTCCAAAAGATTAAGAGCTTTACGCTGCCCAACGACAACGCTCTTCGTTTTTCCCTTTCGGTTGACGGCAAGAGCTCTTTCTATACCACCAAGATCGGAACGGATACGACCATCTGGCGCCAACCGCTAACCGCAACGACTCCGGTGAGGATGGCGACTCTTGCGGGAAGGGATGTGGATTGGTTTGATCCATCACCCGACGGCAAGAAGCTCGGACTGATTATCAAAACGCCAACATCCGAGGTTGTCCTTCTTCACGAGTGCAGTGACGACTCTTTGTTGCGATTGTCTTGACCTTTCTGAAAAGTCGGTTGGCCCGAGGGATTATTGGATGGGCGCTTCGGATACAGCGAAAGTCCGGTTTTCAGTAAATACGATTTTCAGCTATTGAGAACAAGGTGAGTGGCTCTTCGAGCCACGATCCCACCAAGTTCCCGGGGTTCCGGTTGGATTGTCGGAATTGGGAAATAGCCGCGATTTGGATTACTAGGCGGGGTTTTCGAACCTTCAAAACCAAAGTGCCCGGATGGCGGACTCACCGAACACAATGGAAGGGGCCATCGTCCACCGCAGAATAGTCGGCCAAAATTGGAGTGAGATGGCGAATGCACCTCGATCCAACGTTCGAGCCTGAAAATCTGCGTCTGTGGCGTTCAGCTAATGCAATCAGGTGGCTAACCGGTTCCTCGGCGGTATATTCTGTGGCCGCCAGGGAATCACGATTGAAATCCCAGTTGTAGCGGACTCGCTGCTCGAAGTGGGGGGCGGGCGGCCCGACTTCACTTAATAGGGAGTCGACCTCAATGCTGTGGAATCGTAGAGATTTTACCAAGCTGGGCGCAATGGGTTTGGCCGCCCGATACGCGACGATGATGGACGCGGAAGCGCCTCCCAAAAAGACCGGCTACGCCGTGATTGGCCTTGGGCGGATTGCCGGGCACTTCATGCCGGGCGCCCGCTTGACCACTAATTCGCAGATCACCGGACTGGTGAGCGGCCATCCTGACAAGGCAGCGCGCATCGCGGCGGAGTACGGCATCGCGAAGCAGTCGATCTACAACTACGAAAACTTCGACGAGATTGCGAACAACCCGGCGATCGATGCGGTCTACGTAGCGTTACCCAACTCGATGCATGCCGAATACACGATTCGCGCAGCCAAGGCAGGAAAGCATGTGCTCTGCGAAAAGCCGATGGCCACCAACGTGGCCGAGGCACAAGCCATGATTGCGGCGTGCAAGGCCGCGAATGTGAAGTTGATGATTGCCTATCGCTGCCACTACGAGCCGACCAATTTGAAGGCAGTCAAGCTGATTCGTGATGGCGCGCTGGGCGCGGTGCAAGCCATCGAGAGCACGTTCGGATTCAACATCGCTCCGGGCGAATGGCGCATCGACAAGAAACTTGCCGGCGGAGGGCCATTATTCGATGTTGGGATCTATTCACTGAATGCGTGCCGGTACCTGACCGGCGAGGAGCCTGAACACATCTCCGCATACTCTTCGGTCATCGATCACGACGGACGCTTCAACGAGGTAGAAGAAAACGTGTCCTGGACGATGCGTTTTCCGTCCGGGATTGTTGCCAGTTGCAACACCACCTACGGCGCGCCGATGGACGGCTTTTTCCGCGTACATGGATCTAAGGGCTGGCTTGAAGTGAATCCGGCTTTTGTTTACGAAGGCCTGCGTCTCACCGGCGAGTTCTCCGGCACAAAAGTTGACGAGCCGAACCCGGCACGAGACCCCTCGCACTTTCAGGCCGAAGCGGAGCATTTCTCAAACTGCGTGCAGAATGGGCTAGAGCCCACTTCGCCGGGCGAAGAGGGCCTGCGTGACATGCGGTTCATTACGGAGATTTACGGGTCCGCGGGGATCAGAATATAGAAAGTGTGCCGACGAATTCCGAACGTGCGAATGATGGGCGACTTCCTTTGACTTTTTCTTTACCCCGAAAAGAGTGCCAGATTCGCCAGAATCCGAGTAGAGGAAGGGTCGCGTCCAACCCGACTTGGGCCCTCCGTTTACAGATCGAGGACTGAGACTCAGGCTTGCCGTTGGTGACAACACGGTTGCGAGACAAAAGCGTTCTGATCAAACTGATTGGGTCCACACTGGTGTCCCGCCACGCGGGGATCAACAGGAAAGCGTTTATTGATTGTCGCGAGTTGTTCTACGCACCCGTGACGTGGAAATTCTGGAACGATTGCAAGCATTGCCAGTGCCGAAGCCATTGCAGCGAGCGAGGCAACTTGTTTCGCCCAGCTCAATCGAAGAGAGTGAGCTGGACAGTAGCATCGTTGGCTGTCAGCCAGAAGGGTACCTTCCTGCGCTTCCTCGATGGCGGACTTGGTTCGAGCAACGGCATCCCAAAGGCGCTCGGCAGAGCCGCCGATGGGGCCTGATCCGCAGTTTCAAGCACACGAACCGGCTCGCTCTCGGGCTCAGACACCAGTTCTTGATTTCGGGGCAACACTCTGTCACGTTGGCCACCCAGTTCGCGCCACACGGCATCGGCGGATTCTCCGATGCGGCCTTCTCGACCAGTTCGCTTGCCATCGCGCTCAACAGATCTTCGTCTGTATCGAAGGCCTGCAAGCCTTCCCGCGAGAACTTTCCCTCCATCATCAGGGCGACTAACATCTTTTCCCTTCGATCAGGCCGGCATCTGCTCCGACGCCGACTGGACCTGTGGCTTCCTCAAACACGACTGGGGCAATTTCGACGGAGTCACCGAGCACTGGTACACACGCGCCGGTGTGCGATGGGACCGCGAGCGCGCAGAGAAAGGAATCAAAGTCGGCCGCTTCGAAGCCGGCTACGTGCCCGATGAGGAGACGTTCCTCGAATGGGTGCGCCGTCCGTCGGATCGCGCACACCTGAAAGGCGAAGAGTGGCGGGAGTA
>Ga0207098_10399_pt1 | contig 13615 bp, 14 predicted proteins | sample Alteio_BWMinHeat_84_FD_153548 | JGI IMG/M metagenome (GOLD analysis project Ga0207098, IMG submission 153548) | Enriched cells from forest soil in Barre Woods Harvard Forest LTER site, Petersham, Massachusetts, United States -... | ecosystem: Environmental > Terrestrial > Soil > Temperate forest >...
GAGCGGTTCGCAAGTTGACGGACGCGGTGCTGGGTACGCTGAGCCTGGAGATCGATGCGCTCTACGCAGCCTCCGGGCGGCCGTCGATCGCGCCGGAATACATTCTGCGGGCGCTGCTTTTGCAGGTGTTCTACTCGGTTCGCTCGGAGCGATTGCTGGTCGAGCAGATCGACTATAACCTGCTGTTTCGCTGGTTCGTGGGCCTGGGCATGGACGATGCAGTGTGGAACCATGCGGTGTTCTCCAAGAACCGCGACCGGTTGCTGACCTCGGATGTGGCGCAGCGATTCTTCGCCGAGGTGAACAAGCAGGCGAAGAAGTTCATGTCCGACGAGCACTTCACCGTAGACGGCACGCTGATCCAGGCATGGGCGTCGCAGAAGAGTTTCCGCTCCAAGGACGGCTCCGGCGATGACGATGGAACGGACTTTCGCGGGCAGAAGCGTAGCAACGATACGCATCAGTCCAGCACGGATCCCGATGCGCGTTTGTACAAGAAGAGCTACGGCAAGGAGTCGAAGTTGAGTTATCTTGGCCATGCCCTGGTAGAGAACCGCAACGGGTTGATCGCCGCGGCGATGGTGACACACGCCGATGGCTATGCAGAGCGCGATGCCGCGCTGTTGATGCTCGCCGAGAAGCAACAAGGCCGTACCCGCCGCATCACCGTGGGCGCCGACAAGGCGTATGACAGCGAGGATTTCGTGCGCACCGTACGGGAGCTGAATGTAACCCCGCACATCACCAAGAACGACAAGAATCGCAGCAGCAACCTGGACCGCAGAACCACGCGGCAGCCTGGCTATGCAGTCAGTCTGAGCCGCCGCTGGCTGATCGAAAAGGGCTTTGGGTGGTTGAAGCAAACTGGTCCGCTCCGGCAAGTCAAGTTGCGCGGACTGGAGAAGGTGGACTGGCTGTTCGTGTTCAGTTGCGCAGCGCATAACTTGATCCGGCTTCCCAAACTCATCGCTCAACTACCAGGAATGCTCAGGGAGCAGTGTGCCTGAACCGTGGTCGCGGCCACCGGGACCGCATCCTCGATGCTCCCAAACCCCGATGAGCACCGACGAAATGCACGATTCAAACAGATCTCAACCTGGCAGAAACGCAAATCCCCAATGAGTCCGCTACAACGCGGCGAATTTCAACGAGTTCCTAGATAAAGAGCAGGCGCGCGCCTCGTGCAGACACGTCAATGATAACTGGCCATTCTGTTCACCCGGCGAGGCATCCGACGCGTCGCACTCAGGGACGGGGCCAGGAGAAAAGAACACCAGTCATCAAACGCTCGCTGCGCGGTGCCATAAGGAACGCATCAGGAAAGCCACGATTTCAGCCCTCGATGGCGTCAAACAGATGTAAGCTCGTTTTGACATGGCGCCGCCACGATGACTCCCAGGCCCGTACCCGACACTGTTGAATCTCTTCGCGCCGCTCTCCAGAAACTTGACCACTTGGCCGGCCCCGCCCCCTGCGAATCTGCCCTTGCGCACGCCAGGCAAACTCTCCTTCTCCGCCTTGCCGAAGCTGAAGCCGAAACGCCCTGATAATCTTTAACCAGTACGGACTGCTAATAGTTTTGATAGTATCTGCGCTCCCCCGAGTCCACTAAGATGCACCCTACTCGGTACGCTGATTGGTGGGACCTGGAGTTAACTGTGACTGAACGGCTTCGGGTTCTCTTGGCCGATGACAATCCGGCAATGCTGGAAGTCGTGAAATGCATGCTCCAGAAGGAATTCAACATTGTGGGTACTCTGAAACAGGCCAGCGTCGTGGTTCGCGAGGCTCCCGAAATCAACCCTGACGTGCTGGTTCTCGATATCTCCATGGGAGAACTCAACGGATTCGAGATTACGCGCCAGCTACGACGGGAAAAGTGCGCACTAAAGATCATATTTCTGACCGTTCACGAGGAATTGGAGTTCATCCGCGCGGCTTTTGAAGCTGGCGCGTCGGGTTACGTCTTCAAATCCCGCATGAACACCGATCTAAGAGCTGCCATTAAAGCCGTACACGCTGGGCGCGCATTCCTTCCTCGGGCACCTATTCCTCAATAGCGCCTGAACCCTGAATCCACGTGCCGAGGAGGTGAATCGGCTCTTTCAAGGGACTATTTTCAAGGGATAGTAATATACCGCATCGTCACTTTCGTGCATCGTCGAAAGGTAGTAGAGACCGGGCGCGACTCCCTCCAAATGCAACGCGACTTCCAGTTTCGTCTGCTGGCCCTGTTGGGTTGCAGATCCAGTAGCAGCTGCAACTCGATCAGTTCCTTCTCTGGTCTTGTCTACTGCTATCGTATATGTGCCAGTCTGGCTGAGAACGGGCAGGATTACCGTCAGGTCAACCATTCTTTTTGGAAGCGTGACAAGCGAGAGTTGTGCCGGAACGCCTCGAGTGGTCGCTGAATTGGAGAGATCAATCGTCTGCTTCAGAGGAATCGCTGGCGCGGATGCGGTAGCAATCTGATCCGGACTGTGCCGGTTGCGCACAAATACGGTCACCGCGGCGCCGAAGAGCAGGATCAGAACCAAGGCTGGCCCAAGAATCATGGCGATCTTGCTCCGATTTTGTAGGCGCGGTGCTTCCTGGCGCAATTCCATCAGCCGGTGCAAGCACCACGAACAGTGGGAAACGTGGTTTACACGAGGGTCAAGGAGCGAGGGTTTTTGAGATGAACCCACAAGCTCGCGAAGAAAAGCTTCATCGAAGTTGTCGCATCGGAGAAAAACTTCGGACTCGTCGACGGGCAGATTGCGATAAAGCTCTGCGAACCAGTCCTCTGAGTTGACTTTGACGATTGGGGAATTCTTGCCGAGTTTCAATGTTTCGTCCTCTTAGGCACATTCCTGTTTAGTAAATCCCTGTGCTCGTTCCAGACAATCCGAACGTACAAACGGAAAGTTTAACTGACCCGGTTTTGACGGCAAATACGGATACCTCCTCCCAGCCGGATCAAAGCGGCGTCCACGTCACAGCGAAAGGCGAACCTTAGAGTGTTGTGGTTTACGTCGAACGTCTTCCCGATCTCCCGCCAGGAATACCCCATACGAATCCATTCTGCGACTTCGCGGGCCTGGGGAGGCAGTAATTCCAGAACTTGTTTGAGCAACAGAATGTCCGTCGGGTCGGGACCATGTACCACGGGCGCATATAACTCGAGGTCGCGAAGCGATCCGGCTGCGTGCTCTTTTTGCAGACGACTCGCCTTTCGCTTGGTGATTCTGCGGAACTGGCTGCGCAGGCGCCCTGTCAGCTTTTCAACGGTAGGGGGCGGCGAACAACGAAGCGCATAATCGCGCACCACATCGAGCGCGTCCTCCATGATCTCCGCGGTCATGGACTCATCATGCAAATACGACCAGGTAGAAAACCTGGCATACGCCCAGGTTTCCTCGACCGCCTTCGAGAGTTTTTCTTTAAGCCCTTCGTCCAGGGAGTCTTTCCATCTCCAAAGGGGGTCTGGCTTACAAGTCTTAGTCGCCATGGAACACCGTCAGGGGGAAAGACGTGCAGGACTGTTCGGCCCTGCGCGCTCGACTGACGAACGTTTCGAGTAAGGAAAGAGTATAGCCAAAATCGCGATTCGTCCAATTCGCGACCCCCGTGGGTCCGAGAATTAATTGCTGGTTTTCCACAGACAATCCTCAGGGAAAAGTGCCTTTTATCTTTACAGGGGCAGCCATCAGCCGCAGATATGCAAGCCGATCAAACGATATTTGCTCTCATGAAAAAGATGTCGCTATATGATGCTTCCATTTTGGAGCTTCTTGTGCATATTAGCGAGAGCGGAGGATTGTCAATTGGCGATGGAAATGAATCCTCGGAAACGAGGCCGGTATATCTGGCCGGAGGAAGCCAAACGCTTGGTGGCACGGTCTCTCCGTACGCAGGACAAGAGCTCGCATGCTGTCCTGCTCCACGATCAGCTTCTCCAACTCACCGGTTTCAGCGACCATGCGTGCTGGAGGTTTTTGGCACGTTTCGGCGTGCAGCGGCCGGGTTCGGGGAAACGTAAAGTATGGGATGAAAAAGTCGTCGAGTTCGTAATGGAGCATGGGTACGAGAAGGCAGCGGAGAGATTCGATTGCACCAGGAAAGCACTTTATGCCTTGATGGAACGGCAGGGAAGGGAAGTCGGTCACTGCTCCGGTCACTACGGGCTCAACCAATTGAGAAAGCTGCTGAGCGTGCGGGTGGAGGTTGTTAAGCGCTGGATCAACACGGGGTTGCTTGAAGCAATCCCGGTGTGACCTATGGAGGCAAGCCCTCCTTTGTCGTCTCCGACGAGCAACTGCGCAAGTTTCTTTCACGTCACGCTGGCGGCATGTTTCCTCGTCGCTTCCCCGAGAAGCGGATTGAGTTCCTCAGCAACTTTCTTTACGAGGTCAAGCATATGGATCTTGGCCTGTTGCGTACGCGTGAAAGCAAGAAGGAAGGGGAAGCGTTCAGAAATGGTGAGTACCTTACGCCCGATTCGGATTCATACCGACAATAAGCCCCTGACGACTAGCATTCCAAGGACTGATCGCAATTGGGCTTGAGGCCGCATCCGCGGCAACGGCTACGCTGCTGATGGCTCCGATCGATTTGCTCCATGCCACGCGCCCATCGCACTTGTTGCACCACTTCGGCAAACCAGGCCAGGTTCTCCGGAGTCGGAATCACCTTTCGAACAGTCTCGTCCGCATAAATGACAAGCCCGTAGGGCACGTCCTCGCCATAGTGCTCGCGCGCCAGGACAAAAAGCAAGAGGTGAAGAAGCCGGAGGCAGCCAGCCTGTTCGATGCTCCAGGAGTGATCTCGGCTACTGGTCGCGCCGCAGGCCGCATTCCGGACGCGAACCAACTCGAGAGTGGCGACGGCGATGAGCCGGCAGAACCAGATGAAGCCGATGACGAACAGGAAAATTTGCAAAACCAATCTGGGAGTCCAGTTCTGTCGCACGCGGCATGCGCGAGCGTTGAGTAGTAGCTTTCGGCATCGCGGAAGGACTCGAACGGCGGCATGAGATGACCCACTGGACAAAGCACCATTTACGCCTTGCACGAGATCTGGGTCGCAAGCAGTGGGGCGACGAAGGCTACGCGCAGGAAGAGCTCGTCGCCGAGTTGGGCGCTGCGTTTCTATGCGCTGAACTGGAACTGGCGACCGAGGCGCGCGAGGAGAACGCCTCCTACATCGCCAACTGGATGGAAGTTCTGAAGAACGACACGCGCTTCATCTTCAAGGCCGCCGCCCACGCCCAGCGCGCAGTGGACTACCTGCGCGCCTTCACTAGAGCTGACGCCGCCACCGCCGCCTTTTCCGATGCCGAAGCTCGCGCCGCCTGAGTCTCCGGCACCGGTTGCTGACTAGTAAAAAGTGAGACCAACTAAGTAATGAAATCTCACACGGTCCCCAGATTCTTGCTGGACCAATTCGCCTACGACGATCCCAAAACCAAGTCCAGGCGACTGTGGCAGTACGCGAAGGGAAGGGCTCCATCGGGAAGGCGTCGCCGACTACGGCAACCAGGATCGACCAACACTTCTCAGACCCGGCGGATGCGCAACGAGAAGCACAACTCGAGACCAAACTGAATCAGGAATTCGAAGATCCAGTTCGCAAATTCCTAAGGCTGCTCAGCTACCGGGGGTCACGATCGGGCCACGAACGGTTCTCCTCGATACGGCTCCTCCTCCGCACTTTTCAGACGCGTCAGAAAAATCTGGCAACCGGAAATTAATCGGCTTTGATCTTCAGATAAGCTTCTTCGCGGCGCTGCGTTCGGCGTGTTCGAAGGCGTCTACAAAAGGCTCAAGCTCTTCGTCGCTCATGCCAATACTTTGTCCTGTCGTACGCCAACTCTCCACAGAATGCGCAACTGCGCTCAATATCTCCCTGGCACGCACATTCGTGATGCGGAAATAAGCAATCACAGACATGAGGGCGTCGATGGTCATGTCGGGGCCAGCGTCCTCGGATATCCACGTCTTCAATTCGCGCACGCGCTCGGGCGACGGGTTGATGTCGAAGGCAGGCGACAGCCGCCAGAATTCCCGATCTTCATGCAGGAAGCCGTGATTGCGCAGGTGGTCGTCAACATTCGTAATCAGAATCGTGAAGGCAATACGCCGCCACAATTCTTCGATATCGGCTTGTGCGTCGGCCCCGTGTATGCGGATTGCGTCCACGATCTCGGTGTAGGTATGCTCCTCGGGTTCCGTCACCTCAACGCCCAACATCGTCGCGGCGGAGACATACATTACGCGATGTCCGTTGCCTCGCCGGTCGAAGCGGCGGATCAGCGCAACCGGTAAATTTTCGCTCTGGACGATACGCGCCGCGGCAGCATTGATCCCGGCCTTTCTGGCAAGCGTCAGAGCGAGCACTTCTCCCTTGGTAACGGCGCGCTCGTCCGCGATGCTGGGAAACTTGCCGATGCTAAGCGCTCCGTCATCGTCAATGACCGTGCACTTCGGGCGCATTCCGCCAAGCGACGTGCCTCGCCCGCGCAAGTAGGCAAGGTCCGCTGCCGTCTCCTTATTCGCCTCGACTGCGCGCGACGCGCTCAGCAAATGTCCAAGCTCGATGAGTGGGGGAGCCGTCCGGCGCCCTTCTTCCTGAGCGCGCTGGAACACGCCGTTTTCGTCGCGAAAACGGAGCGCGCCGACACGGCTGAAATCATCCACAGCCAGCAAATAATCAAGCGCGTTGAGCGGCTGCGCCTCTTCTTCTTTTCCCTCACGGCGCAATTCTTGTCTGCGTTTGATGTGATCGCGAATGATGACGCGCCTTGCCCAACCGCCAGGCTCGGTGTCGGCAATCGCTGCAGGAAAGAGAGAACCGTCTTTCGATTTGCGATGAAACTGTGGGCCCACTTGGAGCGGAAGCGTCGACCCCAGGGCAAAACGCGCGGGGTCGCCGAGCCAGCCTGCGCCGTACTCGAAAGCAGCGCTTTCGCGCCGCCCTTGCAGGTCGTAGCGGAGCGTGCCGACCTGCCGTCCCTCACCCAGCAGAACGTCGATGGTCCGCTTCATGACTGCGGTCCCCGTGCCTTCTTCATGCGCACACGTTTGGGAAGACGTTCTTCATCGAGCAGAAGACCGGTATCGTCGCGGCTCACGTCGATAAGGGTGCCAAGAGGACTGCCGAAGCCTAAGACAAAAAGCGCCATGGCATAAACGCCAAGGCCGACCTTAGGATCGCCCTTCTCTGCGCGCAGATAGGTATTCTTGGCGACGCCCATGCGCTCGGCGACGGCAAGAACCGTAAGTCCACGTTTGCGCCGCGCGGTCGCAAGATCGCCTCCGAATTCTTTCAGTGACCGCTTGACGGCGGGCGGCAGGACATCTTGTACATTGGATCTCATCCAATAAGGATCCATACATAAAGCCGTACTATGCTTTGTGGTCCAATATATAGGATGTTATAAGGCATGTCCAGACCTTAAATAAGGGCTATCGTGTACCGGCGCCGCCACGCGCTCTATTTTCGGGTTGTGTCTCAGTTTGAAAGTCGGGTTCCGACCCAAAGCCGCCTGACGAGTCGGCGCACTCCGTCGGGCGAGTCGCGCGATTAAGCAGGAACGTACGTCAACCTGATGACGTCCTCGCCGATTCGATCGCTCGACACCAGGCGGAGCGGCGGCCGGGGGCCGGCGAAGAATGGCGTGCCACGACCAAGCACGATGGGGCGGAGATAGAGTCGATACTCATCGATCAGACCAAGATTGGTCAGACTTCCTGCCAGGTTTGGTCCGGCAACGTCAATCTCCCCATCCAACTGAGCCCTCAGCCCACGTATCGCCGCCTCGAGGTCATCGTCGATAAGTGTGGCGTTGGGGCCGACCGACTTCAACGAGCGCGACACAACCCACTTCCGCTGGCTCCGCCACACCGCCGCGAAGTCGCGATCCTCTGCGTCCCAGTCGGGAAGGTCCTCATCCCAATAGCGCATGATCTCGTACATGACGCGACCGTACACCACGCCCGTCAGGCCGCGCGCCTGCTCAATGAAATGACGAGAGAGCGCCGGACTGGGTGGCCCCAGTTCCATGTGGTCGACATAGCCGTCGAGGGACTGGTTCAATCCATACACGAGCTTTGCCATGCTACAAAACCTCCATCCCTGGTTCTTCAGGACAGCCTAAGCTGACGTTGCATCTGCGCGCCCCGGTGTCGGTGTGACCAATAACCAGAGGTCTGCTTTCACCCAAGGCGGATATTTCAAACTGAGACACTACCCGCCTTCGGCGCCTCTTTCGATCAGATAGATGCCGGTATGGCTGGGCATATTCGCGCAGCGTGTTCAGCGCAGCTCGGCAACGGTCGTTGGATCAGAAAAGCAGGCGATTGAAATCTGATCGATGGACGCCACTGGTACATCGTATCGAGATCGCCGCGGGTGTAGGTGAGTTGCCGGCGAACCGCTGAGCTCTCACCCCCGAAAATCCGCACAGACGGGGCAGAAGCGCTTAGCAGGGTAAATCTCATTTAGCAGGGTAAAAGTGTGGAAAACAGCGATTGTGGGCGAAAATAGCGACTTGGGAGAATCCGTAAGTTGCTTATTTTAATGTAAGTTACTGATTCTAAATATTTCTGGCGGAGAGAGGGGGACTCGAACCTTCGGATCTTTGCATCGCCTTCCGTTTCAATAAGATACCGCTATCCATTAAATACACGATAATTTCGTATTTTTCAATCCGTTCAACCCCTTCAAGCTGTTCAATCCTTTGGTACGTATTTCGCAGGAACGTGGACACCACGCGGACTCTACAAAGGCTTCGGTAACTCCGCTGCGACTTGACCGCCACTCCTGGAAGGAAGCGGGAAAAGCCCGCGAATGGATATACGCTAAGGCGCCGTATAAAGTACGTTTCCGAAGACCCGGCGGATGACAATTTGGCTAGGCAGCCGAACCCAATGGGCAGTATGTGGGGAAACTCAATCGCCTGACATGCTGAATCCTGGAGAAAGCGGGGGCCTCTAGGATTTTGGGTAGTTTTCAGAAATGCCGACGGCCAGCGCCAGGTAATGGTAACAGGATTAGAGAGGGATAAAGAAGACGCCTGCCGTCTCAAGCAACGTCACCCTTACTGTATCAGATTCGGGCACGATTGCCGAAAGTGAGAGCACGGTCCAAGTGCTCTCTTATTGGTTTCCCATTGCAAGTAGCGCCGTGGCACAGGCCAAGCAAACCAGGCCCGAAACCAGTAGCGTTCTGGACGTACGCGAAGCACCCTTCCACTCGCCTGTCCATACGCCCGACAGCGTCGCAGTCATGATCATGAACGATTGCATGAGTGCCCAGCCGATCGAGGTCCCAAGAGAGCCAAGAAACGCCGCGCTCATGCCGTAGAGCGCAAAGGCTCCCATCCACAGCACGCCCATGAGGATCGGCAGGAGAGCCTCTGGCGAAGCAGGCATGAACGCCGGCCAGCTTCGATTCCTTCGGAGCAGGTAGAGGCTGTAGGCGATGTTGGGCAGGAAACCACCAGCCAACCCGATTGGCCAGACTGCATACGCGGCGCGGAGTTCAGAATTTCCGAATTGCACTGCTTGATGTGCGATGTCCTGGCCAAAGGCGAATGAGAAGTTGAGCATGGGCGCCATCACTCCGCAAAGGATCGCGAGCAGGGCAGCCGCAAAGTATCCGCTGGATGGACTGGGAATTGCCTTCGTGGATTTATAGTCCAAAGTGATTGGTCGTGGAAGGGCGTCTCGTTCCCGGCTTTGACCGCCCCATGTGGACAGGGTGATTCCAATGAGCATCGCGACGACGCCCAGGAGAATCTCAAGGAGCGCGTGCTCACCCAGCGGTCTATGATGCTGAAAGAATAAAGGCACCAGCGTGCCGAGCAGTGCGCTGAGGCCGACAATGATGGCATAGGCAAGTCCGAGGCCCAGGCGCTGGACCGAAATCCCGAACAGCACTTGCGCGATCCCCCAACCAACTCCAAAAAGGAAAGGGATAGCGATCTCGGGCATAGAGAGGGTCTGGTAGGTCTCGAACAGGCGATCGACAAGACCCAGCGCGAGCAGCCAGGGAAGGATCACGAGAGAGACGACGCTGAAAACCAGCCAGGTGTTCTCCCACTTCCAGTATCGGTTGAATTTCATCGGCAACATGCAGTTGCCGGACATGAGGCCGGCAAGCAGCGTGAGGCCAATCCCGATCGGAAGCGAAAGCGCCATCTAGCGGTCCTCGCCCGCGCTGAGAATCATGTCTGTCGATGCACCCGGCTCCTGAGGTGTTTTATAGAAACCGTCGGTCACCTGAGCAGGAAAAGCAAAATGCTCCTTGAGATGAGGAATGTGTTCAAGAAAAACCAATTCATGATTGAGAGCGATGTGATTGAACAACACCAGGTGCTGGTGCAGTTGGCCCATGTCTCCTACGTGGGGCACGATAGGCAGGCCAAATCTCTTCGCCATCAAACTGACCGTAAGAAACTCGCTCACGCCCGCAAGGCGGGTGCAATCTGCCTGGACGAAATGGATACCACCGTAATGTAAGAAATTCTTGAAGAGAACTCGATTGGGGATGTGTTCGCCTGCGGCCAACTTCACCGGGGCGATCTCACGCGAGAGCACCTGGTGGGCATACACATCGTCGGGGTGAGTCGGCTCTTCTATCCAGAGAGGTTTGAATCGGGCGAGCTCCGCGCACATGCGTCGAGCCTCTGGCAGGTTCCAATGCTGATTGGCATCGAACATCACGCTTCCTGAATCGCCGGCAACCGCACGCAACATCGCAGCCCGTCGCAGGTCGCGCGCTTCATCAGCCGACCCAACTTTCAACTTGAAGGCCCTGAAGCCACGGTCAATGGCGCGAGCTGTGAGCTCGCGCACCTTTTCGTCGCCATACGCCATCCATCCCACGGATGTGTCATAGCCTGGATAACCGCTCCTCAGGATTGATTCCCGCGTGCTTCGAGTCGGAAGGTTTTCGCGCAGAGTGGTGAGAGCATCCTCCTCGTTCAGAACGTCCTCGACATAGCTGAGATCGAGGAGTCCGACGACTTCCTCGGGCGAGAGGCCAAGCAGCAGTTTCCACAAAGGGACACCGCGGCTCTTGGCCCAAAGATCAAAACACGCATTGGTGATCGAAGCCAGCGCAAGGTGAACGACCCCTTTGTGCGGCCCGAGCCAGCGCAGCGATGGATCATCCGCCAGCCGACGCGATGTTGCCCCGAAGTGCGACATCAGTTCATCGATTTCCATTCCCACAAGCAATCTTGCCAATTGGTCAATGGCTTCGCACACGATCTGGTTTCCATCGCCCAGCGTGAGTGCAAGTCCGCTTCCCGAGATCGGCTTGTCGGTCGCCAGCCGGGTCAATGCCATGCAATACACAGAGTTGGTGTGAACCGAGTCGGTGCCTGCCCCGTCAGGCAATGCGAAACGAGCATCGACGGATGAGACGGATTGGATAGTGCAGTTGGGCATTCTTCGCCTTTTCTCTATCTCCTGTAGCCCAGCTCTGCTCCGCCGCTCACTGGCAGGATGCACCCTGTGATGAACCGTGCCCTGGAGGAGAGAAGGAAAACCGCCGCGTCGGCAATGACGTCCCCGTGCGGGCACGAACCGAGCAGATGTATATCGTCGAGGTATTGCCGGATACTCGCAGGATCCGGTTGTTCGGCGCACCACCGCTCCAGCATTGGTGTCCACACGCCTGCAGGACAAACAGCGTTCACACGAATCCCGTAACGCGCATAGTCGGCGGCCATGGCCTTGGTGAGCGAAATCATTGCGCCCTTGCTGGCGACGTAAGCCGCATGATTCTCCTGCCCGATGAGGCCGACCATGCTGGCTGTATTCAGAATCGCTCCGTTGCTTGCTGCGAGGGCCTCGAATGCAAACCTTGTCGTCCAATACACCGACTTCACATTAATGCGCTGCAGGTCGTCCCATTCGTGCTCCGAAGTTTCATGCAGCGGCTTTGAAGGACTGGAGATGCCTGCGTTGTTGTGCACCGCGTCGATGCGTCCGAAGCGGGTGAGAACTGAAGCAATCGCGGCCTCGACGGCGGCGCCGTTGGCTACATCCGCATACAATGCGAGGGCGCCCGGACCGAGTTCCGTTGCCGTGGAGGTCGCGGCGTCGATATTACGATCGAGGATTACCACATTGGCGCCCTCGCGCGCATAGGAAAGAGCGCACTCGCGGCCAATCCCATCGGCGCCGCCGGTCAGAATAATGATCTTTCCCGAAAGATCAGCCGGCATCCGAGTTTCGCTTCTCCCAGATGTCGTATGCAGCCTTTGCAAAGCGTTCCATGACCTTCCTCACATACTGTTCCGCAACTTCACCCTCGCCTTCGCGCAATAGATCGATGATCTGCTGATGGGCTTCGAGGTCCTTAACCCAGGCCGATGACTCCTGTCCGCTGGCAGAAACACGCATACGCACGAAAGCAAAGAAAGGAAGAAGGATCCGCCGTGCATGCGCTATGAGGTAGGGGTTGCGCGACAATTCGCAGAGTTCGAGATGATAGAGCAGGTCGCAGTCGAGCAGGGCCTCGCGGTTTCCAGCAGTTGCCGACTCGCGCATAATATCCATTGTGGCCTGGAGCACGTCTAGGTTCGGCTTTGCAGCAACGGCCAGCCGCGCGGCCAAGCCTTCAATGGCGCCACGCAATTGATAGATATTAGCAACGTCGCCTTCGCTCAGATGAATGACCCGGGCACTGCGCCCTGCCTCTTTGGTGACAAAGCCGGCTTGCGCCAGAATGTTGATCGCCTCGCGGATGGAGCCTTGCGCAACGCCGAACTTCGACGCCCACTTCCCTTCGATGATCCTCATGCCTGGCTTCAAAGATCCGCTTAGAATCTCTTTCCGCAGCTCTTCCGCCAGGTTGTCTTTCACTAGGCCATCCGCCGAAAGTGCAGAGGTTATCGGCATATTCAAGTGCTCAAATCTCGATCCGAAATGGTAATTTGAGCAAAATGCGACAGTCAAGCTCATTTTAAGCACTTGCAAGGTGCTAATCTACTGTTCTTGCCGTGGCCGGCTGCTGTCTAGCGGCGTCGACGCAGGTTGTTTTCGGGATTGCAAAGAATCAGGGCATGGTGGGCGGAAACTGGATTTGTAAGAAGGCGGCAGGATGAACAGAAGAGAATTTACAGGTCGCTTGGCCACTGCAGCGCTGTATCCCGTAATGGGAAAGGCCTCGGCCGGATTGCTTCCCGGAAATGTCTCGGAGTTGTCGATGACGGAGTTGCAGCAGCAGTTCCTCGATCTGCGCTTCGGGATGTATATCCACCTGAACATGGCTACTTACGAGCAGCGGGAGTGGGGAGATCCGAATGCTTCGCCTGCGCTGTTTAATCCGAAAGGTCTCGACACCGATCAGTGGGCTCATGCTGCCCGCTCGGCAGGGATGGCGTATGGGTGCCTGACGACAAAACATCATGACGGGTTTTGCTTATGGCCTACCGCGACCGGTAGCGCGAACGTGAAGGATGCGACCTATAAGAGGGATATTGTGCGTGCGTATGTGGACTCATTCCGAGCGGAGGGGCTCAAGACCTGTCTCTACTTTTCGATTCTCGATCTGCGCGGCGACATCCGGCCGTATTGTGTGACGCGAGAGAAGATCGACAAGGTGAAGGCACAGCTGACCG
>Ga0207098_10339_pt1 | contig 13613 bp, 12 predicted proteins | sample Alteio_BWMinHeat_84_FD_153548 | JGI IMG/M metagenome (GOLD analysis project Ga0207098, IMG submission 153548) | Enriched cells from forest soil in Barre Woods Harvard Forest LTER site, Petersham, Massachusetts, United States -... | ecosystem: Environmental > Terrestrial > Soil > Temperate forest >...
CTTCCGTTCCTTGTGCGGTCCGTTCCAGCATTCGTGAAGGGATGTAAACGAACAACTTATCGCCAGGGATTTGCAGGGAGGAATGATCTGCAACAGACAACACGCCGAGGATGTTGAGAACCGGACCGCATCGAATAGGATGAAATTATCCTATGCGAAGCCTCAACCTGCCCGATTCGGCGTTTCGGGCGCTAGCGCAGCGCCTCGCCGATTTCTCCGCCGATTACCTAGAGCGTATGCCTCAGCTCCCGACTTACCCGACTGGAATCAGCGGGCCGGAAACCGAGGCCTTATTCAGCGGAGACATTCCGTGGGAGGGTCGAGGAGCCGCGGCTTTCGATAGCCTCGATGAAGTTTTCCGGCTCTCGCGGCCAGCCTCGCCCCGTTTCTTTGGGTACGTATTTGGATCGGGCGATCCAATCGGCGTTCTTGGCGAATTCGCGACGGCGGTGTTGCACCAGAACGCGGCCGCATGGCGTTCCGCGCCGGCCGGAGTCACTATAGAGCGCATAGTGGTGCGTTGGCTGGCGAGTGCTTTGGGTTGCGATGGGTTCACAGGTAGCCTCACATTGGGTGGATCGTCGGCAAACTTGATGGGCCTGTGCATGGCGCGCGAGGCCAAGGTCCCAGCCAACCAAGGGGGCGCGCGGGGCGGGGTGATTTACTGTTCGACCGAGGCGCACATGTCCATCGCCAAGGCCGCCGCGCTGCTGGGGCTCGGCTACGACGCAGTGCGGCTGATTCCCGTAGACAAAGAATTCCGCATGGGCGTGCGTGACCTGCGCCAAGCGATCCGAGCCGACCTCGAGGCAGGCAGGATTCCGATCGCGGTCGTAGGCAGCGCCGGTACCACTGCAACCGGCAGCATCGATCCGCTGGATGAGATTGTCGCGGTGTGCAGGGAGTTCGGCCTGTGGATGCATGTGGACGGCGCATACGGCGCACTTGCGTCGCTGGCCATACCGGAGGCGTTTCGCGGCTTGGAGGGGGCTGACTCGGTCTCGCTCGATCCTCACAAGTGGCTCTACCAGCCGACTGGCTGCGGATGCCTGCTTTACCGCGAACCGGAGATGGCGCGGCGCGCGTTTTCTCACTCGGGAGACTACGCGCGTGTCCTGTCCAATGATCCGGTCGAAGGATTCGCCTTTTTCGAGGAATCGATGGAACTCTCGCGGCCGGCTCGCGCACTGAAGCTGTGGCTCTCGTTGCGCTATTACGGGTTGCACGCGTTCCAGCAATCGATCAAGGAAGACCTCGAGCTTGCGCAGATGCTCGTCGCGGCGATCGATGCGGAGCCGGCGCTGGAGCGCCTGGCGCCAGTTCCACTAAGCGCGGTGTGTTTCCGTTATGTGGGCAGCTCGGGTGATCTGGACGCTTTGAACCGTGAAATCCTCGTCCGAGTCATCCGCCGAGGACGCGTCTACATCTCGAACACAATCATCGAGAGCAAATTCGCACTGCGCGCCTGCATCGTGAACCACCGGACCACCGGGGACGATGTGAAGCTGATTGTTAGCGAAGTGCTAGCGGCGGCGCGCGAAGCCGGCGCATGAGGCGAATTTTCCGTGACCCTGGTGGTGGAGTCGATCAGGTAGACGCCGGTTTCTGTCACTGCAAACTGCCCCCAGTCGCCGAGGATCGGCAGCGGTTAACTGAAGGTGTTGGGCACCGGCGATCATCGACCGCACACCGGATCGTTCTATGCTCTCCGTCGAGCAATCAGACTGCTTTTCGCTCTTGCAGTAGCCTTGAAGAGAAGCGAATTACAAGAACGCTGAACAACAACAAAATTCCCATGAGCATAGCTCGGGGATAGAAGCCACTGGCGCGACATACCTCAACGGCGAGAATCAGGCTGGCAAGAATAAGCAGAGTGAGCGAGACTGCCCGATGGAAGTGTTGCATGCCGTACTGGAAGCTGCCAGGCACTTTGCGCTCGATCGCGCGCCCCCTCTCTGAGTCGGTGCAGGCTGGCTTACTCCTGCATGCGTTGCACGTCTTCGCATGTGCCCGATAGACTACGGTTCCCTTTAGCGGATCGGAAAATATTGGAAATAGATGTTGGTCCTCAGGGCATCTCCAGATGTCCCGCTCGGGGTGATAGGTGAAGCCGATTGTGGCAACCGTCAAGGAGCGGCGATGAGCGTGGCGTGCCACCAGTTCCAGCAGGCACGCGAGCACCGCGAGAAAGATCGCATAAGCGAGCGCAAGGACGAACTCAAAAGATACGTGAGGCATGATTCAGACCTGGTCGGACTGAGTGGCGATCTCGGTAAATAGAATTTCGTTCGATCCCTCGATGGTGCTATTTCTCTGCATGTAGCGAATTCCCAGGAAAGAGAGGTAAAGGACCGGCAGCGTACCTCCCAGAATGAAGACGATGTCGCCGGGCATCCGCATCCACTCAAGCACCGAATTGGCACGGTTTCCGATGTAGTTCAGCGTTCGAGCGTCGTAATAGCTAACACTGATGGAGTGATAAAGCTGTAGCAATCCCAACGGAAACAGAGTCGCAAAGACCATCCATGCCAGCCCCAGGTTGAGCGACCAGAAGCTGATTCGCGCGGCCTTATCCGACCAGTGCTTCTCCGGAATGACGTAGCGGAGGCAGAAAAGCGCCAGCCCCACAGACAACATCCCATAGACCCCCATCATGGAGGCATGAGCGTGGTTTGCAGTCAGAGCGGTACCGATCTCGTAGTAGGAAACAATCGGCAGGTTGATGAGGAAGCCGAAGACTCCGGCACCAAGAAAATTCCAGAAGCCAACTGCGGCGAGAAACATGACTGCCCAGTAGTGAGGAAAGGGTTTACTGGATTTTGATTCCTGGACGATTCCCAACTGCAGAAAGCTCCAGGCCTCCAGCGTGAGGAAGGTCAGAGGTATGACCTCGGCGGCGGAGAAGAAGGCCCCGAGCGCCATGTGTAAAGCCGGCTCTCCCGAGAAGTAGACATGATGCATCGTGCCCACGATGCCACCGGCCGAGTACAGTATGACATCCAGATAAATCATCCTTAGCGCAAGGCGCTCGTGAACCACTCCCAGCAAAACAAACACGTACGCAACAAGAATCGTCGTAAAGAGCTCCAGGAAGTCTTCTACCCAGAGGTGGACCACCCAGAAGCGCCAAAAGTCTGTGGTCGTGAAATGTTCGCCGGGATTCGCCAGGAGCCCAACCGCGTAGAAAGCCGGAATAGACAATGCAGAAAAGAAGAACAGCCAAGGCATGTTGCCCACGGCCTCGGAACGAAGGCGGCCCCGGAGGCCGCGATACAGGATGACCACCCAGAAGAATAGTCCGATGATAAGCAAGACCTGCCAGATACGTCCCAGGTCAAGATATTCAAACCCCTGGTTGCCAAACCATGTATTGCGAATCAGCCCTGTGATTCCTGCGAACTCACCCGTAAGACTACCAACGACCACGATGACGAGTGCCCCCAGCAAGCCGTAAGCCAGCAACCGTTGTCCGCGTGGCTCCTGGCTGGTGATCATCGGCGCGAGGAATATGCCTGCTGCGAGGTAAGAAGTGGAGACCCAGAAGATCGACAACTGTAAGTGCCATGTACGGACGATATTGAAGGGAAGCAGTCGCCCGAGATCGATGCCAAAGAAGGTCTGGAGATCAGCTCGGTAGTGCTCGGTAGCACCTCCCAGCAGAGTCTGGACTACGAACAGCGCCGCCATCACGAAAAAGAACCAGGCGCACGCGTTCTGCGCAGGCGTCAACACGACTTCATCCGGCGCGCGGAAGGACATGCTCTGCTGTTCGCGACCATGCCACCCCATCAGATTTAGACGTCCGAAAGTAGCTAACAAGAGGCCCGTTCCACCTAACAGAGCCGCCAAGGAAAGCATGCTCCACACAATGGAATCTGCCGTTGCGTGATTGTCGACCAAGGGCTCAGGCGGCCAATTGTTGGTGTACGAATAAGAATGGCCGGGACGGGCTGCGGAAGCGGCCCAGGCCGACCAACTGAAGAAAGCAGTCAGTTTGCGAATCTCCTCCGCGTCACGAATTGCGTTGGGCTTCAGCCCGAACTTCGTAGTAGGCTCTCCAAAGAACGAAGCGTAGTACTGACGGCACTCCTCAAACGCCTTCGCTTGTGCGTCGGTGTAGACGAGGATGCCGGTGCTCTTTTCATAACGGTTCGTCTTGAAATCCTGAATGGTCTTCGTTCGTGCGGTATCCGAACCGGATCCTCCGTAATAGCCAATGTTCGAAAGTGCGGCGCGATGGAGATACTCAGCAGTGAAATCCGGTCCAAGATATGCACCATGGCCAAAAATCGAGCCATATTCCATAAGTCCATTCCGCAGGAATATGCCCTGGCCCGCCATGACGTCTGCACGGCTAAAGAGTATAGATCCGTTTGCGCTCTTAACGACCGCAGGAATGGGCGGCTCATCGTTGTAGGTGTAATAGGTGAGTATTCCCATGATGAAGAAACCGATGATCAGGACAATTGCCGCTGCCTGGATCCAGCCACCTGAGATCATGAGCGAACGCTTAACGGCTACGGGCATAGAGCGCTCCTGGACATAAGTTGACTGACTCGGGTCACTCAAACTTGTGACGGAATCATACACCGGACGCTGATGCCGACACATGAATATGAATTGCAATGATCGTTTGTGGTCTGGTGACCGGGCCGGGCTGGATGGAAATTGTTTGGGGAGCCGCGTGAAAAACGGCAGTTCAGAGACCGCGGGATGCTGGATCTGAGTAATTGAGGAACTATGGTGACGAGCCAAATTGATGCCACCTCATGGCACGAAAAAGCCTACTGTTACCAGCGGGCTGAGAGAGGCCACTTGGCCCTAAAACCAGCCACACGACGATGAAAGAGTAACCACACCGACGGGCCCTACGAAGGGTGGAAATTCCATTCATCAGCCCGCCTCTCCATCCGGTGTACGATGGTCACATCGATTCATGGGAGGCTTGATGGCGTCAGCCCGGCCAACCTGGCGCCCGATTCGGCGCTTCCCCTTGAACTTGATGCCCTCGTCAAGAGCTTTGGCGCAATCAAGGCCGTCTTCGGCGTCTCCCTTGAAATGCGAGGCGGCGAATGCCTCGGCCTCCTCGGGCCGAACGGAGCGGCCAAGAGCATCGTCATAGCTTGGCGTAGATGGGTCACAAAAGAGTTCCTCTTTATCCGTGACCAAAACTTGAGTCCATTCACTTGTAGTGATCCAAGTGGCCGTACACATCTCTGCCTTGATCCGGCGATAACCTTCAGCTCTCAACCCTTCGCAGCAGGTTATCGTCGGGCGCAAACTGCTGCAGGGTTTTGGGGCATGGCAAGCCAATGTCGCAATTTATCCTGCCGAATCTTATAGAGTCTGGACCGCGCTCGGGAAGAAAAACCGTGAAGATCCCCACGAAGCTCGACGTGCATCGTCTTGATATCGGCCAACGGAAGGTGCCAAGTGCTCTGCGTTCAATGCTCGATGAGCGCATTATGCGTGAAGCGAGAAACGTTTCACGCTTATTTGCGATTATCGGCGATCTTAACCGGGAACACGAACGCTGAATGAACCCGTTCACCAATACTGAACATCGAGGACTTTGGGCGGACCGGTGTGATTGTCAATGATTTGTGTTGTCACGAGGATTTCTATGTTCTTCTTGGCCGCATTCTCACCCGCGGTACGGACCAATTCCCCGAAAAAGCGCTCGTCAGTCGCCATCGAGGTTGCGGCGAGAGTTCCGTTGGCGCCGATCCCGGCGATGATTACGGTTTCTCGTTCCGTAGTCGGACTCAGAAAGCGAGCAACGATTCCGTAATCCTGGGTGGATTGGTTATAGGGCTTGGTTCTATCGATCTGATAAAGGCGCGAGTTAGGATGCTTCGTGTCAACGATGTCGAAAGTTTGATCGATCGCATTCCGAACAAACTGATACCTCAGAGGCGCCTGCAAACGCAATGTCCATGGATTATTGAATCCACCGATGAACACCCCGGATGTGATTTGAAGATCGGTGAAATTGGTCGAGGTAGCCCCGAGCATTCGGGGATTGCCACCCATGCGGCCGAGTACAGCGCTCACCTGGGAAGCCGAGGCAGCATCTCGAACTAAAAGAATGTCTGGTGAGACGCCGGTCGCGGTCGGTGGGGCCACTTGAGCTGACTCCGAGATGGCCCATGGGGTTTGTGAACTGACTTGCCCGACACATATCACAACGGAATCCGTCTTCTCAACTACCGGGCCCCATAGAGCGGAAAGGGTATTGGTTTCCGTGGATGTACGAAGCGCGACTCGCCCCAAAAGTGCGGCGCCAACACAAGCCGCGGTCAGAATCAGCAGGTAAATCGAGGTTCGGCGATTGAGAAGTCTTCCACCTTGAGATTCACCTTTCTTCGATACGCCCTCCGTCCCGGACGCCAATCCTGATTCGAGAGTTCGCAAGCCATTATCTGCATGGACCGTCGTTGCGCCAGAAGCGTGGTGCGTGCCCAACCGAAATTCCGGTGTGTAGGAGCCCGAGGGCAGTCCGATTCTCAATTCATGGTCATGGCCTGGTGTGTCGTAATACTGCGCTATTCTCTTCCGAACCTCCGAGGCCGCTACCCGAACAATGGAATCTGAATATGTGTCGTAGTCCAGGGGGCGGTCGAACACAGCGATGCCGAGCGAGCGTTCCTTGATTCCGCCCGAATTTCCGCTTAGAGCTTCCTCGACAATGTAACGCAGAAAGCGCGTATATCGCTTGCTTGCCTTGAAATGCGGATCCTCCAAGATCCTCTCAAGCTGCCTTCGGACCTTAGTAAAGTCCTCTTCGCTAGCTGGGGTCCATGGCGTTTCCAGATTGTCGATATTGAGGAGTGGCATTCCGATCCTGCATTCAATCCCGCTACAGAAGACGTCGTCATCTGCTTGCGAACCGAAGTATATCCTACAGTCGATCAGATTGTCTGAAATCCCGCCAGCAGCCAATGTACTAACATCGTTGATTTCAAGCACTTTAGATGGGCTAACAAGACCAAACAGGGGAACTCTCCGTTATGCACTTCACAGCGCACCTACTTTGAGGAATGATGGATCGCGACCGTCATAACGGTGACGAATTTTCTATCGGCTTCATTCGGAGAACACCAGCTGGATATGGCTGCTCCCAGTCCATCTGCGACCAGCAAAAGGGGGAGACTTTGTCGGGATTCAACGCATTGGATCGAAACCGTTGCAATGAGGTTCAAATTCTGGCGGAACCCGGCCACCAATGAAGTCATCATCCATCGCCTTGATCCGAAGCCAACCTTAGGACGCTCCAACTCAAGTACACCCTCCCTCGCCACGCCCGTCATTTGGCCAATGCGCTCATTGAAACGGGGCGCAATCTGTTGAAAAGATCCGATACTGCGCTCCATCGGGATTCCTCGTGGTGGAGTTTGGCGTCGCCACACTTAACCTGGAGACACAACATGAAGATACGCATGACACGAGTTGTTGCAGGCTTGGTCGCGTGGACGGGATCGCTTTTCCTTGGCTCATTCATGCATTTTGCAGTTGCCCAGGACACCGCGAATCTTCCATATATGAACACGAATTTGTCAGCCGAGCAGCGGGCCACTGACCTAGTGCATCGCATGACACTTGCTGAAAAAGCTTCGCAAATGCTGAACAGATCTTCGGCAGTTCAGCGGCTCAACGTCCCCGCTTACCAATGGTGGAGTGAAGCCCTCCACGGAGTCATCGATCCTGGCGTAACAGAGTACCCTGAGCCCATCGGGCTGGCCGCAACCTTCGATACAGCCAACATTCATCTCATGGCGACTCAAATTGGCATTGAGGGACGCATCAAATACGTTCAAGATGCACGCGTCAGTCGCACCGCTTTCATTGGCGGAGGACTGGATTTCTGGTCCCCGAATCTTAATATTTTCCGGGATCCACGCTGGGGCCGCGGACAAGAGACCTACGGTGAAGATCCCTTCCTCACTGGCCACATGGGAGTTGCCTACGTGACGGGTATGCAGGGCGACGACCCGAAGTACTACCGCGCGATTGCAACACCCAAGCACTATGCCGTACACAGCGGCCCAGAGCCGACTCGGCACTTCGCCGATGTCGACGTTAGCAAGCACGACGAAGTAGACACCTTCGAGCCCGCATTCCGCGCTGCCGTCGTGGAAGGCAAGGCCGGTTCAGTCATGTGCGCGTACAACTCTATCAATGGCGAGCCCGCATGCGCCAACCAGTACCTGATGCAGGATCAACTCCGCGGCAAGTGGGGCTTCCAGGGATATGTGGTCTCGGACTGCGGCGCGGTTACGGACATTGCGGCCAATCATCGCTACCGTCCAACGCAGGCACAGGGTTCGGCCATCTCCGTAATCCGCGGCATGGATAACGAATGCGGCTTCTCGGAGCCTGGCGGGCAGGTTGGCAAGGCCTATTTCGATGCCGTGCAGCAAGGCTACCTGCCCGAGAGCACGCTCGACACCGCTCTCATTCGCTTGTTCACGGCACGAATAAAGCTTGGCCTGTTCGATCCGCCGGAGATGGTTCCCTACACAAAAATCGACGAGAAGGAACTTGACAGCGCGGAACACCGTGCCCTGGCTCGCAAACTCGCCAATGAGTCCATGGTTCTGCTCAAGAACGATGGCGTGCTTCCGCTCAAACCGGGCATAAAGAAGATCGTCGTCGTCGGCCCGCTCGCTGACCAGACCGCAGTGCTGCTCGGCAACTACGCCGGGACACCGACGCATGTGGTTACGGTGATCGATGGCCTCAAGGCAGAGTTCCCGAATGCGACAGTCACGTACGTGCCCGGAATCCAGTTCCTTCGCAACGAAGGAACTCCTGTTCCTGATGCCATGCTGACGACTCCCGACGGCAAGCCCGGCATCAAGGCGGACTACAGCGAGTCGATGGGCCGGTTTGGCAGAGGACCTGCAGCTCCGGTGCTTGTCAGCCGCACCGAGCCGAACATCAATCTCACTGACAGCAACTTGCCTGCAGAGCTTGCCGGAAAGAACGCTGTTGGCGTGCGCTGGACAGGATTCATCACTGCACCGGAGACCGGCGACTACCTCATCGGCGTGCGTGCCAGTGGTTTCGGAAGACTGTCAATAAACGACAAGCAAGTTGCGCAATTGGGCAGGGTCGAAGGAGTCGATGCAGCCGTTGGTCGTGCCCACTTGGTAAAGGGTGAAAAGGCCGCATTGAGCCTCACATTCGGCACCATGAATGGTGCCAAGCCGCAGGCGCAACTGATCTGGGCAAAGGTCAATGATGCACCCTCGCCTGAAGCAATCGCCGCGGCAAAGAACGCCGATATCGTGATTGCAGTCGTTGGAATCACCAGCAGGCTCGAAGGTGAAGAGATGCCGGTGACCGTACCTGGATTCCTTGGCGGAGATCGCACCAGCATCGATCTTCCCCAGCCTGAAGAAGATCTGGTTGAAGCTGTTGCAGCCACAGGCAAGCCGCTCGCCGTCGTTCTGTTGAATGGCAGTGCACTCGCAGTCAATTGGATCAACGACCACGCCAACGCGGTTCTCGAAGCATGGTACCCCGGCGAAGAGGGCGGCGCGGCTGTTGCTGAAACGCTGAGCGGTAAAAACAATCCTGGTGGAAAGCTGCCGGTTACGTTCTACAAGGACGTCAGCCAATTGCCCCACTTCGAAGATTACGAAATGACAAACCGGACCTACCGGTATTTCAAAGGCAAGCCGCTCTATCCGTTTGGCTATGGGCTCAGCTTCACGACATTCAAATACAGCGACCTAAGTGTTCCCACGCAGGCTGTCGCTGCGGGGCAACCTGTCGCCGCTGATGTCACGGTAACCAACACGGGAAAAGTTGCAGGAGATGAATCCGTCCAGGTCTACATCAAGTTCCCCGAAGTTAAGGGTGCGCCGCAGATCGCTCTCCGCGGGTTCCAGAAAGTCCATCTGGAGCCGGGCGCGAGCCAGAAGGTCCACTTCGACCTGAAGGACCGCGATCTGGTCATGGTCACTGAAAATGGCGACCCGATCATTGCCGCTGGTAACTACACCATCAGCATCGGGGGCGGCCAGCCTGATACCGGAGCGCCTACCGTCGCCGGGCACTTCCAGATCGATGGCCAGCTGGCGCTGCCCGAATAGGAATTCGGTGTCTTGGTTCGGAACGCTGCCTGAATCAGAACACAACCGCAAAAGAGTGAGCGCTTGTCACCAACCGTGACAAGCGCTCATTACTAAGTCACAGGAGGAACCAGTCGACACGCCATCTATACAGAAGCCCTTGCAGACCTATGACGAAGGGATGGCCGCCGCCCGTTGGGCTATGGAACATGAATACAGCGTCAGCAATGTCATTGAATGATTGTTGCAACAAGCAAGCGCGTGTAACCGTCTCACTGAACGACACCACGATTCTCATTGTCACATTCGCCCTCCCTGGACAGGTACCCCACGAATCCTTACCTCATGTTGAAAGGAGTTTTTGAATGAGCAAACGTTTGTCATCACTTCTAACTCTGGCGTTGGCTGCTCCACTGGCCATCGCGCAAACATCCACTTGGGTACCGGATAAAGCACACAGCGGGGTCGACTTCTCCGTCCTCCACTTGAGCCTATCGAACGTGCGGGGCCATTTTGGCAATATAGGAGGCACCGTGGTACTAAACGAAGTGGACATGACGAAGTCCTCAGTAAATGTCACCGTTGACGTGACTACTGTGGACACCGGCGTTGCCCCGCGCGATGGCGACCTGAAGAGTGCGAACTTCTTTGACGTTGCACAGTTCCCCACAGCAACCTTCGTGAGTACCAGCATCGCGAAGAACGGTACCGGCCTTACGGTCTCCGGCAATCTCACCCTGCATGGCGTGACCAAGCCGGTGGTCCTGCAACTGGAGGGTCCGACGGGACCAGTTCCCGGAATGGACAAGAAGCCTCACTCAGGCTTCTCAGGTACCACTACGATCAGCCGCACGGCATTCGGAATCGCGACGAAATTCCCGACGGCTGTAGTGGGAGATGAAGTGAAGTTGACCATCGATCTCGACGTTGCAAAACAGTAAAAACGATGCGACAGGAGTATCCTCACGATGCCGAAGGCTATCCGTTTCAACCAGGTCGGTGGTCCCGAAGTCCTTCATATCGAAGATCTGCCCGAGCGCCAGCCCGGTCCTGGTGAAGTTCAGCTCAAGGTCGAAGCAGTGGGCCTTAACCGGGCCGAAAGCATGTACTATCACGGCCTCTACATGGAAAAGGTGAACCTTCCCTCCGGCCTCGGATACGAGGCAGTCGGAAAGGTCATCGCCGTTGGTCCCGAGGTCGACCCGACTCTCATCGGCAAGCGCTTCGGCACCATTCCGGGTTTCTCGATGAACCAGTACCCGGTGCTTGCAGAAGAGGCCGTCGTTCCCGTCAGCGTTCTCGCGGCCGTGCCAAGCTCCTTCTCCGCGGTCGAGGGTGCCGCTGTCTGGATGCAGTACTGCACCGCCTATGGCGCGCTCGTGCCCTTCGGAAAAGTGTCTGCCGGCGACTTCGTAATCATCACCGCTGCGAGCTCGTCCGTTGGACTAGCGGCCATCCAGATCGTCAAGGCACAGGGAGGTGTCTCTATCGCGACCACCCGTACCTCCGCCAAAAGGGACCAGCTCATAGCGCTTGGCGCCGACCACGTCATCGTGACCGAAGACGAGGACCTGGTGGCCCGGGTGCAGTCGATCACGGGAGGCAAGGGTGCGCGCATTGTCTTTGATCCTGTGGGCGGCGACTACATTAACACGCTTGCGCAGGCCACGGCGAATGGTGGCACCATCTTCCTGTATGGCATGCTGTCCGGCAAGCCCACTCCCTTCCCTTTGGCTATCTTTGGTCGAACCGTTGGCATGTTCGGCTACACCTTCGGCGAATTGCGCGGCACCTCGGAGTGGGAAACCATGAAGAAGTACATCTACGATCGGCTGGCGGATGGATCCTTCAAGCCGAAGATCGCTCGGGCCTTCCCCTTCGATCAAACCTTCGATGCCTACAGTTACCTCGAGAGCAACGGGCAGATAGGCAAAATCGTCATCACCCTCTAGACCTTGACTGTCGTCGATGATCAAGAGAGTCTGGTGTTGATCCCCTGGACGGCGTGAAATAAATCTTACAGTCGAAAAGGGGGCGATTTCCTTCGTCCGATTATTCGACTGCAAAGTTAAGCGGCTCACGATTGAATATCGCGATCTCGGCATTGCGTCGGCTGGGAATCAGCCGCCAGTACTCGGCCCCTGAGTTGGCGTGGCCATGTATTTACTGAGGACGTCCACCAGACCTTGGTTTGGCACACACTGCTTTGCCGAAAAGGAAGATAGGATGTGATCCAGCTCATTCTCAGACAGGCCTTTGAAGAGGCTGGCGTATAGCGGCTGCATCAGGGTTCCCGTGTAGAAGCACAATAAGGTCTGACTCATGCACCGTACATTGAGTCGCGCATCCAACTGCGGATCACTAACCACCTGACGGATCTGGTCAGCAAGCTGCCTCAAGCGTCTCCGGACGGACCAAATTGACCTCTTCTATCAACATAGGGTCGATCCGAACGTGCCAATCGAGGACGTCGCGGGAGCGGTGAAAGAGCTTATCGGTCCAGGCAAGGTATTCATTGCGCCTTAGCCGAATGTCGACGAACACCGGGGGCTCGAATCCGCGCACGTGCTCGGTCCAATCGACCACTTCAATGAGCTTTCCGGTCGCATTTCCCCAACCCCAGTAGCCAAAGGTGAAGATTGTCAACACACTCGCTCTCCTCCCGAGGTCAAGGTAGCAGATCCACCACCTGTGCACACCGAAGAGGGGGAATTGCGGGTCGCAAGTCTGTCGGTCTCCCGTATTGCACAAACCATCCGGCGACCCCGCACGACCACCATCATCAGGTGGTTGAACTGGATCGGGATGCGGCTGATTGTACCTTCCGGATTCCGGCTCCAGGGAGACGCAGAGAAATCCCCTTCATCCCTTTACAACTCATGTCTGACAGATTTGAAGCGCAGAGGGGAACCGTCGTTCCAACTGTCGTTTCAACCCATGCCTCAACCCAGTCTGGTCATGCTTTGCACTCCTTTCGATGCTTCTGGGACATTCAACCTAACCGACCGCGTCAGCTAACTCGTTGCAAATACTACCGTTACAGACTCATAATCCAAAGGTCGTGGGTTCAAACCCGCAAGAGATGTGGACTCTCGCCGGCGCGCCCGTGGTCGATCGCCTGAAGAACTTCGGCCCCCCGCATTCAGGTCTAAGCCTTTCGTGGTTCAACCCTCTTCTATTTCGACCCTACCCGTCCGAGCCCGATTGTTTGGTACAATTTGAATCACGGGACATGGACAGATGTTCTGGGTTGCGGGTCGCCTGCAGCGGCATTGATGGCAAGTTTTATGCTGTCCATGCTGTCCATTAATCGCGGAAATCGGTTAGATTCCGTAGAAATAATGAAAGCGGGAGAAAAAATAGACAGCAGCGAAAGACAGCAGATTCTTAGACTTAGCGTATGTCGAAGAAAAGAGAGTGGGGACGTAGCTCAGTTGGTTAGAGCGCTGCCCTGTCACGGCAGAGGTCGCGGGTTCGAGCCCCGTCGTCCCCGCCATTGATTCTACAAGGGTTAAGTGGAATTGGCGGAATTCA
>Ga0207098_10400_pt1 | contig 13602 bp, 13 predicted proteins | sample Alteio_BWMinHeat_84_FD_153548 | JGI IMG/M metagenome (GOLD analysis project Ga0207098, IMG submission 153548) | Enriched cells from forest soil in Barre Woods Harvard Forest LTER site, Petersham, Massachusetts, United States -... | ecosystem: Environmental > Terrestrial > Soil > Temperate forest >...
ACCGTGGGAGCGCCGGGGCTCCCGTTCCGCATCGATCATGATGAGAAGTTCAACCAGACAACCCACGTTCAGTACCAGGTCCCTGGCCGGCTTGCTCCGTGGGTCGGCTTTAACTGGCGTTATGACAGCGGACTCGTGGCAGGCTCAACACCCTGCTATAACGTCATTGGTGTAAATACACTCTGTACGGGCACGTCGACCACTCTCAACGGACAGCCCGCGATCGACCTAAGCGGACTTACCGCCGACCAGGAGTTTCAGGCTGGCTTTGCCTGTAATGGCGTGAGGGCAACACCGACCACGGCCCTGCCCACGCCCTGCTTGGCCTCACAGTTCACTTCCAACCTGATCAGCATACCGGCGCCAAACACCGAGGACGACGACAAGAACCCGCCGCGCATCGCGCCGCGCAGTCTATTTGACGCCTCCATCGGGGACGAAAACCTCTTCCATGGCGACAAGCGCAAATGGAGCCTTCGGCTCACTGCAATCAATGTCGCGAACAAATACGCGCTCTACAATTTCCTCTCAACATTCAGTGGAACGCATTACGTAACACCGCGAGCGATGACGGCCGAAATTGGCTTCCATTTCTAACGACAGAACGACCCGTCCTTTTGCCTATGCAATTGGGGTAGCTAGAAGGTGCTGCCCCGGTTGCGACATTGAAGGGAGGCCGCGTCTTGAAAGTCATCACCTTTGACAAAGGCAGCAAGAAGAAGATTCAAAGGATCCGATGGAGGCGCATGGAACTCGTCAGTGCCGTCCTCTTGTCAATCTTCTTAATGGCCGCATGCGTTTTGGTCGTCCTCTGGTATGCGTCTCATGATCGTGACGAGTCCCAGATACCCAGCTTGGAAATCAGGCGCTGAGCAAGCTAGACAAAATCGCGTGCCCACGAGTCGTTGTGATCGGAATCGAAACCTTCAGATAAATGGCAAATTGCCTGGGAGATCCGTTGGGCAGTGGGCCTGAATACCTGACAGACATCTACTCAGAATGGCTGCAACTGTAGTCGCGACAGAATGTTTGATTCAATCTGTGAGCGGAGATCATGAATCCGCTGCCAATCAGAGTGACGAAAACCGCTGCCGCAATCTGCTTCTGGGAACGATTAATGAAGTAGATCGGACAGTACGGGCGCTTTTGATTGCTTTCCCCTGTTCGCTGCTAAGTGAGCTGAAACATGATGGTTTTCGGCTCGCCACACCCTCACTCAGTAGTCTTAACAGTCGGCCATCGCCCGGCAAAACAATTCCACCTGGCCGTAAAACAGGCTCATCGGACAAGTGATTTCTGCAGGGTAACGAGCCGTTTGGCGCGGCTATATTCGGCCGACGCTGACGAAATGGGTTGCCGCTGGTTTATTCGTCTTCTCGTAATCGGCGATCACTTCTTGAACACTGGGTCGACGCACAATCCCGGAAGGGACCTTCAGTGTGCAGCGAGCAGCGATGCTCAATTGGGCGTTGTGGTAGCTGCGCCAGAAGGACGGCGAGGTACCCGGGCGACGACGGGCAGAAGGCTTCATAATGAATCTCCTGGGTGGTTGATCGCACGTGAATCGAAATGGGCAACGGCTTACGCGCCGACTGCCCGGACGAGAAAAAGCTTGAGACGATGAGCGGCATGTGCGGGCGGATCCGGATCGCGGTTGAGGATGGGTTCAACGCGAAGAACCGCTTCGCTGTGGCATACTCCGCATCGATGCGGCCGTGAATTGGAGATTGTCTCGCAGTTCTCGCAATAGACGGCGAGCTTGAGCGGGATACTGCAGATCAACGGTTCAGAGTGAATTGGAATGGCTTTGGCCATCGCTTTTGTCGGCTCCCTTCTTCCTGGTTGCGGACCGCGAAAAGCGCCCGCCAGCGCGGAACGCGCAATTCATGTCAGTGAGCCGCCGAATCGAAAAGCGATCGATACCCGCCTCCTGGACGATGACTTCCTTGTGTCCCTCGCAGAAGGGTTCGCTGTCGATCGACCACGCTGCCCGACGGCGGCACATCGAACATTCGATGACTCGCATGAATTGACCTCCACGAAAGAAAAGGGCTGCGACAAACTCGCAACCCTTCGACTTTCAGCTATTCAGTTGTCCGGTCTCAGGCGGCGGAGACCCCCGACTGACGAGAGTGGACTTCCTTCATCTCCTTGACCAGTTCCGACAGGACTCCGAAGTTGGGGATCTTGTCAATCGACGGTACTTGCAGGTTATCGAGAACCTCGAAGAACTTCGTCTCCGGGATTTCCGACGCGATAGAACGCACCTGTGACAAGCCACGAACTCCGCTTTCCATCCACTTCAGCACCTCCATTTGCAGGTGCTGATTCGGAATGTCGCGCGCCGCTCGGACCTTGGCAATTGATCCGAGGATGTTGGCATAGAGCACTTGGCCAATATCCCGGCGGCAACTTTCGATCCGGCTCGTTAAGGATGCATCAAGCGGACCTTTCTGCACTGCGGTATCGGTCCTCTTAGTCCCTTCAGAGGTCTGCCTCGATTCCGCGCTTTTGCGCTCGGCTGCCGGCAAAGCCCAGGAAGGTAGATTCGGAAGTTCTCTGGGCTGCTTGTATTCGTTGACTTCCACCCACATCTCACCGAAGTCGTAGAAGTAGCGCCCCAGACCAAAGCATGAGCATGCGCGCTTGAATGCCTGTGCTTCGAAGGCATAATCGACTTTATCGATTTCATCGATGAGCAACACGCAGCGCTTTTCCTGCTCAATCGCTTCAAGCAGGGGTCCGGCCATGAAATACGATCGGCTTGTGACCTCGCGTTTAATCTCGCCCCAGTCCGGCGTCTGGGCGCTCTTGCTCATCAGCAGGATGTAGAGTTCCTGCAGGTTTTTATCGTATTGGCCGATGGCCTTCTCTTCGTTGATGCCCTGGTAGCACTGGAGGCGCAGGAGGGGTACGCGGTATGCCCGGGCGACCGACTGAGCCAGCTCGGTCTTGCCCGCGCCCGCAGGGCCTTCGAGCATGATCGGGCGATGGATCTTGCCAGATAGATATACGGTTGTGGCTGTCTTAAGGTCAGTGAAATAGCCGACACGGTCGAGTGCGGCTAGCGTCTCTTGGGGAGATGAATGCATCCGGTCCGCCCCTCCTTCGGAAGCTCTCAGGTTGGGAGCGTAGGACGGACCGGCACCTCGGTCAAATAAACGGAAAACGGCTGGGCAACGGTTCAGCGTTCTGGATACGCTTGGTTATCGGGGCCCATCCAACCTTTTTCAGTCCAATGGAAGGAATAATTGCTAGTGTAGGTCTTTTCCGTACCGGGCGGGCGATTCCCGAGTTGCACCGCACTCTTCTCCGTTGCTTGGTAGTAGAGTGTGTATACCTTCTCTCCATTGACCTCTTCCCATTCCCCATTGGTCTTCTTCAGGCTCACCAAGTCGGCCAAATGAGGGCTAGCATGCGTATGCTTCCAAACTGCAACCGCATCTTCCTCGGTCGGCGGAGCCGGGTTATGCTTACAGCCCGTGACTTGCCAGACGATCGCGCTGCCTGCGAAGAGAAGGAGGATCGAACGCAAGAGCCGGTTCATCGTGGGGGAGTTCCTTTCTCGCGGTAGTATCTCTCGAGGATCGGTTGCAACTGCGCAAGCGTAGTTTCAAAAGCGATTCGCGCTTCTTTAGGCCCTCTTTCCGGGCCATACCGAACGGTCAAGTGCACAATCAGAACCCGCGCCAAGGCAAGATCGGCGAGCAGGGGAATGAAAGGTTCGGGGCTGGATTTCTCGATCTCCTGAACAAAAGCCAGGATTTTCTCCGTATATTCATCGCTGCGTGCTTTTCCCAGCTCGGTGATCCAACCGGATTCCATGTCGAAATCTTTATCCATCACCACAGCCCCACAAGCAAATCGGCTGATCTCTTTTTACCACCGTTCGCTCAACGGGACCTCGTGGAACCTTGCGACTCTAGGTCCCGCTCCTCAAGGCGGTGTGGAAAGGATCACATGACATCTTGATTTTCAAGTGATCTCTCAATAGAGAATGCAGTATTCGCCTTTCAAATTCGGCCGATTTGACCCGTTTTACGACTGCGGTTATATCCATTCAGAAGGTCATTCGGTATATCTCAGGAGTTCACCGTGAAAACCACTGCAAAACGGAGCCAGTTGATCCAGCCCCCCCCACCGCTCCTCCGGAGGAAGCGTTCGTGGGGAAGATCCGAAAGAGCCAATTCCTCCTCAGCGTGAGGAGTTGCAGTTGCCTTGGGCGCGGCCGTCCGGCGAAATCCGTCCGAGGATGTACACCGAGGAAGAAGTCGCAGTCATCATCCAAGTTTCACTCTCCCAGCTCAGAAAATGGCGTATGAAAGACAATGCCCGGCGTGTCGATGGTCCTCCCTTCAAGAAGATTGGCCGGATGGTCAGGTATCCGGCCAAGGCTCTTGAAGCCTACATCAATTGCGCCGACGAGGGGTAGCGACGACGCAGACGGTGGTTGGAAGCCTCCGCTTCTAAACCACCACTCTCTGTCGGCTCGGCGGCTTCCGAAGTTTTCCAGATTCCGGACCACCGGGCTTCCGCTGTCTGTTTACGCATTGGGCGTACTTTGACGTCTCGGCCGCGGGCTGCCCGCAGTACCTCGGCCTGTTCCCGTTCTATCAATTCCTGAGCGCGTTGAAGCGCGTGCTGCTGAATGTGAACGTATTCGAGCGAGGTTTCACGGTCCATGTGCCCCAATTGCGCCATCATGACCTCCAGCGGCACCCCAGCCTCGGCTCCCTGGGTTCTGAATGTGTGGCGAAGGTCGTGGAATCTGAACCCTGGCATGTGGCAGGCCGCCATCAGCTTCCGCCACGATTTGACCCATGTCTTCATGGGCTGGGTCACATCCCATTTCTCTAGCGTCTTCTTCGACCAGTGACGCGACTTCCTCAAGTTCATCGGTAACAAATAATGCTCGGGCTCCGCTGCACCAAGCACACGGGCACGGTAAAGAAGTTGGTCAAGCCCCCATTCAGCCAGTGCCAGCAGACGAGGCTCTCGCGCCTTCCAATTCTTTGCGATTTCTCGGCGGACACAAAGCCTCTCCTCGGCAATTCGAATGTCCTGAAGCTGGAGATTCTTGATCTCCCAGCTGCGGCATCCGGTTCCGGCCGCCACCGCGGCACAGTACATCGCGAGTTGCCAATATTCGTTCTTTTTCGCGGTTTCAATGATCTTCATCAACTGCTCGTTCGTGGCTTTCTTTCCGGCGCGGGTCTTTGACTCTTTCAGAGGCTTGTAACGTTCAGCAAGATCGCCCTTCCAGCAGTTGGCGTGTTGCATCACTCCGCGCAACAGCTGAAGCTCATAATTGATACTGCGCGGCGAGACGGCTTTGCGCATCGTCGGGCTTATCTGCTTGCGACGTTCCTGCTGATATTCGCGAATGAGCTCCAGGTCGATTCGCCGAAGCGGGACGCTCGCACCGACGAACTTTTCGATCTGTTTGAAAATTCGCTTTTCGCGTGCAATCGTCCCCTCCCGGTTCGTCGCGGCCTTCCATGTGAAGTACATCTTCGCCGCCTCCCCGAGGGGCAGACGCCCCTGATCTACCGTTCGCGCGCGCCGTTCCTGAATCGCTTCACGTTTCTCTTTTTGGAAATCCTGTTTGAAGGCCAGGGCCTTGGCAGGATCGTCGGTATGCGTCGATTGCTGATGCTGCCGCCCGCGCTCATCACGCCAGCTGAAACAGATGTGTGGAGAGCGTGGATCCCAGCGAAGCCCGCGAGGAAGTGTAAGCCGTTTCCCGTATTCCATGGTGAGTATCTTTGTCAGACAGAACAGGCGTTCGGTCAAACGCGGAAAGCGCTCTCTATCAGGCCGTTGAGGTGTCGGCCGAGACCGGCGCGGGCACGACGGAACAGAGTCGCTCTTTTCCTGGAAGTTCCTTGAGAGGGACCGGAATTCCACAGAATTCCCCAACGAAAAGTTACGACAAAATGTTACGACAGAGGCTTTGTCGGGAGAATGAGGAAGCGTAAGTAATTGATTCTAAATGGCTGCCCCCCAGGGATTCGAACCCCGATATGCTGATCCAGAGTCAGCTGTCCTACCATTGAACGAGGGGGCAACACGCGCAGATCGCGCGCTCTCGATCGACAGCACACGCATCCACTGGTCCCTGGCTGAACCAACCTGTCTATCATAAGTGCTTCTCCGGGGAGGGGTCAAACGGCCGAACCGACCGCCCGGCCCCCAATTTTCATCGCTGAACCCCGCGATTTTGTTCCATGCCGGCGATGTCACTGTCGTCAATTGACGCGGAGCCCGCTTGCCCCCATCGATGCCACGCCTCTACAGTAAGTACACAAATGGAGTTGTTCTTCAATCTCGCGTGGCTGGTTGTGGCTGGGGTCCTCGTGACCCTGTGGCTGCGCGACAATGGTCAAAGGCATGCGGAATGTCGAGGACAGGTCATCGCCATGGCCGTTCTTATCGCGATCCTGTTTCCGGTTATTTCGGTAAGCGACGACCTCCAGGCCATCCAAAACGCTTCAGAAGTTGACAACTACCTTCGCAGGGATCACCTGGTCCCTTCCAACCCAGGCCCGGTTCAGCCGATGCTTGCGGTAATTCTGCCCGCGATGAGCACCGGCCTCGGATTCGGCTTCCTCCGGTTTATCGCGGCAAATCTCCTTACGGTCCTGGAACCGGAACACCCGGAGATAGCGGGGATTGATAATCGTCCCCCGCCCGTGGCCTGATTTCGTCCCCCCTCGTCTCAATTTCTCTGGATCGTTCCCGTCATAATTCGTCGCGCCGCATCAGGCGCAAGGGCGTGTATGAAACATATTTTCTCCTCTCTGTCCGGTTTGGCAGTGGCTGCGGCTCTTACCGCTGCTCCCGGCTGCATCGGCGCACAGCAGGCGCTGACCTGGGAACAGGTCAAGGCCCGGTTTGAGGCGGCCAATCCCGCACTGAAAGCCGATGCTCTAGGCGTAGATGAGGCGCGCGCCCAGGAGGTCACCGCCAACCTGCGCCCGAATCCAACATTCAACCTGTCCGCAGACGGCACCCAGATCGCGCCGGACAATGGGGTGTGGCAGCCTCTCAAGGGAACATACATTGTTCCGACCGTCAGCTATCTGCACGAACGGGAACACAAACGCGAACTGCGCCTCCAAAGTGCCCAGGAAAGCACTCATATTGCTGCGTCTCAACATGACGACCTGAAACGCACTCTCGAATTCACTCTTCGTACCGCATTCACAAACACCTTGCAGGCCAAGGCCATACTTGAGTTGGCCAGAGCCGACCTGGATTATTACGACCACATCATCCAGATCAGCCGCGATCGTTTCCGCGCCGGCGACATCGCGCAGGTCGATCTCGATCGTATCGAATTGTTGCGGGTGCAGTACGAGACCGAGATCCAGTCCGCGATCGTGAACCTGCGCACGGCGAAGATCCAGCTCCTGCAGTTACTCGACAACCGAACCCCGGTGGAGAAATTCGATGTTGAGGGTCCGTTCGATTTCTCCGAATCCCTGAAGCCGCTCGACGATTTGCGACAGGCGGCGCTCGATGCCCGGCCCGATCTGCAGGCCGCGCTCCAGGCCATTCAACAGTCCGAAACCAACCACAAGCTAGCCGTCGCCAACGGATCAACCGACCCTACCTTCAGTGGCTGGTACACATACAACTCCTCAACCAACAATCCCAATGGCACCCAAACGCTCGGCGCCGGCGTGAACATTCCCCTCCGTATCTTCGATCGTAATCAGGGCGAAAGGCAGCGCACCCTCATCGACATCGACAAGAGCAGGCAGGCCAGCGAGGCTACGAGAGCGCAGGTCTTCAGCGACGTCGATTCCGCTTACGCCCAGGTAGAAAGCAGTCTCGCGCTCCTCAAACCGTACAAGGCAAAATACAAGGACCAGGCCACCCGCGTGCGCGACACGGTGACCTACTCCTACCAGCAAGGCGGCGCATCCCTCATCGACATGCTCAATGCGCAGAGCGATTACCGCACGGTGCAGCTGGCCTATTTGCAGTTGATTGGTTCGTATCTGAACGCCGCCGGACAACTGGATCTTGCCGTGGGGCGAGAGGTGATCCCATGATCGCGCACACTCGCAGCAATACCCGGCGCCATTACGCCGCGATCTTCGCGATTGCCGCATGGGGGCTCATGGGACTGGCCGGGTGCAAGAAGCAGGATCAGGGGAATAGCGCTCCACCGCCTGCCCAGGTTGTCCAGGTCTCCGACATGAATCTGCTCACCATTGACCAGAACGACTTGCCGAAATTCCCTCTGGTCGCCGCCGAGGGAGTGGAGTTAGCCCCAGAGTTGAACGTCACCGGAACCGTCTCCCCGGATGTTTCGCGCGAGGTTCCGGTCATCACCCTCGCCAACGGCCGCGTCGTCGATGTCAAGGTGCGCCTTGGCGACGACGTCAAGAAGGGTCAGTTGCTGTTCCAGGTGCAGAGTCCCGACATTACCAACGCCTTCGACGCCTATCTGAAAGCGGTCAATGACGAGCAGCTCGCCAATAAAGCCGATATCCGTGCGCAGGATCTTTTCAAGCACGGCGCCATCTCCCAGGCTATGGTCGAGCAGGCGGATGATTCCGAACGCAACGCAAAGGCCGACCTCGATGCGGCGGATCAACAACTGCAGATCCTGGGTGTGGACAAGAGTCATCCCAGCAGCGTGGTCGATGTACATGCTCCGATCTCCGGCGTCATCATCGCCCAGAACATTACCAATGCCGGGGCTGCGGGCGTGAGCCTTTCCGGCTCGGCGACGGCCTTCACCATCGCCGATCTTAGCGAACTCTGGATCCTCTGCGATGTGTACGAAAACGACATTCACAAGCTGCAGCTGGGCCAGGAAGCGGTGATCAAATTGAATGCCTATCCGGACAGGCCGGTCCGAGGACGTGTCAGCGACATCGGACCGGTGCTCGATCCGCAGCTACGTACCGCCAAGGTACGGATCCAGGTCGCGAATCCGGGATTTCTCAAGCTCGGCATGTTTGCCACCGCTACCTTCACCAGCCGCAAAACCGAGGCCCGCGCCGCGGTTCCCGCGGACGCCGTTCTCCACCTGCACGACCGTGACTGGGTCTTCGTTCCCGCGGGCAGCAATCAGTTCCGGAGGACCCAGGTTCGCACGGGCCAGATGCTCACCGGGAACCGCCAGACGATCCTGTCCGGAATCAATCCCGGTCAACAGGTCGTCTCCAATGCACTGATGCTCGAAACCGCGGGGAACCCGCAGTGATTCGCGCTCTCGTCGATTTCGCGCTCAAGAGCCGCTGGCTGGTGCTTGGCGGAGTCGTCGTGCTCACGGCATGGGGCGTCGTGTCATTTCGCAATTTGCCGGTCGAAGCTTATCCCGACGTCGCCAACAACTATGTTCAGATCATCACCCAGTGGCCGGGCCGTTCTGCTGAAGAGATCGAGCGCCAGGTTACCGTGCCGGTCGAAATCCAGATGGCCGGAATCCCCCACCTCACCCATCTTCGTTCGACAACGCTGGCAGGCCTGTCCAGCCTGATGCTCATCTTCGACGACGACTCGACGAGCGACGTAAACCGCGAACACGTGCTTGAGCGCCTGAGCCAGGTCAACCTCCCAGCCGGCCTCACTCCGCAGATGGGCTCCGACTGGAGCCCCGTCGGCCAGATCTACTGGTACACCCTCGAAAGCACCAACCCCGCCTACGACGTCATGGAGAAAAAATCGCTCGAAGACTGGACCCTGGAAAAGGACTTCAAAAGCGTCAAGGGTGTTGTCGATGTTTCCAGTTTCGGTGGCCCCACAAAGGAATACCAGGTCCATCTCGATCCCAATAAGCTCACCGCGTATGGCCTGTCGATCGGCCAGGTGGAGCAGCAGCTGGCTAGTAACAATTCCAACGGCGGCGGCAGCTTCATCGAGGAAGGAAGCCAGCAAATCAATGTTCAGGCCCTCGGCCTCTTCACCTCGACGCAGGACATCGCCAATACCGCCGTGAAATCGTCCAACGGGGCAGCAATCAAGATCAGCGATCTCGGCACTGTCCAACAAGGCCCCAAGATTCGACTGGGCCAGATCGGCCGGGCCTGGCATCAGACGGAGAACGGCAAAGACACTATCGTCGACAATCCGGATACCGTCGAAGGCATCGTCCTTCTGCAAAAGGGAAACCCTGCCGACCCGGTGCTGCAGGGCATTCACGACGAGGTGAAGAAGCTCAACGGCGACAAAGACCACCCCGGCATACTCCCAAGGGGCGTCAAGATCGTTCCCTTCCTCGATCGTTCCGACCTGGTGAAGTTCACGGTCGAAACCGTTGAGCACAACCTCACCGAGGGCATGATCCTGGTTTCAATCATCCTCTTTCTGTTCCTCGGCAACGTCCGCGGCGCCATCGTTGTTGCGCTCACGATTCCCTTCGCACTGTTGTTCGCGTCCATATGCCTCGACTTGAGCCAGATTCCCGCCAATCTGCTTTCGCTCGGCGCACTCGACTTCGGCATGCTGGTGGACGGCTCGGTGGTCATGATCGAAAACATCGTGCGCCACCTTGCGCACACTGACGACACCCGCACGCCCATCCAGAAGATTCGCGACGCCGCTCACGAAGTCCAGAGGCCCGTCTTCTTTGCGCGCGGCATCATCATCGCCTCGTATCTTCCCATCTTCACTCTCCAGGCTGTGGAGGGCCGCCTCTTCAAGCCCATGGCCTGGACTGTCACCTTTGCCCTGATCGGGGCACTCATTTTCGCGATCCTCATCGCCCCGGTCGCCGCCAGCATGCTGTTCAGCAAAGGTGCGAAGGAATGGCAGAACCCCATGATGGAGTGGCTCACGGTCCGCTACCGCCGCGCCGTGCGCTCAGCCATCGTCCATCGCAACTGGACGCTTGGCATCTCGACCGTCCTCTTCCTGATCGCTGTTTACCTCACCGTAGGCGGCCCCATCGGCTCCGAATTCCTTCCTCATCTCGACGAGGGATCCATCTGGGTGCGCGGCACCCTGCCGCCCAGCGAAGGCCCGACCGCCAGCATCGACTTCACCAACAAGGCGCGCCTCGTGATGGCCGCGTTTCCCGAAGTGACCCAGGTCGTCAGCCAGGCAGGCCGGCCCGACGACGGAACTGACACCGCCGGCTTCTTCAATACCGAGTACTTTGTCGATCTCAAGCGCAAGGAGCAGTGGCGCCCCGTCTTCCATCAGGACAAGGAAAAACTGATCGCCGCACTCGACACCGAGCTTTCGAGGTTCCCCGGGGTTCTCTGGAACTACTCGCAACCTATCTCAGACAACATGGAAGAAGCTGTCTCGGGCGTAAAAGGCGAACTCGCTGTCAAGCTGTACGGCGACGACCTGCGCCTGCTGGAACACACCGCCGAACTCATTCAGGCGCAGATGGCGAACGTTCCGGGAGTCGGCGATCTGGGGATTTTTCGCATCGTCGGACAGCCCAATCTGAACTTCCGGGTCAATCGCGCTGCAGCGGCACGCTGGGGCATCAACGTCTCCGACATTCAGGACGCCATCCAGACCGCGGTTGGCTCCAATGCCGTCACCCAGGTTCAACAGGGGGAAGCACGCTACGACGTGACCGTGCGCTATGAAAAGCAGTACCGCGACACGCGCGAAGCCATTGAGAACATCCGCCTGCTGGCACCTTCGGGCGAACGCGTCTCGCTCGGTCAATTAACCACCGCGACTACAGATGACGGCGCCGAACAGATTAATCGTGAAGGCGGCCAGCGCTACATCGCCATCAAGTACTCCGTCCGCGGACGAGACCTGGGGTCCACAGTTGAAGAGTCCATCGCGCGCGTTGAGCGCAACGTAAAGCTGCCCCAGGGCTATCACCTCGAGTGGGCGGGCGAGTACGAAAGCCAGAAACGCGCAGACAAGCGCATGGCAATTGTCGTGCCCATCACCGTGCTGGCCATTTTCCTCATCCTCTACACAATGTTCCGCTCATTCAAGTGGGCCATGTTGATCCTGATTTCAGTCATCATGGCTTCGATCGGGGGACCGCTCGCCCTGTTTCTCACCCACACCAATTTTTCGGTCTCCTCCGCGGTCGGCTTCCTTGCCCTCTTCGGTGTCTCGGTTGAAACCGGCGTCATCATGATTGAGTTCATCAACCAGTTGCGCGGGCGGCGCAAAGGGATGGAAGAATCCAGCCGCCAGCACATCGTTGAAGCCGCCGTCGAGGGTTCCGTGTTGCGCCTGCGCCCCGTGATGATGACCATGCTGGTAGCAACGCTCGGCCTGCTTCCGGCCGCGCTCTCGCACGCCATCGGATCCGACTCGCAGCGCCCCTTCGCCATTGTCATCGTGGGCGGTTTGCTGGCAAACCTGGTGATCGGCGTATTCCTGATGCCCACGCTCTACGTCTGGTGGGCCAGCGTGGATGACGTGTTGCCGGCCGCCGAGAACTCGAACGATTTCTGATGGGGAGCTTTCCCCTATCTGAGCGCGCTGTCATCCTGAGCGAAGGACAAAGCCCCTCACAGATGGTCGCGTGCCCTGGAACTTCCCCTCGCTCACCCGCGTAAACATCTTCGGTGCCGTGAGGTCCTGCATGCTCTGGTTCTACGAATCATTTTTTCCCGTGGTCTGGATTGTCTTTCTTCTCTACTGGCAGATCAAGGCCGTCAATACCAAATCCACCCAGCGCCTCGAGCCGGCTGCCTCGCGCATCCTGCGTGTCTTCATTTTCCTGATCGCAATCGCCCTCCTCTTGACAACTCGCATCCCGCTGCCATGGCTCTACCTGCAACTCTGGCCGGTTGGCCTTTGGCCCTTCTGGTTGGGAGCTGCCGTCACCATCGCCGGCCTTCTCTTCGCCGTCTGGGCGCGCGAGCACCTCGGGAGCAACTGGAGCCGCTCCGTGACCATTAAACAGGGCCACGAGCTGATTACAAGCGGTCCCTATGCCGTGGTCCGTCACCCCATCTACACCGGCATTCTGACCGGTTTCCTTGGCATGGCGATTGCCATCTCCCAAGTGCGCGGGTTCCTCGTTTTCGTTCTCATATTCCTCGCGTTCTGGATCAAGCTCCGCATGGAGGAACAGTGGATGCGTTCCCAATTCGGCGAGGCGTACGCCACCTATGCTCGTCACACCGCTGCCCTGGTGCCTTACCTCCTCTGATCGCTGTCACAATCTCAGCCCCAGCAAGAGCGAGCTGAACCAACCTGAGGAGTTGAATCTCGAGATCAATTCTCGGTTACACCCTACTCTTCTCCAACCGCGATTCAGATCACCGTTAGTCATAATGTAGTGACCGGCCAGCCGATCGGCAGGCGAAGAAATGGCATTGCGAAGTATCGCCCACAATCCACTCGGAAGCAGCACCCGAATCCTCGTTAAACGGCGGTTCGCCCTCACCCCCTCGCCGTGAGGTAGAACGCAGCAAAAGCGAGGTGTGGAAGGTAAACCGCACGCCCGGCGACGCAGTCATGGTGTCTCTAAAGCCGCTCATGCGAATCAGAATCGCGACGCAAAGGGTCGCGCTTAGAAGCAGAGCGATGCGTGCCGATTTTCGAACGCCGAAAGGCGACGACACTTATCGGAAGCGGAAACAGAAAGGTAACTGCCAGAAGCGTAATCGAACTCCAAAAATCTATGCTGTTGAGAGTGAAGCTACT
>Ga0207098_10401_pt1 | contig 13553 bp, 10 predicted proteins | sample Alteio_BWMinHeat_84_FD_153548 | JGI IMG/M metagenome (GOLD analysis project Ga0207098, IMG submission 153548) | Enriched cells from forest soil in Barre Woods Harvard Forest LTER site, Petersham, Massachusetts, United States -... | ecosystem: Environmental > Terrestrial > Soil > Temperate forest >...
TGAACGTGGTCACGGGGCTCGGGAGTGTCGTCGGCGCCGAGTTGGTAGGTAATCCCGACGTCGCGAAGATTTCGTTCACAGGCTCGGTGGCCGTAGGCGAGCAGATCATGCGCGACGGCGCGAAAACCATGAAGCGCATCACGCTGGAACTCGGCGGGAAGTCGCCCACCATCCTGCTCGATGATGCTGCTCTCGATCAGGCGATCCCGTCGGCCCTCGTCATGGCCTTCTTGAACAGCGGCCAAGCGTGCGCCGCAGGGACGCGCCTCCTCGTGCCGAACAGCCGGCTGGAGGAGGTAAAGCAGGGCATACGCGAATCGATTCACACTTTCGCCATCGGTGATCCAGCTGATCCCAAGACCGCCGTCGGGCCGATGGTGTCACAGAAACAGTATGAACGCATACAGTCTTATATCCGCAAGGGCATCGAAGAAGGCGCTGAGGTTCTCGTCGGCGGCGAGGGGCCTCCGGAAGGTTTCGAAGCGGGTTACTTCGTGAAACCGACGGTTTTTGTCAACGTGAAAAACGACATGACAATTGCCCGGGAGGAGATTTTCGGCCCGGTGCTGTCCGTCATCGCTTATGAATCCGAGGACGAGGCAATTCGGATTGCCAACGACTCCCAATATGGTCTCCACGCCGCCGTCCTCGGGACCGACCTGCAGCGCGCATGCCGCGTGGCGTCACAGATTCGAGCTGGGCGCGTGGTGATCAACAACATGACGGATGATCCGCAGGCGCCCTGGGGAGGATTCAAATACTCCGGCGTCGGCCGCGAATATGGCAGATACGGGATCGACGCGTTCCTTGAACCGCGCGCCATTCTCGAGTAGCCTCTTGCGGTGTCTAAACAGATTGAACATGGAGATGACTCATGAGCAAACACGTTACGATCTCTTCGGAAGAAGCCGCGGATCGCCTCGCCATCCGGGAACTGGTCGAAGCTTATGGACACTGCGCCGATCGGCGCGATGCGAAAGGTCAGATGTCGCTCTTTACCCCAGACACCCATTTCGTGGTGTACATGAGCGCGAAAGATCCGACGCCCTCACAGGAACTGCACTCACGCGAGGCGCTCGCTCCAGTCTTCGCCGATCTCAACAAGTATGACGCCACCACGCACTTCATCGGCCAGAGTACAATTTACACGCTGACAAGCAATCGAGCCATAGGGGAAACGTACTGCCTGGCACATCACGTAACGGTCGATAAAGAAACTCGACGTCTGATGGTCGCTTCGCTCCGCTACCACGACACGCTCGCAAAGCTGGACGGTGCATGGCTGTTTGCGGAGCGCCTGCTCTATGTGGACTGGCTGGAGGAGCGCGCATTATCATAACCATCGAGCGACCAAACAGAGCCGACGAATGCGGTTACCGTGTCAGGGAGTCGTAGATGAGCGTTCCGACGGTTGGACAAAAACGGCTCGCAATCGTGGGCGCTACAGGAATGGTGGGTGGCTACGCTCTTCGCTATGCGCTCGACCAACCCACCGTTGAACGTGTCACTGCGATCGGCCGCAAGGGGCTGGGCATATCGCACTCCAAGCTGCGCGAAGTCCTGCATCAAGACTTCGGCGATTGCTCGACACTCGCGCCGGCGCTCTCGGATCAGGATGCGGCAGTCTTTTGCCTTGGCGCGTATACGGGAGCGGTGACGGATGTGCAACTCCGCGCGATAACCGTCGACTACACGATCGAGTTTGCTCGAGTTCTCCGCTCAAGTAGTCCCGACGCAGCGTTCTCGTTCTTGAGTGGGAGTGGTGCCGACCCCACCGGGCGAAGCCGAATGGCTTTCGCTCGCTATAAGGGGGAGGCGGAGAATGCATTACTCGCTTCGGAGTTCCCGCGGCTGTCGATTTTCAGGCCCGCCTACATCTACCCCGTGGAACCCCGAAAGGAGCCGAATTTTAGCTACCGCTTCATGCGAGGAATCTACCCGGTATTTCGGGCCTTGTTTCCCAATCAGGTGATCAGAGCTGACGACTTGGCCCGAGCGATGGTGGATGTTGTCACTTCCGGAGCAAGAGAGGCTCCAAGCAAAGTCTTCGAGAATCGCGACATCCGCTCTCTGGTCAGTTCGTTTCATCGACCCCACGCCGAACAGGAGAGAGGGCGAGCATAAGAGGTTAAGCTCGCGAATTTGCATGCATAATAGACTGCGCGAAGATCGAAAGAAGCCCAGTGAGCAGCTTGCCGATCTGAATGGTCAAGGCGCCGAGCAAGGTCATGTGCCCGATAAGGAAAATGAAGATTTGAAAACTGCGCAGGAAGAGTTGCAACGACGATGGCAGTACCTGGCGGAGGCTCAGAGGCTGAGTCATTCGGGAACTTTCGGATGGAAGGTCAACAGTGGGGAACTGCTTTGGTCGGACGAAACCTACAGAATTCTGGGCTTCAGTCGAGAAACGAATCCTACGCTCGACCTGGTATTCGACAGAATTCACCCTGAGGATCTAGATCACATGCGAGAGGTCAAGGACCGTGCCGCGCAGAACGGGATGGATTTGGATGTCGAACACCGAATTCTCCTGCCCGATGGCGCCGTCAAGTACCTGCACGCGGTTGCCCATGCAGGACGAGACAGCTCCGGAAATCTCGAATATATGGGTGTAGTTACCGACATAACCGAACGCAAACGCGATGAGGAAGAACGTCAGGCCCTGTCACGCAACTTACAAGAGAGCAAGGCTAGGCTTGAGGAAGCACAACGCATCGCCCACCTTGGCCACTATTATTGGGACCTCGTCGCGAATCGCGTGACTTGGTCCGACGAGCTCTATCGAATTTACGGGCTGACTCCGCAAGAAGGTCCAGTTGACATGGCAACGGTTCGCGAAATGATCCACCCTGACGATCGCGATCATGTTTTCTGGGTCGCCGAGGAGGCCGTTCGTAACGGAACGCCAGCGGAGACTGAACATCGGGTCGTTCGTCCCGGTGGTGAAGTGCGAACTGTTCAGGGTCTCGGTACTGTGAAGAGAGACGCATCGGGGCGAGCATATGAAATGTTTGGTACGGTCCAGGACATCACAGAGCGAAAGCGCGGAGAGGAAGAACTCCAAGTCCTGTACCGCGATTTGCAAGAAAGCAAGGCCTCGCTCGATGAAGCCCAACGCGTTGCCCACATAGGTTCCTGGGTATGGGATCTTGAGAAGAATCACGTGACCTATTCGGACGAGTATTACCGCATCTTTGGGCTAGTCCCAAGGAAGGACCCCATTGACATTGCGACAGTGCGCGAAATGATCCACCCCGACGACCGAGAATATGTCTTTCAGACCGCAGAAGTGGCCATTCGTTCTGGGGAGCGCGCTGAATGTGAACACCGGATCCTTCGTCCCAATGGAGAAATTCGCATTGTGCACAGTCGTGGCGATTTAAAGAAGGACGCATCCGGGCGACCCTACCAAATGTTCGGTGTAAGCCAGGACATTACTGACCGCACACGCGCAGAAGGGGCCCTAAAGCGAAGCCAGTTCTATCTCAGCGAAGGAGAACGCATCGCTCACATCGGGAGCTGGGCATTCAACGAGTCAGGTCATTATTGGTCTGACGAGCTTTACAAGATTCACGGCCTGGAACCGCAGAGCGAAGCACCTACGGTCGAACAGTATCTGGCCTTGATCCATCCACAAGACCGAGCCTCAATGGCTGAAACCATCAAAATAATGCAAGAGCGACACCGTGGCCACGATCTGATCGAGCGAATCATTCGACCCGACGGGCAGCTGCGCTATGTTCGCGCAGTGGCAGTTCCGGTCGTTGAAGAAGGAGTTTTCAAAGGATTTATCGGCACCACAATGGACGTTACAGAGCAGGAGTTACTGACACAGGAATTGCGAAGGGAACAGGCATATCTCACCGATGCACAAAGCATGGCCCACATCGGAAGTTGGGCATTCAATCTCGTTACACACGAGCTACTGCATTCATCCGACGAAAATGCTCGCCTGTATGGCTTTGACCCCAGACAAGGCCCGATATCAGCCGAACGCTTTTTCAACACTCAACACTCGGAGGACGCACCTTATGTGAATGCGGCTCTTGAGAGAGCAGTCCGCGAAGGAACGGATTTCTACCTTGACCAATATCGGATTCATCATACCGACGGCAGCATCAGATTCCTGCGCGCGATCGGACATCGCAATCCATCTGGAGAACCAGGCGAGTATGTCGGCGTCACCATGGATATTACGGAACGCAAGCGTGCTGAGGAAGAGCGCGAAACGCTGCGTCAATTAGAGGCTGAACTTGCACACATCAACCGCGTCAATATGATGGGAGAACTCGCAGCTGCTCTAGCACACGAAATCAAGCAACCAATTGCAGCTTCGATCACAAGTGCAAACGCTCTCTTGCACTGGCTGGCACATGATCCACCCGATCTGGAAAGAGCACGGGCAACAGCTGCCAGGATTGAGCAGGATGCAAATCGTGCAGCTGACGTAATCAGCAGTTTGCAGTCCTTCTACAGAACTGGAACCCCCGCAGAACGCCAGATCGTCGACGTGAAGGAAACGATTGGAGAGATGACCGGTCTGTTGAGGGGCGAAGCGGATCGGCACTCCATAAAGATCCATACGGAACTGGGGGCTGACACGCCTAATATCCAGGCAAACCGGGTCCAACTTCAACAGGTTTTCATGAATCTTATGCTGAACGCGATCGAGGCCATGAAGGATACCGGAGGTATATTGACGATCAGGTCGCGCATGAATCCCGAAGGTCGTCTAATTGTTTCAATCAGCGATACGGGCATAGGATTGCCGGCGCAAAGCACCGAACAGATCTTTGATCCTTTTCATACGACCAAACCGCAGGGAACAGGTATGGGGCTGACCATAACCCGCTCGATCGTGGAGTCTTACGGGGGTCGGGTGTGGGCAACCGTCAATGAGCGCGCAGGCGCAACCTTCCACTTCGTACTCCCCAGCGATACCGAGGCTTCGGTATGAAACCCGCGCCCGTTCCCACAGTTTTTATCATCGATGACGATCGGGGCATGCGACAAGCCGTCCAGGATCTCGTCGAGTCAGTTGGTCTCCGCGCCGAGTCGTTCGCAACAGGTCAGGAGTTTCTGAGCAGGCAACCCACCTCTAACCCGAGCTGCCTGGTTCTGGATGTACGGCTTCCTCAGATGAGTGGCCTCGATTTCCAGCGCCGGTTAACCGAGATTGGTATGCAAATACCGATCATCTTTATTACCGCGCACGGAGACGTTCCTATGTCCGTCCGAGCACTGAAATCAGGCGCCGTGGAATTTCTGACGAAGCCGTTTCGGGACCAGGATCTTCTGGACGCAATTCAGCAAGCTCTCCAACTTGACCGTGCGGCGCGAGAACAACAGGCCGACATTCTCGATGTGCACGAGCGCTATCAGTCCTTGACTCCGCGAGAACGGGAGGTCATGACTCTCGTTGTTTCAGGATTGCTCAACAAGCAGATTGCCTCAGAGATCGGAGCCAGCGAGGCCACTGTAAAGATCCATCGAGGCAACATGATGCAGAAGATGCAAGTGGGTTCGCTAATTGAGTTGGTCCGTATGGCCGATAAACTAAAGCTCATTCCTCTTAAATAACGTGGCGCTCCCACCTCGGTGGCTAGTCGACTCCTCCGCGAGTTCTATTCAACTAGCCCCTGAGTGTTAGTTTGTTCGTCCACGGTCCGATTGCGCTGGCCCTGGGCCGGACTTTACCTTCGCCCATGGGGATAATGGCCGCTGAGCGTGGAGGACAAGTCTTGCTCGCATCCGCGGTCCAATGCATGAGACTTCACTCGAATGCTGCCCTGCATGAAGGCAGGTATTAATGCCATGGATAGCACTTTGACCAGTGTCTTGGCCGCTCTTAGCGGTTCCGTGATCGGCGCCACAACTCCGGTCCTCAGTAATTTCGTCCTCCAGCGAAGTGTTACTCAACGGGAGCTAACCAACCGCGAGATAGCCCAGCGGGAAGAGCTCTATTCGGAGTTCATCACCAGGGGAACGGCTTACTACGCAAAGGCGCTTTCGCAAAGTCTGGACAACACCGACGACCTCGCGGCGATATACGCATTGGTGAACCGAATCAGGCTCTTTGCGTCTAGTAGTGTGCTTGAGGCTGCAGATGTATTTGTGAAAAACCTTGTCGAACGCTACGGCGAGAACAACATGAGTATTGAACAGTTAATGACCCTCGCGCGAGAGCAACACCCAGACCCCCTAAATGATTTTGCTCTCAAGTGCCGAGCGGAGCTTCGTAAGTTGTATGCGCAATCGAGCTGGAGGAGTAGCTAGCACGAAGGGCGTATCAACGTCTACGAGGCCGGATTCGTCTCGACGTGCGTGGCGGAGACAAAACCTTATCCATCCGGACCAGCTTCATCTGCTCCCAGTTGTATACGTAACAGCGCACATCATTCCCTCTCGGTATGTCTGAATGTCAGCCCTATAGGAACATGTAGTTCCAATGATGTCTCCTGATTGCTACTATCACGCTGTCAGACGGATGCATTCATCGATGGACCCGTGCATACGTCTCAGCACGCGGCCATTTAAATGCCGATACATCCGGATTGGAGAGGCCTCATGCGCTGGCTCGCTAGATTGCTTGAATTCGTCGGGAAGGTGGGCTTGTTTGGCATGCGGGTTCTCGCCGATGCAGTCAGACCTCCGTTCGAGTTCGGCGCGCTAGCCCGTAATCTCGCTGAAGTGGGGAATCAATCGCTAGCTCTCATAGTCGTTTCTGGGTTTGCCCTGGGAGCCGTCATGACTCTTCACACCAGAAGTACTCTGGTGCAATTCGGCGCGACGGCCATGATTCCCGCCGTTCAGGCGGTGTCGTTTTTCGTTGAAATAGGCCCATTGGTCGCCGGACTTTTGCTTGCTGGGCGAGTGGGATCAGGTATTGGCGCTGTCTTGGCCAACATGCGCGCCTCAGAACAAATCGATGCGGTCGAGTCGTTGTCGATCGATTCATTCAAGCTTCTGGTGGTGCCAAGAGTCCTGGCTTGTGTGATCGCACTTCCCCTTCTCACCCTTTTCATGGATTTTGCGGGACTGCTGGGAGGCTTTCTTTCCGAAGAACTGACATCTCACGTGGCGGCGGGCCTCTACCTTAGTCGCGCCTTTGATCATCTGCAGTGGTCGAACTTCATCGCGCCGACTCTCAAGACCGCGGTATTCGGATTCATCATCGGTTCAGTGTCTTCACATTTCGGATACACGACGGACAAGGGATCCCAGGGCGTGGGTGAAGCCGCCACTAACAGCGTTGTTGTGTCTTCACTATTGATCATCCTTGCAGACGTATTCCTGATCAAATGCATCTATTTCCTCTTTCCGGACACGGCACTATGAACGAGCCCCACACAATCGCGGTCGAGTTCAAGCAGGTCTCGAAATCGTTCGGTACGCAACGTGTACTGAACGATGTCTCTTTTCGTCTCGAACAGGGGCAGGCGCTTTGCGTACTCGGCCGGAGTGGCACTGGCAAGAGCGTTACCCTCAAGCTGATCATGGCCCTCATACGCCCAGATTCAGGCGAGATCTGGGTAGATCGGGAAAACGTCGTTGGTATGGGGGAACACGGTCTGTCTTCCGTACGCAAGAAGCTCGGCTACCTATTCCAGGACGCAGCTCTATTTGATTCCTTTACCCTCTACGAAAACCTTGCGTTGCCGCTTGTTCGTCTCACGAAGAAGTCCAAAAGCGAAATCAACGAGCTGGTCCAGCAGACTCTCACCGATGTCGGTTTAGGGGCACATGGTAACAAATATCCGTCGGCACTTTCGGGAGGTATGAGGAAGCGGGCCGGACTTGCGAGAGCGTTGGTACTTGGCCCGAAGATCCTGCTGGCTGATGAACCAAGCAGCGGTCTGGATCGCATCACGGCCTCTGAGATAGATGAGCTTCTGATGCGTCGCAGAGATGAGTACGGCACTGCTTTGGTAATCGTTTCGCACGATATACACGGGGTCCGCCGAGTAGCTGACCGGGTGGCCGTGCTTGACAAGGGAAATATTGTCGCCTTTGGGTCGGTCGAAGAAGTGAGCCAGAGCGAGAATGGCGTCGCTCGCAGACTCGTTACGGAGTGAATCAATGTCAAGACGAAATATTGCTGTAGGAATCTTCATCATCGCCGGAGTGACATTGTTCGGCATCGGGATCTTCCTGGTCGGAAATCGTCATGAGGCGTTCTCACATTACGTGTTGCTGTACACCGAATTCGCTGACCTTGATGGCATCACCAAGGGATCGAAGGTGCAAGTTGCGGGCATGGATGCCGGCCAAGTCACTAAGATAGATGTCCCTCAGTCACCGAACGGTCAATTCCGTGTCCAAATGAAGGTTGATGATCAACTCCTCGGCCTTGTGAGAAACGACTCCGTGGTCACGGTCGACACTGAAGGAGTGGTCGGAGATACCTTTCTTACGATTCACCCTGGATCGCCTAATGCCGGCGTTGCCCAAGCCCACTCTGTTCTACAGAGCAAGGCCCCAATAACGCTTTCCGATCTGCTGAATCATGGTCTCGGGGTCATGAACGATGCAGACGCAACGATGAAGCAAGTAGGAGGAAAGCTGAACGTTGCTCTGGATGGTGTCAACGGTGCCGTGGGGAACGCGAATGATCTACTCGTGGGGTTGAAGGAAGGTCGCGGAACAGCCGGGTTGCTTCTCCGAGATGACAAAATGGCGGACCAAATCAGAGAAACCATGTCGAGCGTCCAGTCAACGTCCTCAAACCTGAATCAAGCGTCTGTTCGGGTCAATAGCATCGTTGCCGACGTTCAGGAGCGTCAACTGCCCCAAAAACTCGATGAAACAATGAGCAAGATCAATTCCGCATCGTCCCAAGCCGATGCAACGATTGGTCAAGTCCGTCAAAGCTTGGCTCAAGCTCTCGGTCCCGATGCAAACGGTGTTACCGCGGCGCAAAACATCAACGAGACGCTAAGCAACATCAATGCCGCGACGGGGAACATGGCGGAAGACACCGAAGCCCTGAAGCACAACTTCTTCTTCAAGGGATTCTTCAATCAGCGCGGATATTACACGCTCGCCAGTATCTCTCCACAGGAATATAGGCGCAGCAAGCTGTTTAGCAGCGCTCGCAGTCCACGCGCGTGGTTGGAAGCCACCAGCCTCTTTCAGCATGGCACCCACGACAGCGAAGAATTGAGCCCGGAAGGAAAGCGCTCAATCGATGCTGTAGTTGCATCATTCGGCGATGTGATCTTCAAATACCCAATTGTAGTTGAGGGATATTCGGATGCTCCCACGCCAGCGGATGCCACCTCGTGGTCTTATACACGAGCACAACTCGTCCGAGTCTATCTGGAGGCCAGGTATCCCTTTGCGGCCAAGAATGTTGGCGTGATGCCTTTGAGTGGAACTCCTCCTCCGGGTATGGAACATAATCACTGGTCGGGTGTGTGCATCATGATTGCTGAAAGGAAATAGCAAGGGAGAGATCTAGTCATTGATTGCTACCGTATCTGTCGCAGGCGATCCGCCTGCCGGCCTAGCGGCCAATCAGAGCCACTTGAATAGTCGCAATCGGAGGTTCACATCGTGAGCAAGAGGTCATTGATTGTCCCGATCATTGTGTTGCTGGTGGCTGCTGGGTTGCTCTTTGCGATTGCCGGTCATTGGGCCGCATGGGAGGGGGATCGGGCGGACCAAAGTACGGATGATGCTTACCTCCGAGCCGATGTAACACCTCTGAGCACTCGCATCTCCGGAACAGTCCGCAAGGTTAGTGTCGGCGACTACCAGACGGTCGCCGCAGGGCAGGCTCTGGTGGAGCTTGACGATACCGACTATCAGGGGAATCTGGATCAAGCAAAAGCTGGCTTGGCAGCGTCGGAGGCATCCCTCGAAGACAACCAGGCCGCAAAACGAATTCAAGACGCTCAAATTCAAGTCGCCGAAGCGGGCATCCTTCAGGCGCAGGCTGCCATTGATGCAGCTAAAGCTGGAGTCGCATCGGCCACTCCGCCGGCAGAGAGGGCTTTGACAGAGTTGCGTAGGCAAGAGGCGCTCTTCAACTCGAAAGCCGCAACGCACCAACAACTCGAAGTGGCCAATTCGCAGGAGGGTCAGCTCCGCGGCGCCCTGGACGTGCAGCGTGCAGATCTCGCTCGGGCTCAAGGAGCACTCACTACGAGTCAAAGCCAACTGGAAGCCGCAAAGCGCCAAAGAGAAGCGTTGGATATCAGGGACGGTGTTTACAGAGCGGACATCACGGCGAAAAAAGCGGCGATTGTCGTAGCCCAAGTGAATCTTGCCTATACCAAAATTACCGCGCCAACGAGCGGCCACGTTGGTGAGCGGCACGTACTTGTGGGGCAGTTGGTAACTCCAGGGGCACACATGATTGACCTCGTTCAGAGAGAGGTGTGGGTCGAGGCGAATTTCAAGGAGACACAGCTTACGAACATTCGCGTGGAGGCTCCCACGGATGTTCATATCGATACCTTGCCGGGCCGGACCTTCCAAGGCAGAGTCGCTGAAATTTCCCCGGCAAGCGGCTCTCAGTTCGCTCTTCTCCCGCCCGACAATGCGACCGGAAACTTTACCAAGGTCGTTCAACGGGTTCCGGTCAAGATCGTTCTCCTCCCGGGGCAACCAGACTTGGATCGACTTCACCCGGGATTCTCCGCAGAAGTCACCGTCCATACGAAGATCACAGCTCATCCGACGGATGGTGGCCAATGATGCCCACCGAGGCCAAGCCTGTCGACTCTATCTCAACGCTTAGCACACATCCTCTGCTCGGCGTCGCCGGCGTCCTCCTCGGCGCGATGATCGCGACCTGTACGGGCAGGCTCCTCAACGTCGGACTAGCAGATCTCCGCGGCGCGCTCCACCTTGGCGTCGACGAAGCATCGTGGGTCAACACTTCTTTCAACGCATCCATGATGTTTATCGGACCGTTCTCTGTTTACCTTGGCGGCCTTCTCGGTCCGCGTCGCGTGCTTCTTTGTTGCGCGGGTATCTTCACTTCCGCAAGCGTAGTCTTGCCGCTTTGTCATTCTCTAGGCGCTTTGATCGTGCTTCTTATCGTTGCCGGGCTCAGCGCGGGAACGTTCTATCCCTTAACACTGTCGTTTGTTCTTAGAGGCTTGCCGATTCGCTATGTATTGCTTGGGATCGCGATGTACGCGATAGACATCGTGTTTACAACCGATATGGCCCAGGCCTGGGAGTCCTTCTTCACGGAGAACCTCTCCTGGCGGTGGATCTTCTGGAACGGAGCGATCCTGACTCCGTTAATGATCGCTCTTATCTACTTCGGGATACCGAGGCAGCCTCTGCCAACACCGAAACCCGGGCAGCCCGCACCCAGTTGGCGTGGCTTCCTCTATGCCAGTCTCGGGGCGGCCTCACTCTACATCGCACTCGATCAAGCGCAACGGCTCGATTGGTTTCACTCAGCGCTCATTCTCGGATTAACGGTGGCGGGGGTCTTCCTTTTACTGTCTGCGGTCGTTAGGCACTTTTTGCTGCCGAATCCTTTGGTCAACTATCGGTTTCTCATGCGAAGAAACACTCTGCTGCTCGCGTTCGTTCTGATCAGCTTCCGCTTCGTCATGCTGGCAACGGTCGTGGCTCTCCCGAGCTTCCTGGGGTCTGTTCGAGGATTCCGTCCTCTCCAGGAAGCCCCTGTCCTGGTATGGGTCGCGCTCCCTCAATTTGTACTTGGAGTCGTCGCGATGGCTCTGATGCGCCGAATTGATCCGCGTTTGATTCTGACCGCAGGATTCTCTTTCGTTGCAATCGCCTGCGTGCAGGATGCGCGTGTCACTTCAGTATGGGCCGGTCTGAACTTCGGTATCCCGGAAGTATTTATGGCAATAGGACTAGCCCTGGCATTCAATTCGATGGTCGGCGCAATCGTGCTGGAAGTGCTCGATACGGGGGCCCTCACGCGTCCGGCCGACGTCCTGACGTTCGCCGGTTTCTTTCAAGTCGTGCGTCTCTTCGGTGGCGAAGCGGGATCCTCACTATTGGGCCGCTTTATCGCAATTCGAGAACAGTTTCATTCGAACGTTCTCGGTTTGCACGTTCAACTGGAAAGCGGCGTTACCACTCAGCGATTGATAGGATTCCGCACAGCCCTCTCTCCGCATTCGACCGAGCTCGCGGTGGCGACCGGCCGTGCCGCAGAACTGGTCGGGTTGCAGGTGAGGCAACAAGCATTCACGCTGGCGATATCGGACACCTTCCTGCTCATCGCAATGTGCTGTGTGCTCTGCCTTCTTGTTGTGGCGTTTCTCGCTAGGGTCCCAACACAGTATCGAGAGATCACCGCTCCGAATTCCTGATCAAAGTGAGGCAGAGACTCACCAAAGGAGGCAACTATCGATGGCATATCGCACGATGGGCGGAAAGCGACGATTAGTCGTATGGCAACTGCTCTTTGTGATCCCCTTCGGTCCGATGGGAACCCGAGATTCGGTCGCACAACAGAATGCGCCGCTGAACCTGAGTCTCGATCAAGCGATTGATCTCGCGGTCAAGCAAAATCACTCCGTTCGCCTGCGCTCCTTAGCCGTTGAGGACATGCGAAGCAAGAAAGATGCAGCGCGGGCGGGTTACATGCCGCAGATCAGTGCCATTGGGGGCATTCACCATGTCACAGAGCTTGCCGGGATCGAAATACCGGCCGGCGCATTTGGGAACTTCTCCTCAACCGGACCAGTTCCCGCGCAGTCTCTCTTTATTGACCAAGGTGCCGATACTGCGTACACGGGCGGCGTGGCCTTGGAACAGCCAATGACGCAACTATTTCGAATTCACCAGGCGAACGTTGCCGCCAAACAGGATGTGCTGATTGCACAAACGCAACTCAATCAAGTCCAGGACGCCATTTCTGTCAGAGTGCGTCAGCTGTACTACGGCATCCTGATCAATCAGCGGCAGCTAGAAGCTTCCCAGGAGCAACTTGAGGCAGCAAAGATCAAAGACAGCGAAGCCCAGAGAGATGTCGAACACGGCAATGCTCTTGAGATCGCGACTTTCCAGAGCAAGGCTTCCATATTGGAAGCTCAACAGAGGGCGTTCACGCTGAAGCTGCAGGGAGGAGACCTTAAGCGTCAACTCGCTGACCTATTGGGATTACCTATCGAAACACCGATCGAGCTCGACTCCAATTTGCTTGCTCAACCAATCGACGTGCCGTCGCGGACGGAGGCTACGCTGCTGGCCCTAGAACAGAATCAGGATATTCGGGCAGCACGTCATACGTTGGAAAAAGCGAAAGCTGGATTGGCCGCTGCAAAGGACGCCTACATCCCGGACATCACAGGTTCTTCACGGTATAGCTACCAGAGCGGAGTTCCACTACTGGAGCACAACTTTGGCACGTTTGGTTTTAGTCTCAGTTACGAACTTTGTGACGGTGGCCGACGCGAGGCGCAAGTGCGCAGCGCAAGGACCGCCGTAACGTCAGCGCAGGTCTCAATCGACAGATTGGAATCTGAGATCACCGTTGAGATCCAGGCGGAATATGATCGCGTGGAAGAACTCAAGCAAATGGTCGGCGTGGTTCAACAAGCCGTACAAGT
>Ga0207098_10402_pt1 | contig 13542 bp, 8 predicted proteins | sample Alteio_BWMinHeat_84_FD_153548 | JGI IMG/M metagenome (GOLD analysis project Ga0207098, IMG submission 153548) | Enriched cells from forest soil in Barre Woods Harvard Forest LTER site, Petersham, Massachusetts, United States -... | ecosystem: Environmental > Terrestrial > Soil > Temperate forest >...
AAGTGTTTGTGCCAGAGGAGTGCCTATTGGGACAAGAGGGCCAGGGACTCAAAATCGCGCTACATACTTTGGACGGCGGTCGAATTGGAATTGCGTCGCAAGCACTTGGAATCGCAAAGTGTGCATTTGAAGCTTCGAAGAAGTTCGCTACCGAACGAGAACAATTTGGGGCTCCGATCGCTAAGCTCCAAGCGATTCAGTTTTTTATTGCCGATATGGCGACCAGGCTTCAGGGTGCAAGATTACTCACTTGGTCTGCTGCCAAAGCCAAAGATATGGGTCAGAAGTATACTAAAGAAGCGGCGATGGCGAAATTAGCCGCTTCTGAAGCGGCCATGTGGATTACAACTAAGGCCATTCAAGTTCATGGCGGTTACGGATATACCAAGGAATATGTCGTAGAACGAAATTTCCGAGATGCAAAGGTGACAGAGATTTACGAAGGCACTTCGGAAATTCAGCGAATTGTAATAGCAGGACAGGAGCTGGCCAGTTAACCCACTGGTCACTGAGCCTGTCGAACCATACGAGAGAGGCTATGTCAAAAAAGAAGTCGACGCATTCAAACGGAAACGACTTAGAGGAAATTCGAAAAGCACAAGAAGAATGGCAGAAATCTCTCGACCATTCTGAGAAGCACTCGCACTCAGCCGCATCGCCTCACAAACAGCCGAAAAGATTTTCAACCGTCAGTGACTTGGAAGTTCCCCTGCTCTCGACACCGACTGATTTAGCGGACGAACAAATTGATTTTCTCCGGGATTTAAACTTTCCTGGCCAGTATCCGTATACTCGCGGTGTCTATCCCAATATGTATCGCGGAAAAGTCTGGACGATGCGACAGTTCGCTGGATTCGCTACTGCCGAAGATACTAATAAGCGGTTCAAGCTTCTGCTTGAGCAGGGCCAGACCGGACTTTCGACGGCGTTTGATATGCCGACTTTGATGGGTGTTGACCCCGATGATCCTCGGTCAAAAGGCGAAGTTGGCAAATGCGGCGTTTCGGTTGCTTCGTTAGAAGACATGGAACGTCTCTTTGAAGGTATTCCGCTCGGAGAAGTTACGACTTCGATGACGATCAACGCACCGGCAATAGTAGTTCTGGCTATGTATATGGCCGTAGCAGAAAAACAGGGCGTTCCTCATAAGAAAGTTCGGGGCACACTCCAAAACGATATCTTAAAAGAATATATCGCACAGAAGGAATGGATCTATCCAATTAAACCCGCTGTAAAGCTCGTCATTGATACAATCGAGTATTGTACCAAGAATTATCCGAACTGGAATACCGTTAGTATTAGCGGCTACCACATTAGGGAGGCAGGGGCGACTGCAGTTCAAGAACTCGCGTTTACGCTGGCGGATGGATTGGGTTATGCGGACTGTTGCATTGAGCGAGGTATGAAAATCGACGAGTTCGCTCCACGTCTGTCCTTTTTCTTTGACGTGCATAATGATTTTTTCGAGGAGATTTGTAAATTCAGAGCTGCCCGGAGAATCTGGGCCCGTATCATGCGCGAAGAATACGGTGCTCAAGATCCAAAGTCCTGGATGCTCAGAACGCATGCGCAGACGGCGGGAGTAACACTCACGGCACAGCAACCCCATAATAATATCGTCAGAGTAGCGGTTCAAGCTTTAGCCGCAGTTTTAGGCGGGACAAATTCTTTGCACACTAATAGTATGGATGAAACTTTGTCGCTCCCAACTGACGAATCAGTGATGATTGCTCTCCGTACGCAACAAATTATTGCGGAAGAAAGCGGTGTGGGAAATATTGCAGATCCGTTGGGTGGCTCTTACTTCATCGAATCACTCACAAACCGCATCGAAAAAGACGCCATCGAATATATTCACAAGATCCGAGACATGGGCGGAATTATTCGCTCAATCGAACAGGGATTCCCGCAAGCTGAGATCGCCAACAGCGCCTATCACTACCAGCGCCAGCTAGAATCAAAAGATAAGATCATGGTTGGCGTGAATAAGTATCAGGTCCAGGAGTCGAAACAAGCCATCCAGACTCTCTATATTGATCGCAGCATCGAAGAAAAACAGATTCAGAAGTTACAGGCTCTCAAGAAGAAACGACCTCAGCAGGAAGTAAAACAGAAATTATCCCGATTAAAGGAAGCAGCTCAAAACGACAAGAATCTCATGGAACCAATCATAGACGCGGTAAAAGCATACGCCACTCTTCAGGAAGTTTGTGATACGCTTAAAGAAGTCTATGGAGCTTATCGAGAAGCTGGGAGTTTCTAATCTATGTCACCGTCTTCGAAATCACCACCATCCACATCTTCCAAAGCAAAGCCTTCATCCTCTCTCACGTCCACAAAAAAAATTCGCGTCTTAGTGGCCAAACCCGGCCTCGATGGTCACGATCGCGGTGCGAAAGTCATTGCTCGAGCTCTCAGAGACGCGGGGTTTGAGGTTATTTACACAGGCTTGCACCAAACTCCTGAAATGATTATCACCGCTGCCGTACAAGAAGACGTCCACGTCGTGGGTATAAGCATCCTGTCAGGCGCGCACAATGCCTTAGTTCCAGAAGTTATCGAAGGTTTAAAGAAGGAAGGCTTAACCGACGTACTCTTTATCGTTGGCGGCATTATCCCGAACGAAGACATTGATTTTCTCAAAGGCCACGGTGTTGACATGGTCTTCACCCCCGGCGCTAGTTTGCAAGAAGTTGTAAACTATATAGAAAAAAACGCACCGGTGAGAGAATAAGCTTTCTTCCATTTAACAAACTACACTGTTGACTTACTACACCGGCACCAACGAGTAGCTTGTACTGCGACCTCCGCCCGGATTTTTTATTAAAATCTTGCGCTCTAAGAGATCTTCAATATCACGGGAAGCAGAATCTTGAGAACATTTTGCATGGAATGCTCTCTCTAGACAGTCCAAAAACCAATCCAACCAAGGAGTAATATCAAGGCCGCCCCTTTGGGATTCTTCAAGAATGCGATAGTAATCTTTTCGTTCCGTCCTAATTTGCGCTGACATACTGTAAAATCTCTGTGTACTATTTTCAGATCGCGCCAGACACATTTCGGCAATGGCACGTGCCAGTCTACCATTGCCATCTTCGAACGGGTGAATCGTCACAAACCAAAAATGTGCCATTCCGGCTACCACTACCGGGTCGATTGCTTTTTTGCTATTAAACCACGAAAGAAAATTCCGCATTTCCTTTTTGAGACGTTGTGCCTCGGGCGCCTCAAAATGAACCCGCTCTCTCCCAGTGGATCCCGATACTACTTGCATCGGTCCTCCTCTATCATCACGCCATTTACCTACACGAATCTTATTCATTCCGCTATGACCTAGCGAAAATGCGGAAGTATCAGAGCTGGGGGCGCATGACAGTGGCACCTTGATTTTTTATTTGAAATATAAAGACTTTTCCTTTATTAATGCGACGTCATTAACGCGATCGCTTCTACATACAGGGGAAAACATCATGAAACATATATTGTATCGTCTCTTTCTCGTTTTCGTTTTGCTGGCATCTTCACTAACAGCATTTGCCCAGACCACTGAAAAGTGCGCAAATGAATTTCTAAGGGTACAAGGTCTGGATACTCTAACAGATTCCGACCCAGCCCTTTTCAAAGATATTTTTGAAAATGATATGTACCTAGGGGATCTTAAGAGTTTCGTGCCAGTAGCGAGCCCGTACCTTTCGAACCCGTACAATCTAGCTCCTTTTATAGAGCAGATCAAAAAGGGTATTGTTACGAAACATCCTGCCATCGGAGCGTTTTTGTGTGAGGCTCTGAAGAAGAATCTTTTTACTGGCGCATCGGCCTATCATGCGCGAGTCAAACGATTGGTCCATCAAACTTTTCTTCTCAACCTGATAGTTGAGAAAATGCTGGCAGATTTGACCTTCATGAACGAAGTCCACACTTATTTTGATGAAAAAGCTAAGAGCCTCGGTTTACCTGAATCATTTCTTGCCCAGGCGAAAACTATTTACAAAGCTACCCACAGCCCTTTCGAAACTGCCAAAATGCTTACGGTGGATGTTTCAATAAATCAATATATTGATTACCGAACTCGCATTCAGCTCAACTCGAACGATCTGACGGCAAAAATTCGAGGCTTAAAAACCAATATATTGGAAGCCACGACTGCGGACCTTTCCAGAGGTTATTTGGATAACGTCAAAACAGGATTCATTCTTGCGTCCAGTCCAGTTAGAAAGCTCTGGGTTGAAGGGCCGAACCTCGACGTCAAACAGCACTTTGTTGATGGTTGGGCAGAACTCTATCAAACTTGGAATCTCGCGTTCATGACTGGAAATCTCAAAGAATTGGATATGATGTATCCGAAGTTGTTGATTCCTGTTCTCGTCAACGCAGAACCCGACGATTATCTTTACCGCCGCGGCGTGGCCCTCTGGGTGACGGCCAGCATGATACTCTTACAAAAACTTCAGCATACGGAACGACCGGACTTCGGACCTTTTCCTGAAGCAGCTAGGCTCTGGGGATCGATTAACTTGAAATACGCACGCGAGATGGCAAATACTATCGCGAGTTTGCCAGATAAAAGTCTGACCGAGAAATTTTTAACCGGCCTGGAATGGGTTAGGAATTTGATTTCGCCCCAACCCAAACCCGAGGCTCACGGAGACCTATAAAGCATAGATTGCACTACCTACCCAATTCGTAGTAAATGCCAGCAATGTATCCACATTTGCTAGCACCGCTCGATCTTGGTTTTACGCAGTTAAAAAATCGTGTCCTCATGGGTTCGATGCATACAGGCCTCGAAGAAGCACACGATGGCCTTAAAAAAATGGCTACTTTCTACGCTGAACGAGCGCGAGGAGGCGTGGGGCTGATTGTAACGGGCGGTGTGGCTCCCAATTTTGTTGGACGAGTCTCACCGTTCGCAGGCCAACTTAGCTTTTTTTGGCAAGTTAAACCGCATCGTCGCGTTACCGAAGCCGTTCATCGGGAGGGGGGCAAGATCTGCCTTCAGATTTTACATGCCGGCAGATATGCCTATCATCCCTTTGCGGTATCTCCTTCTGGGAATAAAGCACCTATCAATCCTTTTAAATCCTGGGCCCTCCCTGGGTTTGGTGTCAAGCGTACGATCCGTGATTTTGTTAATTGCGCAGTGCTTGCACAAGATGCGGGCTACGATGGTGTCGAAATTATGGGTTCGGAAGGTTATTTGATTAATCAGTTCATTGCCTCTCGAACGAATTTCCGCAAGGATCGCTGGGGCGGGTCGTTTAAAAATAGGATTCAATTTCCTTTAGAAATCGTTCAACAAACTCGCGAAAAAACGGGCCGGGACTTTATTATTATTTATAGACTCTCCATGCTCGACTTAGTGGAGGGCGGCAGCAGCTGGGATGAAAACGTTCGGTTAGCGAAAGCAATAGAAGCTGCTGGAGCAACGTTGATCAATACTGGAATTGGCTGGCATGAGGCAAGAATTCCAACTATCGCTACCATGGTTCCTCGAGCCGCATTCAGCTGGGTGACCCGAAAAATGAAAGGCGAAGTGAAAATTCCTCTCATTACAACAAATCGAATCAACACGCCGGAAGTCGCGGAGAAACTGCTGGCCAATGGTGACTGTGACATGGTTTCCATGGCGCGCCCGTTCCTTGCTGATCCGGAATTTGTTGCTAAAGCTGCGGATAATCGCGCAGCTGAAATCAACACTTGCATTGGATGTAATCAAGCTTGTTTAGATCATACATTTAAGTTAAAGCGAGCTACCTGTCTGGTTAATCCTCGAGCTTGTTACGAGACGGAATTGAATTTGACCCCCGTCTCGCGTAGAAAAAAAATCGCCGTAGTCGGAGCCGGACCGGCAGGTCTTTCTTTTTCTACGTCTGCTGCTGAACGTGGGCACCACGTAACCTTATTCGAATCTGATAATGAAATTGGAGGCCAGTTTAACTACGCCAAAAAAATTCCAGGTAAAGAAGAATTCTACGAGACTCTTCGCTACTATAAAAAACGTCTGGAACTAACCGGAGTGAAAGTCCATCTTGAAAATAAAGTAAAAGCGCGTGACCTCATTGCTGGTGGCTTTGATGAAGTCGTGCTTGCCACAGGAGTTACACCTCGTCAGATTGATATTCCAGGTGCAGAAAATCCAAAGGTTGTCTCTTACGTGGATGTCCTATCTGGAGCCATAAAAGTGGGCAAACGCGCTGCAGTCATTGGTGCTGGCGGTATTGGCTTTGACGTCTCGGAATTTCTTCTTTATGCAGACGGTGAAACTCCACCCAGTTTAGATATCGCGGAATTCCTGAAAGAATGGGGAGTCGACCACGAACTACGTACCCGGGGCGGAGTAGAGGGCATCCAGAAAGCGGTTTCACGTCCGACACGTGAAATCTACTTGTTACAAAGAAGGACAACAAAGCTAGGTGAAGGCTTGGGTAAAACAACCGGATGGATCCATCGCACCACTCTCAAAGATAAAGGCGTTTCAATGTTTTCTGGAGTGACTTACGAACGCGTCAGCGCCAAAGGATTGCATATTATAGTGAACGAGAAACGGCGCCTACTAGAAGTCGATCATATCGTCATCTGCGCGGGCCAAGAGTCCAGACGGGACCTGCACTCAGAGATTGAAAGAGCCGGCATTCCTGTCCATCTCATTGGCGGTGCCGACGTAGCTGTTGAATTGGATGCTAAGAGGGCCATTGCGCAGGGCTTTAAACTAGCGGCAGGGATCTAAGAAAGAGCCTTCTCAAAAAAATCGACCAATTCCTTTATTATTTTATCCTTCTCAATTGCTTCTTCAATTTGGCGACAAGCATGCAGAACGGTGGTGTGGTCTCTGCCTCCAAAATAATCACCAATTTTTCTGTAACTCAAATGTTCGTGTTTTTTAATCAGGTACATTGCGATCTGTCGGGGCAGCACTACAGTCTCGTGACGTCCAGTGTTTTCCAGATTTACGGACTCGAAACCAAAGTGCTGTGCTACTAGGTTCAAAATCAGGTCTACTCGTCCGTTGTGTGGTCGCTTATGTGGTAATCTTTGAGTTATTTGTCTTTTCCTAGCTTGCTTCTTTTGCTCCTGAGTCATGGCCTTCACTGCAAATAGAATTTCATCCAACTTTCGATCTATATTGCTGAGGGTTGCCGCTCCTGCCTCCAAATCTATGACCGCTGCATTTGCATGTTCTGCAATACGCCTAAGATGAACAAAGGTCTTCATTATGGCGATATTTACCTGAACGGCTCGGTCGCTATTTAGAACGCTGGAGAGCATAGCCACGCCTTCTTGAGTGAAACAGTTTGGTAACTTTCGCAGCCCTCCGCGTCCGGTTCTCTTTGATATTCCAATTTGGAATATCAAACGTTCATTTTCCTGCCGCGTCAGCTGAAACATGAATTCTTCTGGAAAGCGTTCGCTATTTCGCCTAACCGCCTTATTGAGGTTCGAGGTTTTTACCTGATAAAAATAGGCAAGATCTCGATCCAACATCACCTTTTGACCACGGATAATATGAATTCTTCGTTCCACTTCACCAACAGATAATTCCATCAGCATTGCTGCGCTCCCCGTAATAGCCAAATCCGCCAAAATTTAAGGGACTTTCCATATCAAAAGAATTTGAAAAATTCATAAAATTTGTTTCCATCTGGTTAAGGTAAACTCTTTGGTTAAAAAAATACTATAATAGTCCACTAATTCTGCATCATCATACCAAACCAGTTGGTTTAATTACTCTGTATAGTATATCTTTCAAATCAAGTACCACTTTTTTGGTGGATAACCCGGTGGATAACCTGGTGGATACTTGGTGGATAACTTTTTTATCCACCAGATATCCACCGCGATATCCACCGCTTTATCCACCAGACTATTTTGCTTTTATTGTTTTATTTCATCACGTTAGAAAGTTATCCACCAAAATTTGATTTTTATGAAGTAAAGAATTTTCTAATAGCCGATTTTATTACTGGGTTTTTGGGGATAACTACTATTGGAATTGGGTTTTTTGGCCCTTTTTTGTCCAATATTTGACTAATGTCGTGATGCAAAAAAAGTTATCCACCAAAAGCGGTGGATAACTTGGTGGATAACTACTTTTGGAATTGAAAAAAAAGTTATCCACCAAACTGAGAAATTTATCCACCGCTTTATCCACCAGGTTATCCACCAGACTTATTCTTTAGAATCATATGTTTAGGGTAGTTATCCACTTATCCACCGCCCCTACTACTACTACTACTTTATTTATATATATTCTTTTAGGGACGGCTGATCCGATTTTGGAAATTTTGATGAAGTCTTTATCGCCAAGCCTAAGGAAATTTGTTACCGTTAGTCAAATTCATTTTAGGGATTATTAGAACCTTAGCGTTCAGTCTCCCAGGAAACTAAAAAGCCCAAAAACATTGAGGCAAGAGATAAAGGCTTTACCCAAGGAAGAAACTGAGAGAGGAATTCAGAGCATGAACTTCACTATTGACCGATCCCCGCTTTTAGAAGCTCTTCAAAAAGTCCAATCGGTAGTCGAAAAGAAAAACACAATTCAGATTCTTGGAAACATTTTGTGTTCTGTTAAAAACCAGGAGCTATCCCTTTGCGCTACTGATTTAGAAGTCGGAATCAGAGTCACTTTGCCTATTGATGCAAAACAGGAAGGCAAAATCACCCTTTCTGCTAAGCATTTTTTGGATATCGTAAAAGAACTTCCTGAAAAGAAACTTTCTATCACAAGAAAAGACAATAGTTGGATCGAGTTGATTTGCGAAAAATCACGATTCAACATAGTCAGCCTCCCTGCAGATCAATATCCCGCGTTTCCTGAATTTGAAGATAAAAACTATTACGAAGGTCGTTCCGATTCACTGATGGATATGATTGATAGAACGCATTTCGCTACCTCTACTGACGCAACGCGTTATCATATCAATGGGGTTTTCCTTGAGAATTTAGAAAGCAAATTGATGAGAATGACGGCGACCGATGGTCATCGACTCTCCTTTGTTGATTACGAAGTATTTTTGACTAATCCGGAACTTAAACGAGGAATTATCATTCCGAAAAAAGGGCTATCTGAATTTCGGAAGCTTTTAGAGGAAAGTGGGCCAACGGTCGGACTTGCTTTTGAGCGCGGTTACCTATTTGTTAAGTCGAATCATGCCCACCTCTTTGTCCGACTGATAGATGGCGAATATCCAGACTACCGTCCGGTAATACCAAAGAATAATAATCGGACAATTAAAATTGACCGGCAGAGTTTTAATTCCGCTCTCAAGCGCGTTAGCCTTCTCGCAAACGAGAAGAGCCGTGGCGTTAAGCTGACTGTTCAAAATAATAGTTTAGTTATTTCCTCAAGCAATCCTGATATGGGAGAAGCTCGTGAAGAGATCGATGCGGAATATATGGGCGATCCGCTAGAGATCGGCTTTAACTCAAAATATCTGCTAGAGTGCTTATCTGTGATGAAAGCAGAGAAGTTAGAGTTCATGCTCAAAGACCGATTAAGTCCAGGAATTTTGCGAGAGATGAATCAACAAAACCACACTTATGTTATTATGCCCATGCGCATTTAGCGCAGCAAGTAGCAGTTCCTTGAATGAAGGTCGAAAAACTTACACTTAACAATTTTAGAAATATATCCCATGCGACTTTTTGTCCGGACAGCAGGCTTAATTTCTTAGTAGGGGCTAACGGGCAAGGGAAGACCAGTTTTGTTGAAGCTTTGGGGCTCCTCGCAACCCTACGATCTTTCCGTGAATCGAAATCTGCATCTCTCGTAAAATGGGGAACAACGAGCGGTGAGGTTTCGTGCGAGTTAACGTTCAAAGACGCAGCCTCGGGTGAATGGCGTACAAATCTCAAGGTGAACTTTCAGATGCCGGCGCCAGACCAGCCCAAATGCTCTAAAATGGCCTACATCAACGAGAAACCGTTCCGGAGTAGTGCTCACTATCTGAGCCAGCGATTCGGCTCCTACGAGCTAGGATTTCACGCTATCGTTTTTAATCCGTCAGATCATGAATTGGTTCGTGGAGAACCGAGTAATCGGAGAGCCTACTTGGATCGTGTGCTCATCGCCGAGGATATCGAGTATTTGCACCTTTACCAGAAATATCACAAAGTTCTAAATCACCGAAACGTATTACTGAAGTCCGATCGGCCGGTAGACCGGGAGGTCATGTTGCAGTTTACCGAGCAGCTTTGCCGTTACGGAGCCAACATTACTTTTAAACGATTAAAATGGATTGAGAGGCTATCGCTAGTTCTCACGGATACCCTAAAACAGATCGCGCCAGAGCAATCTGATTTGAGGTTTGCTTACCTATCGCCTTGGGTATCTGAGATAGAAAATTTATCTTATAAAAACAATAACTTAAGTTATGTTCATTTCACTGGACATCTGCGTTTACCTTCATTAGAACTTTTGGAACAGCTGTTTTTGGCAAGAGTAGAAGCTCTGCGAGAAGCAGAACAAAAAGCAGGTTGTTCCCTCGTGGGTCCACATCGTGATGACTGGGCATTTTTCATCGGTGGACATGTACTAAAAGGGCACGGCTCTCAGGGAGAAATAAGATCAGCATTGCTGGCGTTAAAGCTCTGTGAGCTGGAACTTTTCAGAAAGGAAACAGGCCATAGACCGCTTTTTTTGTTGGATGATTTTTCTTCGGAATTAGATAAGCGACGCCGCCACTATTTGTTAAACTTTTTGACTGAAACAGATCTACAGACTTTTGTTACGACGACCGAAGATACAAATTTTGTAGGAAAACGTTACTGGGTGAGTAACGGAGTAATAGAAGAAGGAACCCATGACGATCGACCAAGGACAATCCAATTTGGCTAACGAAAACGACTATTCAGCAGATAAAATCAAGATTCTAGAAGGACTGGAAGCAGTTCGCAAACGCCCCGGTATGTATATCGGGGATACGGGAACGCGAGGCTTACACCATTGTGTCTATGAAATAGTCGATAACTCTATAGACGAAGCTTTGGCGGGCTTTGCGAAAAATATTGTTGTAATTGTAAATGTCGATAACAGTGTGACCGTCGAAGACGATGGACGTGGTATTCCCGTTGGCATACATAAAGCAGCAGGTGTGTCGGCAGTCGAAGTCGTAATGACAAAGCTCCACGCTGGCGGAAAATTTAACGAAGAAGATAGTGCGTATAAAGTTTCTGGCGGTTTGCACGGTGTAGGTGCTGCGGTAGTGAACGCTTTGTCAGAGAGTTTGCACGTAGAAGTGCGACAAAACGGAAAGGTCTATCGTCAAAGCTATAAACGAGGCACTCCGGTAGCTCCTCTAAAAGAAGTCGGTGTGACAGACAAGCGCGGTACGCTAACGACGTTCAAGCCAGATCCAGATATTTTTGAAGTAGTAGAGTTTAGTATCGATACATTGGCCACAAGGCTGAGAGAACTTGCATTTCTTAATAGCGGTATCAAAATTAGCTTGATCGATGAACGCCAAGAACCTCAGAAGAGACTAGATTATCACTATAGCGGCGGGTTGGTTCAGTTCGTAGAGTATATTAATAAATCAAAACAGAAGATTCACGACAAAGTTATTTTCTTCTCGCACCAGAAAGAGTTAGTGCAGATCGAAATCGCTATGCAGTGGAACGACTCTTACTCAGAGACAATTTCGTCGTATGTAAATAATATTAATACGATTGAAGGTGGTACGCACGTCTCTGGTTTTAGAACAGCTTTAACTAGAGTTGTGAATAAATATTCTCAGGATTCTGGTATTGCAAAAAATTTGAAAGAATCTCTGAACGGTGAAGACATTCGAGAAGGACTAGCGTGCATCATTAGCGCTAAAGTTCCCGAGCCACAGTTTGAAGGACAGACAAAAACGAAATTAGGGAACAGCGAAATTGAAGGCTATATTAACGGCGTCGTTTATGAAAAGCTGACCGATTATTTCGAACAGAATCCAAGCACTGCTAAGAAAATAGTCCAAAAGGCTGTTGATTCGGCTTTAGCGAGAATTGCTGCGCGAAAAGCAAGAGACTTAACTCGAAGAAAGACAGCACTTGATTGGGGTGGATTACCTGGAAAAATGGCGGATTGTCAGGAAAGAGATCCGGCTCTTTGTGAAATATTTCTAGTTGAAGGCGATAGCGCGGGTGGATGTTTTTCTGGTGATACTCGGGTAGCATTGGCAGATGGCCGCTCACTAACATTCCTAGAACTCATAGATGAACAAGAGAGAGGTATTCAGAATTTTTGTTATACCATTCGTAAAGATGGGACCGTAGGATTTGAACGCATACTCAATGTACGGAGAACGCAGACTTCGGCGGAAGTAGTGCGAGTGACTCTGGACAACGGCGAATCAATTATCTGTACTCCCGATCATCGATTTATGTTGCGTGATCGAACCTACAAAGCGGCTGCAGAGCTCGGATCGAACGATTCTTTAATGCCACTCTATCGCAAAATTTCAGATAAAAAAGAGCCCGGTATCACAATAGATGGCTATGAAATGACATGGGATCCGAGGTCCGAGACATGGGTATTTAGTCACGTCTTAGGTGATCGATACAATCGTTGGAAAAAAGTTTATAGGGAAACTGATGGTGAACATTGTCATCATATCGATTTTAACAAGCGAAACAACAATCCGACAAATCTGCAGAGGCTTCCAAAAGAAGAGCATCTAGCTCTTCACCGGAAACACGTTTCAAAAACGTTGCATTCAGAAGAGGTTATCAAAAAACTTCGGGCCCTCAAGAAAACACCTGAATTCCGAAAATCCATGAGTGAACGTATGAAGCGTGAGGAAACTCGCGATTTATTGTCGAAGAATGCAAAAGCTCAATGGAAGGATGAATCTTATAAGGATTACATGACTCAAAAATGGAAAGAGTTTTATGATTCTAATGCCGAATATAGGGCTAAGAATCAAGAAACGCTTTATCAGGGCCAAAAGGAATATTGGGCCGATGAGAATCATCGTATTGAGCAAGCGAAACGCGTGAGATCCTTTTTTGTAGAGAATCCGGAAGTGCGACGAGAATATTCTGAAAAAGCCAAGGAACAATGGGAAGATCCTAAGTTGATCTCGTGGCGGCGAGAAACCACGTCGAAACAGTGGACCACTGAATTTCGTATTCAACGAAAAGCTACTCTTGATCGAACCTACTATCAAAAGACCTTAACAGCTTTAAAGGAAGTTCAGCTTCGCTGTGGCGAGATAGATCCTGTGGCTTATCAGGAGTTGCGTCTTAGTAAAAAAGACAAGAGCTTACTTCGATTTGATAAGTTCTGTTTGCGGTATTTCGATGGAGACGAGACTAAACTTCGAGAAGCCGTAGACAATTATAATCATCGGGTTGTATCAATTGATAAATTAGAGGAACGAGTAGATGTTTACGATCTTGAGGTTCCTGGTACCCATTGTTTTGCTTTGGCCTCAGGAGTTTTTGTCCACAACAGTGCTAAACAAGGAAGAGATAGAAAAAACCAGGCAATTCTGCCTCTAAAAGGTAAGATTCTAAACGTAGAAAAAGCCCGATTTGATAAGATGCTTTCCTTCGAAGAAA
>Ga0207098_10403_pt1 | contig 13518 bp, 12 predicted proteins | sample Alteio_BWMinHeat_84_FD_153548 | JGI IMG/M metagenome (GOLD analysis project Ga0207098, IMG submission 153548) | Enriched cells from forest soil in Barre Woods Harvard Forest LTER site, Petersham, Massachusetts, United States -... | ecosystem: Environmental > Terrestrial > Soil > Temperate forest >...
CGCGCCGAAGTTTCTCATTGTCCCTCCAAAAAATCGCACGGCTTGCAAGTGACGCGATGGAGGGAGAGTCAGGAGCAAACGAGCCGACGGACATTGCGGCGAGGCTTTACGACGCGGCCATAGAAGCTTTCAAACAAATCACCTATCAGGAGCAAATTACACAAAGAGCTATTGATGAACTACGAGATGCTCTTAACGCCTATTATAAAGTGACTAGTCCTTTCTTTGTAGATTATATGAAATGGCTACATCATAACTTTCTAATTCACCTCCAGGAAGTGAAAGAAATTCTCTAGAGCATCACTCCCGCTAGATCCCAACTCCCGTTGCAACTGCGTCTTATTTCTTTTAGTTGAACGGTCGCCGGCAGGTTGGGCTGATTGGGTACTACGTACGGAACCGCGGTTCGCAAAACTGATGGTCGCAAAGCGTTTCTATCGTCAACAATCGGTCCAACGTTAGAGGTTCTGTTCCTTTCTCAAAATGACGCTTTTTTCGGGAAACAAATCAGTCTATTGAAATCTCTTACTTAATTCAATTACGGGAAGGTCTGGATTGAAGTACGTTGACCAACGGCTCAGGTTTGAACTTGTTCTAATAATAATATTTGTTTTTGATAGGAGTATTGAATCCATTAAGGCATTTTCTCCTACCAGATAGCGATTATATCCACGATCCAAATGGACTGGAGCTCCAGTAGTAGATCGTGCTGCATCGCAAAGATAGATGAGTTTGTCTTCATAGAGAGGCTTTACATAATCCAAAAAAGCAGCCTCATCGGTTGCAACATAGACTCTATAGTTATTCTTTTCTGACAGTGATAGTGAGGCTATTACTTTATCTATTTCTTCTACAACCTTCTCATAGGGAACGCGAGGAGCTTCACTTATCTTGTCTGTCCCTCTGTAATGAACTCCAATTACATAAGAACCACTAAATTCTTTTTCCAGAATCGAATCAATCTTAGTCTGAATTCGAGGTTGAATATGAAAGTATTTTTTTATTAATGAGTGCACTTCTGTACGACTCATATTGAATTCCGTATGTGACATATGGTTGTAGTACTCGTCAAATACTCTTACTTTACATTTAGCACTCTTATTGCCTATTGAAATTGGCTGATGGTAATAGGTCCACCAGTTTGGACCATAGTGTGGGTCGTAGTAAATGCCAGTTTCCTCAAAATTAATATCTAACCCAGCAATTTTATTTTTATCGTAGGCATCAAGGAAGTCGACTGCATGATCAAAAACACTAAACATACCGTGAGAAGGTTTAGCGTAAAGGATAACGAAACAGTCTTTTTCGGGGGCACCAATAGGAGGAGAGCTATCATTCATGTTGTCAGAACATCCACTAAACACATTTAATAGTGTAAATATTGTTAAGACTATTAGATTTACGTTGTATTTCATGTTTATTCCAAAAACGTTTGTTATTATCTGAATCATTAAACATAATCAAGTAATTCTGCAATGCTTTATATAAAATGGACTCGTGAGAAGGCCACAGGAGGCCGCGATCACGAGATAGCACTATATCACTTTACTATTTCATATTTCTAACTATGCTCTGATTTAACGTGACTACTTTACATTAGTGAGTGTCAAGCGAATAGGAACTTCAAAGGCCCTCTAGGAGTGAAGCTTCTACCCCCTGAACAGCCATCAAATTGAGTTTTCGGTCCGATCGCTTCCAATTTCCCCCGACACAGAAGTGCGTGTAGCTAAGCCTATCTTGTAGGTTTTTAAGACACTGGTTACATATTATTTATGCAACTTTAAGAAGACTTTCGAGTTCTTGCTCGAGCTTAAATATCTTCCTATCATCAGGTGAACGTCTCTTCGGATATTCTTGGATAAACCTGAGTCGAAGTCTTTCTAATTGAAGCTCTAAGGCTGGATAAGGCGGATTTTTTAGGGCATAGAAGCGCTCCTCTAGCTTGTCTATAGGGGTCACGTAATCGATTCCTCCGTGAAGCCTCTGAGAGTTATAGAAACCAATCCATCGTTCAAGCTGACGGTTGAAATGGGCTAGACTAATCGTTTTCGCTCTCCAATAGAAATACTGTTCGTCAATGCGATGAGATCTTTCCACCTTTCCGTTAAGCTCTTTTTCTCCTGGAGGAATCAGACGATGGCGAATTCCATTCTGACTACACCATCGATCCATCGCATGCGGTATTTTAGAGTTTTTCGCCTTTGGGTTTAGAGCAAAAGTAAATTCAAATCCATTGTCAGTTTGAATCGTATGAATAGGAAAAGGACAGGCCCTTTTTGCATCAATAAGAAAGGATTCGGTGCTGTATTGATTTAAAGATAGATAGCCTCGCGCAAAGCGCCAGCGCGTACATTCATCAATAATGACATAGCAATAGACCCTTTGGCCATCGACAAGCTCCGGCACATATTTTACATCCATTTGCATTCTTTGACCAGGAATGAGCAGCTCGTAGCGCTTTCGATGCGCTTTTAACTTTTGTCTCCGAGTGAGCGGCCGATGTCTTCTTTTTCTCAAAACGTGACATATCGTGGAACGACTAACCTTGATACCTTCTCTTTTTAAATATGCTTCAATCATCCTAGCGCCATACTGCCTGCGTCTGTACCAAAGGATCCTTTTTTCAATTCTTTCAGGAATTCTTCTAGGACTTCTCCTGGGTCTCCTAGAGTACTCCATTAGGCTTTCCAGATGATATTGTGACCTCTTAAATCGATTCCACCAGCGATAATAAAACCTTCTTGAAAATCCGCGTCTCGCACAAGCTTCACTCACGTTTCCTAATTTTAACGCAAGAAGGAAAAGCTCTAGTTTAATTCGAATATTTCGATCCCTACATCCCCTGGATTTCTCTTTAATTGTTCGATAGACTCGGTTCATAGCAGCTGTTGCCTCCTTGCAGATGTGTTTGAATTGATTGCCAAATCTAATTAAAACACACTGTTTTGCTGATGACAGCTGCTTCTTTTTCCAATCCTATAGCTTACTTACGGCTCTAAACTGTAACCTTTGTCTCCGTACCCTATAAAGAAGTGCGTGTAGCTAAGCCTATCTTCTGTCTAAAGTTTAGACGGATTTCACGATCATCAAAAATAGGGGCAAGAAATTCTCTTATTAATTCATACATTTATATTATGCATTATTGGCATATGCATTGCATCATTATCAGTCAAGGCAGGTAAGTATGAAAAATATGAGACTAGTTCCCACCTTAATGATGATTGGAATGATTAGCTCCTCCCCCAGTTTTGCAGGTGAACAACATCCACGACTTAAACAACGGTTTAACAAGAAATTTGGAATCAACTCAACGGTCAAAAATATGTCCGCAGCCCAAGCTCCATCTCAAGCCACATCCTACGTAGGAGCCACTGAATACACTTCTTCAGTCGAACAAGCAAATCGTGAAGAAACTAAAACTCCGGAATTTCAAGACTCGGGACTGAGGCGAAGAAACGTCGATAATAGAGTTTCCGACTCTTCAAGCCTTTCAAATCCAGACAGCCTGATCGACAACTCTCAACTCGACACACAACTCGTAGTAAAAGAAAACCCAAGACTTCCTGCTTATTCACCTGAACATCCTGGACATATGGATTTTCTAGGACTCTTTTTTTCACCGCCTACGGCAGAAAACAAAAAAGACAAATTTACAATGGTACCTGGACCTGTAGTGGCACACATATTTAGTTTTTTGGATCCCGCATCTTTGGCAAGTTGTGATTTAGTAAGCAAAGATGCTCGGAATGCAGTTAAGACAGTTCGCATGGGACAGACTTCCATCTCTGTTCCTCGCTATTTTGAACGCGACCTCTACACCCGAGTTTGGAACCATATTACGCCGAAAAATGTAAAACTAGCCGCAAGCTTGGCAATTTCGGCCTCTACAGTCGCATGTGACTTAAGTCTCGTAGACACCCTGACCGGATGGCCCCATTGTAAACATCATAGCAATAAAGTAATCAAATATATCGGTACCTTGGGCGGTAGTAGTTATGACCGTTCCGGAAGGACTAAATATCTGATCGGGTGGCCTTGGGTGCTGAGCAGTGGTCAACAAAGAATGAATTTTTTACCTTGGGATAGCGTCTTCAACCTGGAGGAGACGGAACTTCAAGTTCAACTGATCCATCTTAGCGACAACTTCAATGAAGATGGAACACTTGGGAAAATACTTTCCTTTTCGCAGTTACCTGGTCTTAGCCTTGAAAATATGCACTTACAACCATACCTAGTGCCAGCCAGAGTGCTATCGCAGACAACTCTATCCTTGCTTCGGTATTGCAGCGTAACTGGCTGTCTCGGTGGTGTGGTATCTTGCCTGATCCCAAGCGAAAAGATTGAAGAAGCCCGCTTCAAACGCCTAGAACAGTTTAAGAATTCCCAAGTAGGCAAAGTCAAGCAACTCCTGCTTGCAAGACACCTCAACGGTAAAATGGATCCCAACCCTAAAGTCGAAGAAATGGATTTAAGTAACACTAAGGATGATTCCCATACTTATGTTAGTCCTGTTGATGAAAAGGGCCTTCTAGGATCCATTAGACAAAGCTATCCGAATGTAAGAAAGATGAATCTTAGCGGTGTCTGGGGTAAGCGCCCCGTTGGATCTCCCGTTCGTAATCCTGATGAATTCTCGAATGAATTGAGAGACCTCCATCCACAGTTAACAGAGTTGAATCTCAGCAATAATGATCTTCACGCAGTGAACTTGAGCCATCTACCGGACACACTCAGAGTGCTTGATTTAAGTAATACAAGTGGTGCAACCGCAGTTTACCTTCCACATCTAAGACAGCTGGAGGTTCTGAATATTCGTGGCACCACAATCACAGATGGCGATATCGAACACTTCCCGACGAGTCTGAAACGGATCTATGCTGATAGAGGTCAGTTTAGCGCTGAAGGCTTAGCTGCCCTAGAAGTAAGACTCCCCGGTGTGGAGCTTGTGACGCCCCCCACTGAATTACCGTCGGGTTGGGCTGCCCTAGATTGGTCGATCTGATTTCATTAGAATTGCCGATTGAGAAAGGCCAGCGTAATGAGGCATTCATTACGCTGGCCTTTCTGATTTTAGTTCGAGGCAAGTGCCGAGCGCGAAAATAGATCCAAAAGCGTTTATCCTTTTTATTGCCACAAGAACTGACAAATTCTCCTCCGAGTCACCTTGCCTGAGTCTGTAAGCGTTCTAGGTGATAGCGCCTTGGTAATAGCTCTAAGGCATAGAAGGCAAGAGATCGCTCAGATCTTACTGGAAGCGAGTGTAAAGGCTTCCAGTAAACTGAACAAGAACGCCCTTGAGAATCTCATTTCAAACAGTGGGATTCCTGACGCAGGTAAAATTCAATTAATACGCATTTTTAAACCATCACTCATTTAATCCCGGAAGGCGAACTAACAAAACGCGTTCTGTTATTAATATGAGTAATGCTGCATTGCGGGATGAAAACCGATTAACTTTTTCGGTTGCAATTCGATAAAAGATAAAATTAGGGTAGAGCTTAGAACGAACGGACCATCTAGAACCCATTGCTTTGGATCTTCTAGATCGTAATTTCGAAGGACAACTAGTCTTAAAAAACGTAGACACAAAAGGAACAAAAAGATGAAAAATCAAACCTACCAGACATGGTTTTTGCGAGGAATAAGGGCCATGGCATTTTTAATGACAGTTGGAGTGGGCAACGTTTTTGCTGATGCAAGCAACTGCGCGAATCCATGGGAGCTCACACTCGATGGGAATGTGAAAATGAAATTTTGCGATATTCCGGCAGCCAAAGGCGCATTGATTGGCAGTGAAAATGGAAAGGATGACGAAAAGCCTGTGAAGGCCAGATCCTTCAAGGAGTTTCAAATGGCGCAATTTGAAGTGACACAGCTCCAATACAGAATCGTAACTGGCACTGCACCATGGATAGGACACCGCAATGGTAGCGTTCGAGAGGGTGACAACTTTCCCGCGGTTTATGTCTCCCATGCTGACGCCAAAAGTTTTGCCAACGTTCTGAGCTGGATCGATAAAACGGCTACGTATCGCTTGCCCACAGAGGCTGAATTTGAATACGCGGCTCGTGCTGGAACTACTACCCATTATTATTGGGGAAATGAGATGGATGCTCTTTATGCCTATTTCTCGGGTAATAGCGGGGGAACTGGGTCTGGATATGCTCATGAAGTGGATTCATGCCCCAATCGACTTCTTAACCAGAAGTATCCTGGTTACTGTAGTAACGGTTTCGGTCTTTACCATATGCTAGGTAACTTGTGGGAATGGACGGCTGATGCTTACGTGAACAACTATGTTAATGCACCTACTGAGGGCAACGTAGCAGTACTCGGTGACTGGGACTCCGATCGCGTTATACGTGGCGGTAGCTGGAACACTCGTGCGCAGGAATTGCGTTCCGCAAATCGCGCTTTTACCGCCCCTAATAATCGTACTACCGATTTAGGCTTTCGCATCGTGAGGATAGCCAAGTAATCTTTGGCTGAACATACTGAGACATAGGTAACACGTAGAGAACGTAGCGGCGATATTCCACTAAGAATGGTCTCTGTTTTTGATCTCAGACTGTGATCCCTAAAAAGAACGAACTTCAAGAAATCGTTTGGGTCCGTGCAAAAGTTCTGCCTTGACAGATTGGTGTTGCCTCGTTAGCAAGAGGTGGTTAGCCAATGTTAAGGCCTTGCCTTAAGACACTTTTTCTAATTCCTCTTGCACCGTTTTTCGAATAAGCTCGCGCAAGGCTACATCGATTTGTTTTCCAAAGATAGCTCGGGGCAACTAGGAGGAAATTCCATGAGAGAGAAAATAAGAAAACCATTTATTACTTTTTGTTTTTTGTTTGGTTTGGCCACAACAGCAGTCGCCGATGATCAAGAATTTAAGATGATAGAGAGCGTCGGTATATTTGACAATACAAGAATTGCTACCTTCACCACCCCGGTTCGGGCAAGGCCAAGTTCCGGAATTTTTATCTATTCTCACGGTATGACGAGCAGGACGCTATATCATTCGAAACTGTTCAAAGCTGTTTATGAAGCAGGCTACGACGTAATGGCATATGATTTGCCGGGCCACGGAAACTCAGAACGCACACTTGGATTGAGAGGTGGCGTAAAGGGATTTCCTCAAATGACAGAGGTCCTTGATGGAATAGTTAAGCACTCGACAGAAGTCTTTGGATCCGAAAAAATATTCATATCGGGCTGGAGCTTAGGCGGTCTTATATCTACAATCTATTTACAGCAGCACCCGGGCGTAGCAAATGCGGCGGTTTTGTACGCCCCCGGAATAGCTTTTGCTTTTCTCGATGGTAATTTTTCCATATTGTCGGGTGTAAAATCTGAAAATTTAGTAAGTGACAAAGGGCTTGCCGAAACACTCAGAAACGATGAATCGTTTTTTTCTATTCCTCCCCCATGCCTCGCCAAAGCCTTAATCACAGGTATACTAGGCCTCGATTCGAACAAGTACTCCACCAATACTCTCCTGTTTACTGCAGGACGCGATTACTTTGTGTCTACGCCGAGAACCGAAGCGTTTTTCGAAAGTGCAAAGGATAAAAATGCAATGACACTTGAGACTGTTAATTTAGCGAACAGCCTGCATGATGTAGAAAACGATGTTGATTCCGAGACAGTAATCAAAACTACTATAGAATATCTGAATAGGAATTAATCGGACGAACACGACTGATTAGGCACAATTCGATGTCCCTACTATCCCCGCGAAGGCTATATCAACTCAACACACTAAATACTGTGGGCGGCCTTAAAGCCAGCACGGATCAGACTCTTCGTTCTCCCCTAGCTGCCCGCGCTAGATGTAAAGAGCCTCACTAAATCCGAAATGAAGATAAAGCTTTGGTCATTAAATCGGCAGACAGGAATTTTGCTGTCGTCCGCTTGATAAATGGCCTCCTCCACGCCTTTGATTGCGAAACACAACGCCTCATCTATCTGTACCTGATCTTGAGTCTTTACCTGATTTACTAGAGCCGCCCGTGTTGGAAATTGGACTTTGCCTTGGGCAATTTGAGAGGCTCTACATTGCTGAGCCATGCAGGATTTTGTTGCAGAAATTTGAATGCCGCCTTTTACGGGCATGACATAGACCAATCGGATCCAGAGCAATAGAGGTTGGAACTTTTTTCACGCTGCCTTTTGCAGAACGAGCCTTCTTAAGCCCCTTCTTTACTGCTTTCCAGTCTGCCTCAAACGATTTTTCATATCCTTTTTCATTCTTAACGTAGCGAGGCATACCTTTTCCTTTCCGATCTGCTCATCGGTCGAATCAAGATCACGCGAATCGAGATATTAGACGTATCGTATCAGATAAAAAGGATTGAATTTGAAATAGTGAGCGAGCATCCTGTTTTTGCTACAAAACGGGGGGACACTCGCTCATGGGGAAGGTAGCATATCGGATAAAAAATTGGAGAGAGTATAATCGCGCTTTTAGGGTTTGTTCGTGACCCCCAATTGAAGTTGACACCTCCAAATGACTAAAAGGATCAGAATACCCCGCATTCAGGATTAAATATGATGAGCCCTATGGAATACGTTAAAACAGTTAATTTTTAATAACCAAGGTGTCAACTTTTTGGGGGCCAAAGCAAACAAGATATCGTGAGAAGGTATTAGTTGATTTCACTACTTGAATTGCGGTAAAAAAATTTCACGTTCAATGAACAAAACATCAAAAGCATTAAATTAGATAATTAAGAGTAACTTTATTATGAAAAAAAGAATTGTTTTAAAAGTTTTGATTACAATTTCCCTACTTCTACCATGCTTGATTTATCGGGCTTCGGCATCTGAAACCGACACGTCAGAACCTAAGAAAGCATTTTCTAATTCTTTTTGTAAAAAGTGTAATAGAAAATTCGCAGGTGCCCGAGACCTTCGAAGAGACCAATGGAGACATCAAGGGAGAAAGTTTATATGTGATATTTGCAGCAAAGCTTACTCGGGAGACTATCTTCTGAAGCCGCATCTTAAGAACATCCATGGTACCGAGGGATTTGGTTGTCTAACGTGCTACGAAGTATTTTCAAGTGACGAAAATTTAAATAAACATATGACTACACATCATATCGAGTTCCGCTGCCTTTTTTTTAACGACGAATGTAAGGAAACATTTCGGTCAAAGGCTTTATTGAGGAACCATCTAATTAACAAACACGCAGCTCATCGTTACGATGTAGATGTACAAGAGTCAAAAGAACTACAAGTAAGCGATTTACACACAGACAATTCACAAGAAGACGATTCACACGTAAGCGAATCAAACATACCCCAACTAGTTAGGGATTGCACACCGAGGGCTAGCATGCATCCATTGCCTTCCTTCTTAAACATCTATAAGAAGTGGACGGGAACGGACATAAGAACAGAAGTTGCTCAGAGAAGACCTGAAAATAGAAGCGAAATACCCGACGGCATTTCTTTTCCCGAGGCACCCACATCCGCACCAAGACAATATCCCACGCTTCCTCCTGCAGCGAGACTCGCCGCTTCAGGATCTAGCAAATTTATGCGTCAAGATGAATGGTCGCGGGTGAAGAAGGCACGAGCAACAGAAGCACAAGCCCAGACACAAGAAATACGAACAGAAACCCAAGCCAGCCGCAAACGGAAAAGACCCGACATCGAAACAGCTCCCACGAATCTGTTGCCTTCCTTCTTAGAGACCTACAAAGCACGAAACGGAATAGACATAAGAACGGAAATTGCTCTGAGAAGATCTGAAAATGGAAGCAATATACCCAACAGCATTTCTTCTCCCAAGGCACCCGTGCTCCTACCGGATTTGATTGATCTTACTCAGGAGTGATCAACTAGAAACAATCTGTACGTTCTTCTTTTGATGGCTTAGTAATTACTGCAAGTTTTATAAAGTCATGCTGTGGAAATATATCAATCAGGTTTAATAATTTTTATTAAACTATATAACTTTTAAGCAGATAGCTTGAAGCAAAATGACCTAGCGAGGCAAGAGACTCTTTCTTTGCTGTAACCGTATTACATAATTTTAAGATAAATAGTTATCTAGTATATCAATAAAAAACTATGTTACTGGTTTTTAAATATTTACTAGAAGTGTAATTGTAAAGCTTAAAACCATGGTTGTGATGGTTTGAATCAATTACACTTTCTGAATGGGGCTGCTTTGAATATTTTGAAACATCCAGCTATTCTTAAAGCGATCGCTCCTTTTCCGGGAGCTTATATACAGGCTAGCCCAGGTGTTGACGGAAAATCACTTATTGAAAACCTAGAGGCTCAGAGAAAGCAAGATATTCTTGTCCATTTTCAGCAGTTCCGAGATTCTTGGAACCAGTGTATTAATAATGGTTTACCCGTTATTGGTATTCCACCGGTGATTCAAATCATCAAAGACTATATTGTGCTGCAACCAAACAGGCAAAAGCTGTCGGAGGAAAGCAAAGCAAGATCATGGTGATAAGTTTGGCCGTTTTGGTAAATGTTTCCATTCCTGACCCCGATACCCAATAATCTTTTTCTAAGGTGTAATAGACCCTATGTGAAGACAAAGGGCCTGAAATAGCATAAAGCATTGCAGACTTGGAAATTGCGAGTTTCATGGACGGTAGTTAAAAAATGACGCAAACTTCCCCAAGCGCTCTGGGCACTCAGAAGACCCTTTTTTAGTCCTCTAGATTGAGAGATCCGCGCCTCCAGACGGCGTTCAAACTCAAAGAACGGCCTTGTCCAGCTGGAAAAAGGGCATCATTTATCTGATTGTGCTTCTTTACAAACTTTTTCCACATCTTTCATATGGCTGCTAGTAAGCAGGTAACTAGGCATCTACTCTTTGCCTCTAGAAACCGACAATCTACTTAAATTGAATAACTTTATATTTCTCTAACTAGAGGGTTCTATCCATTCCTTGAAATTATGGTTGTTTAGTTGTATAATAAATTCCTTTATGAATAGATATTTAAGTATTTTGTCGTTATTCTTAGTTCTATCGTCTTTTTCGCATGCCGAAGCAAGTGAGAGTTTAAATAGTATTTGTTCTTGGTTTAAATCTTGTTTTTGTCCCAAAAAAGAGAAAAGACGTAGTTCGAATCCTTCTTGTAATGAGGTTCAAGATTCATTAGTGGATAGTCATAATTTATTGAACATTACGGTAGAACTTAAGTCAGATTCAAGAGCTCAATCGAATCTCGGGGGTGAAATTGAACGACTCAAACGGCTTAAGACTAATACTAGGAAACCTATCGCTCTCATCGTTGGAAGAACTGCTGCTGAAGAAAAAGAGCATGCGCCTCTTCCCGATAAGTATGAATGGGTCTATCTTGACAAGTATGGGCCGGAGTCACAGCCTCAATTAATGTCAGCACCAATCGATCTAAGGCTTGACACAGCCGATGCGAACCAATTCGGCCAGATTCCAGATGAAACGTTTTCGTTGATCGTCGGGGATGCATGTACTAGTGATGCTATGGGCAGCTATAATATTAAACAATTCATACCCAAGCTTGTCAAGGGTGGTGAAATATCTTATGAGGCATATGAGGATCAAAGTTATTATGCAAAAATTATAGAGTCATTAAGAAAAAGCAAAGAGATAGACAATGCTTCCGGTTATCGCTACGAGCATCTCCACGATCGAAGCAGAGAAAGCGTCTCTACAAAACTTGTTGAAATAGACAATAGAAATGAGGGTGCCATCCCTTACAATGTCTATATTAAAAGATAAGACAAAGATGGGGTCATTAAGCTCACTTCACATATAAGACCAACTCAGCAGGTAAAACATAATTAATGAGGCTTCGACTAAAAATCGATTCCACAATCTTATGGCTCAGAGTCAAAAACAGTTCGTCTTCTGAGCCACAGTTTTGCTAATTTGTTAATTTTATTAATGTTAAAAAACTATTGGCCTACGAACCAAGACCACTTCCAATTCAGGATTTATCTCAAATAGAGCTTGTCGATAAAAACGACCGGAAGGTGAATCCTCGAAAACAATTTTTCTTAGATACTTTAGTTTCCCTACTAGACTGACTATGGTTTCTTTCTCTTTCTGGTGATCGGAAAGGGTGCGAACATTTTGTAACTCAAGTTGATCCAAATTTGTTAAATATTCTAGCTCCGCAAGCTGCCCAGGTCTGATATCAGCTCCGTTGAGCACCAACGCTTGAAGAGTCGTCGGCAATGCCGAGAATCGAATTTCAGTTAGATTATTATCGCCTAAATTGAGTTTTGTTAAACCTCTAAATTCACTTAGCCGACTCATTAAAGATCGAAGTTTTGCGGGTCTCCGCCGAAATTCGTTCGAGATACTCCGATTTCTGGAATTTTTCAACTTATTCCAACGCGCTCCGGAATTCAGAGTTCCCCTGAGGTTAATTCCGGTAACATTAGGGCACATTTTACGATAGAAATTAAATTCATTATTATTGCTTAATAAAGGATTCACGTAGCCTGCACCTCGAAATAGTCCAACGGGTCCAGTAAAATCCAGTTCAGTCACGTTTCGCGTCCTCGCGTTCGCCTTGGCCTTACGTGCTCCTCCGAAATCACGTACTTGTTTTCTGCAAGCAGCAAGTTGCGTCTCCATAAGTTGCCTAATGGCCATGTAAGCTTGTTCGAGTTCTCCCATCATTTGTTCTCGTTCCAATAGGAACATCACTGGCACAGCAAGAAGGGAGATCGGACCACCCATATCCAGGCCAAAATATGAGCACGCACATGACAATAAAGTTGTAATTATAGTAATTGGCATTTCTTCAGAAATATCGTCCACTTTTCGTTGAGTTTTCTTATCATAATAAAATAACCCATCGATACGAAGTGTCGTAGATTGATTACTTATGGGCATTCCTGAAGGATTTTTGCATTCATTCGCAGCAGATTCCACATGGGCAGATTCCACCACAATAGAGATCTGCTCAGGAGTTTTCTTCGGCGAAAGAAAATCGTGCTCCTCCGGATGATCCAGATCAAAATTCGTAAAAGTTCCGTAATCTCCTGGAGATAACGGTTTATTTCTTTGGGATAACGCCTGATCTGCCGGGGATAATCGCTGATCCGATGCCAAGCCGAGACTCGATAAACCTACCAACGCGGTAGCAATGAATAGAAACCCGAGTCCAGCAAAATCCAACTTGTAATACTTCATAACGCCAAGCGTTAGCATGCGGTCGAAAACTTGCAAATCATTTTCCTAAACCAGCTCTCAAAAAAGTGCCAATTCCTCAAGTCATTCTAGGGATCTTTAGGCTCGTTTGAAGCAGGAAAAATGTATAGACAGTCAAACTCAGGTTCAGGGTGTGAGAACACCTTTGAATACATTTGGACTGACGCTACCCTGCTGTGCACTATTTTTAGATTTAGAGCTCATCTTTAAGAAAGAATAGGATCGCTCTATCCAAGGACAGAGTCCAGGTTTTCAAATCGCTTCCGAGACCCTCTATTAGGTATCTTAATAGGACGATGGGAAGAAAGTCCTCTGCTCCAATAAGGTTAGGGAAACTTTTTGTACTT
>Ga0207098_10314_pt3 | contig 13515 bp, 15 predicted proteins | sample Alteio_BWMinHeat_84_FD_153548 | JGI IMG/M metagenome (GOLD analysis project Ga0207098, IMG submission 153548) | Enriched cells from forest soil in Barre Woods Harvard Forest LTER site, Petersham, Massachusetts, United States -... | ecosystem: Environmental > Terrestrial > Soil > Temperate forest >...
ATCCCCACCAAGCGTATCGTCGGCCTCACGGGAGTTTGGACTGAAGATGGCGTGGGGACAGACGCCCTCGGCTGTCCGGTCGAGCAAAGCTCAACAACGTCAATGGGGGTACAGGAGGCTAAAATCGCCGCCCTCGGCGTCCACATTTCTCGCGGCGTCTCCTCGCACGGCTTCGCCCTAAACGTGAACTCCGATCTTAGTTTTTTCAACCTCATCATTCCCTGCGGCATCACCAACAAGCCAGTTACTTCGATGCAGCAGGAACTTGGGAAGCAAGTGGATCTACAGGGAGTCGCTCATTCGATCTCACGCAACTTCGGCGCGGTCTTTGCGAGCCAGGTACTGTGGCTGGAAACTCTAGATGCTCTGCTCGGCCAAACTGTTGGCGTGCCGTTGCAGACTCCGCGTGAACTTCGCCAGTTTCACAAGGAAGGCGATACTGATTGGGCATAAGCTTGGCAGATTCGAGAGAAGAGCGTTTAACCGCGGAGATCGCCGAGGACAACCGCTGAGCACGCAGAGCGAACGGCTCTAGCCCAATCCACCACTCTCGCGATAGCATTAAGGATTACGCGCCCAGCGCAGGCGTTACCCATGGCCATCAAGAAAAAGAAATCCATACATACGGTAAGAACCCCACTTCTCGCAAAGAACGCGAGAAATGGGGCACCCAAATCTTCGTCATCATCCACGTCAACTACGTCGAACGCCAAAGGCCAGCATCTCCGAACCTATTCCATTCCTGATATGCGGCTGGAAAAACCTGACCTCGTCGTGCGGCAGGTCGAAAGCGGCAAGGATGGCGAAATCCGTTATGAGGTCACGGGACATCTCGACGCGCCCGTTCCGCCGATTCGCGATTCCAAGTATCTCGATAAGAAGCAGTGCATCGAGATCTATCGCTATATGCTGCTCAATCGCAAAATGGAGACCGCCCTCGAAAACCTCTACAAGCAGGGCAAAGTCGTCGGCGGAGTTTATTTTGGTTTGGGGCAGGAGGCCTGCTCCTGCGCCTCTTCGTATGCGTTGGACAAAGATGACTGGTTCGCGCCCATGATCCGCAATCAGGGAGCGTTGCTGGTGCGCGGCTTTCGTGCCTCCGACACCATGATGCAGTACATGGCCAAAGCCGATTCCCCCACCAAGGGACGTGACGGCACATCGCACTTTGGCGATGTGAAAGATCGCAACATGGTCTCACCGATTTCCATGCTGGGAGATCTGGTTCCGGTGATGGCCGGAGTCGCTCTGGGTGCGCGACTGCAGGGACGCAACGTCGCGGTGATGACGTATATAGGTGATGGAGGCCAATCCACTGGCGTGACTTACGAAGGCATCAACTTCGCGGCGGTGCAGGACCTCGGGCTGGTGCTGTTTGTTGAAAGCAATCTGTGGGCGTACTCCACGCCATCGGAGATGCAGTACCGAGTGCAGGATCTTGCTGAGCGCGCGATTGGTTACGGAATTCCCGGCGTGATCGTGGATGGTACCGATGCTTGCCAGGTTTATGACGCCGCGCGCGACGCCGTCGAACGCGCCCACCGCGGCCAAGGGCCAACGCTGATTGAGGCCAAGATGATGCGCATGAAAGGTCATGCCATCCACGACGCCGCCACGTATGTGCCCAAACCGATGTTCGACTTCTGGAAGAAGCGCGACCCCATCGCCCGCTTTGAAAACTACCTGGTCAATGTGAAGAAGTGGCTAACCGCGAATGAGCACCAGGAACTGATCAAAGAGGTGGAGCGAGTCATTGAAGCCGAGCGCGAGATCGCTGTGAATTCTCCTATGCCGACACCGGAATCAGCCGAAGGCGGCGTTTATTGCGAAGACGGATGCCACGAAATTAAGCCGAAGTACGGCATGCCAAAGGGCACCGGCACAGGCTTCAAGCAAACCGAAGCGGCCGTGCACCTACGGTAAAGAGAGAAGGAGCGATTTGAATCCAGACTACCGAAGAGATCTATAGCATGCTTCGCCAAGCGATCATCGAAAAAAATGTTGTGATCGCCAACTATCGCGGTCACACCCGAGAGATGTGCCCTCACATGATCGGAAAGAAGAATAATCGAACACAAGCGCTGCTCTATCAGTTTGCGGGAGGAAGCGACAGCGGCTTGAAGCCCGATGGATCACCAAGCAATTGGCGATGCCTGCGCATTGGTGAACTGTCCCAGGTTTCCGTTAGGAAATCGGCAGGAGAGTGGCATACGGCTTCGAATTACTCGACCATACAAACCTGCGTGGGCGAGGTCGATGTCAAAATTGACGGCATGTGAAAAGCTCCACTTAGTCGTTCGATTGAATTTGTCGTAAATACTCTTATGCCCCAACTAACTTACCTCGAAGCCATCCGCCAGGGAATCTGGGAAGAAATGGAACACGACCCGACCGTCTTCTGCTTGGGCGAAGACATTGGAATTTACGGTGGAGCTTTCAAAGTCACCGACGGTTTTATCAATCGCTTTGGTGCGGAGCGCGTGATTGATACGCCCATCGCTGAATCCGCTATTGTCGGTGCGGCGTTTGGTGCGTCGCTTACCGGCATGCGTCCGGTGGCTGAATTCCAGTTCATGGACTTCATCGGCTGTGCGTTCAACCAGATTTCCAACATGGTCGCTAAGACGCATTACCTGTGGGGCGCACCTGCTCCACTGGTGTTGCGCGGGCCTAGCGGCGGATATGTTCATGGTGGGCCGTTTCACTCGCAGAATCCGGAAATGTGGTTTGTACACAATCCTGGCCTCAAGGTCATTTGTCCAGCCACGCCCTACGACGCCAAAGGCCTGATCAAAGCGGCGATTCGCGACAATAATCCTTGCATCTTCTTCGAGCACAAATATCTTTACCGCCGTATCAAAGGAGAAGTTCCGACCGAAGATTACATTGTGCCGATTGGCAAAGCCCGCATCGCACGCGAGGGCCGAGATTTGAGCATCATCACTTACGCGGCGATGGTCCACACCGCGATCGAGGCGGCGGAGATTCTGAGCAAAGAAGGAATTGATCTGGAGATTGTTGACCTACGCACCGTCTCTCCGCTCGATCGCGATGCCATTGCGCAGACGGTAAAGAAGACGAACAAGGTCATCATCCTGCATGAGCATTCGCGTACGGGAGGACTGGCCGGAGAAATCGCGGCCATCATCAACGAAGAAGCCTTCGACGATCTTGATGGTCCCATTGTGCGCATCACCGGCCTCGATTCGGCAGTTCCCTTTTCACCGCCGCAAGAGGAACACTTCCTGCCGAAAGTGAGTGAGGTTGCTCGTGAGGCACGAAGGCTGAAGGCGTACTGAGCAACCTTTACTTTTGGGAATTCGCCGTCTCTAGCGCTTGCGCCCTGCATCTGCAACAATGTCTTCTGCGGAGGCGCCATGGGCAAATTCATTCTCGGCATCATCGTCACACTGCTGGTACTCGTTCTGGGCGGTTTGGCGGCAGCTATGCTGGGCCTGTTGCCGACCAACGCAGACGTTAGCCCACCTCGACTCGAGACCAAGCTTGCTATGATCGCGATGGATGCATCGATGGAACGGCATGCCCCGCGCGTGAACAATCCGTTACCGCCGACCGATGAGACCCTCATTGATGGCATGAAGGTTTACACCATGAATTGCGCGATGTGCCACGGCACGCTGGATAACAAGCCAAGCGCGCTGGAGAAGTCTTTCTATCCGCCGCCTCCGCAGCTGATCCTCGATCCGCTGGATGATCCGGAGTGGCACATCTACTACACAGTCCGCACCGGAATGCGCTATACCGGAATGCCCGCATGGAGCAAGGCCTTGAGCGATCAGGACATTTGGAAGGTCACCGCGTTTTTGTCGCGGATCCAGAAGTTGCCACCGGGAGTGCAGGACTACTGGAAAAAATCATTCGGCTCCGGGCCGCCGCCAGCGGGTGCTGGAAAGAGTATGGATTGATCCTGGATGCGTTTCTGAGTTTGCATCCTTCGCTATAATAAAAGATTGCACCCAGCCTCAAGTTTGTGACAGCGGGCCGGGGAAGGGGAATTATGCCTACTGATATCGTCATGCCCCAGATGGGCGAGTCCATCGTTGAGGGCACCATCACCAAGTGGCTGAAGAAGCCGGGCGACAAAGTGCAGCGCGACGAGCCGCTGTTTGAGATTTCTACCGACAAGGTGGATGCTGAAATTCCCGCACCCGCGTCGGGCGTGCTTCAGGAAATCAAAGTTGTTGAAGGCAACACCGTACAGGTGAATACAGTGGTAGGAACGATTGCGGCAGATGGCGAAGCTGTTGCGTCGTTGCCTGCTCCCGCGAAAGCTGCTGCTCCTGCGCCCGCCGCGCAGGTGAAGGCAGCCGCCAGCCCTGCTCCAGTTCAGCCTGCAACGGTCTCAGCACCTGCGCGTGACGAAGATGAGCATTTGCGGTCGTCGCCGCTGGTACGAAAGATGGCACGTGAGCACAATGTGGATTTGTCCCAGGTGCCGGGAACCGGCATGGGCGGACGCATCACCAAGCAGGACATCACTGCGTTCCTTGACCGGGTGGAGACCCCGGCAGCCCCGGTGCGGACAAGCGCACTGCCGGTGTCTCGCCCGACTACTCCCGCGCCCGTGGCTATTCCCGGGGATGCTGTACCACTCACCAACATGCGGCGGATCATTGCGCAGCGCATGATCGAGTCCCGCCGTACCAGCGCTCACGTCCACTGCATGTTTGAGGTGGACATCACTCGCATCGTTAGCCTTCGCAACAAAACGAAGAACGCCTTTGAGCAGCGCCACGGCGCGCGGCTGACCTTCATGCCGTTTTTCGTTCGTGCGGCGATCATCGGATTGCAGCAGTTCCCCATCGTCAATGCTTCGCTCGACGCCGAAACCATCCGCTATCACCGGCATGTGAATGTCGGTATCGCTGTGGCACTCGACTGGGGACTGATCGTTCCCGTGCTGAAGGGAGCCGATGAGCTGAATTTCCTGGGATTGCAGCGCGGCATTTCCGACCTGGGCGAACGGGCTCGCTCCAAGAAACTAAAGCCGGACGAGGTGGAAGGCTCGACTTTCACCGTCACCAATCCCGGGCAGTTCGGGGCGGTGTTTGGGCTGCCTATCATCAATCAGCCGAACTCGGCGATTATGGGCGTGGGCGGAATCACCAAGGCTCCGCTGGTGGTCACCGATAAAGATGGCAATGACTCCATCGCAATCCGCTCTGTGGTGCACCTGACCCTGGGCTACGATCATCGTCTGATTGACGGTGCTGTCGCCGATCAGTTCATGGCCTTTGTGAAGAAGACTCTTGAAGGCTGGAGCGAAGAGGTAGGGTAAGGAAAACCTGTTTTTGCGATGCTGGTTTTCAGCGGCCGCTAAGTTTCAATTCCCACGTGGCACACCCGTCCCACGAGGTAATCGCTGGCTTTTTTGTCAGATTCAATGGCCACGATCTCGACCGAATAAGCGTTATTGTGGGGCCGCAGAACGAGGTGGCCGTCTGCCAGTTCCACATACTTGAGAGTACAGGTTCCGTTTTTCCTGACGGCATACATATTCGATTCGTCTTTGCGATATGGCTTAAGCGAATTGTAGTGGCGGTCAATCAGGACGGTGGCGCCCGGCAACAAGCGGGGATACATGCTCATGCCTTCCCGGCCATCGACGATTTGAGCGACAAAGCGCTCCCAGTCGGAACGGCGACCCTCCATCTCAGCGCGAATGCCGGCCAGGAAACTCTTCTTGAACTTGACGATTTCCTTAACGTTCATATTCATGATGAGCGGCTCGGAGGCAGCCACTTCCGCATTGACCAGGAGAACGTTCTGAAAGTCATCCTCGCTTGGGGGTAGAATGCTGGCGCGCTTATTGATCTCTTCCGGATCAAGCAGGTCGAGGACGGAGAGATGCTGGACGCGCAGGACCTTATCCATTCCCTCGAGACTCAAGCCGCGCTTGCGATTCAGAAAATTAGAGATGTGGGCCTGTTTGAAGCCGGTCTGCTGCGCCAGGCGTAAGCCAGTCAACCCTTCCTGTTCAATCCGGTGCCAGAGGGTTTTGCGCAGATTTTCTTGCAAGACCTTGAACTTCATGAACAGGAGTATAACACATTTATAGCGATTCGCTATATTGCGATGCGAGAAAAAATCTGAGAGGAAACCACGAAACCGAAGGGAGAGATGGTCTCCCGCTTGGCTTGGGCCTGGGATCCTCGATTTTCACAATAGCATAATGCTATTGTGAGCATTGTCACACCACCTCATAGAAAATAGTTCTTGACTGATGATTATGCACTTGACACATATGGAAGTCAAGTCTATATTTTCATTGTGGAAGAAAAGACAGAGCGCTGGCGCGAATTGTGCAAACAGGCTGGGGTTGAGCAAGACCCCGAGAAGCTAATGGAACTCGTTCGGGAAATCAATGAACTCCTGCTCGCCAAAGAAAATCGCCTCAAATCACGGGACAAACAATGAAACTGATAGAGGTCACTAAAGCCTTCGCAACTGATGAGAAGTGCCTAGCCTACCTAGAAGCCTCACGCTGGCCTGACGGTGTGCGCTGCACGGTCTGCGGAGCCAAAGAGGTGTCGAAGATCACGCGCAAGACTGCCAGCAAGAACAAACGCGCTCAGGTCTATCAGTGCCTTGAGAAGTCCTGTAACTCTCAGTTCTCAGCCACTAACGGCACGATCTTCCACGACTCACACTTGCCTCTGTCCAAATGGTTCATGGCGATTGCTCTGCTGGTCGATGCGAAGAAAAGCATGAGCGCCCTGCAACTCTCGCGGCATCTGGCCTGCAACTACCGCACTGCCTGGTATCTGGCGCACCGAATCCGCGAAGCGATGGTGGACAATGAAGGCCCAAAACTCTCAGGCGTCGTCGAAGTAGATGAGACCTACATCGGTGGACGCCAGCGCGGTCAAAAAGGCAAGCTCAAGAACAAGGACGTGGTTATTGGAGTCCGTGAACGTGGCGGCGCTCTGCGGTTAGTCCACACCAAAGACAACAAAGCGGGCACGCTCTACGACGTTGTAGAAAAGCACGTCTCCAAAGACGCGCAAGCGATTATGACGGATGAGAACCCCGCATACAACTTTCGCATGACGCAATTCAAGAACGTGCGGCATGGCCGGATTCAGCACAAGAGCAAAGTGTACGTAAAAGGTGACGTGCATACCAACACCGTGGAATCCGCATTTTCACTGCTCAAACGCGGACTGATAGGGAGCTTCCATCAGGTCTCCATAAAGCACCTGCAACGCTATTTGAATGAATTCGGTTACAGGTTCAATCGGCGGGAAGATGCAGACATTTTCGAGCAGACCGTAAGCCGGATGTGCGCTGGCAAAGCGTTGCCCTATACGAAACTAGTTGAGCAAAATGCTTTCACGCCTTTCGTGCGGCCTTCTTAGGTCGTTTTGCGACGGGCCTTGTTTCTGATCGCTTTTGTGGTTCCGCTTTTATCAGCCTGCCCAGAATCGCGTCGAATTTCTTTTTGTCCACCTTCATGGCTAGGATCATATCGCAATTTATTGGTTTCTTGTTCTAGCCATTTTTTCCACCGTGGCGCAATTCCTTCTTCAACACAGGTGACAATGAGACTATCCGCTTCCCCGTAGGTAGTCAGAGTCGTAACTTTTTTGTGCAACTCCGCCGATAAGAATATTTGGTGGGTGACCGTCCCTGCGGGTTTTTTCTTCGCCATAAAAGCCCGTGGTTCTTAGACTTCTGATACTTGCTATACTTCTCTCTTGACGCGCGCTAGCGCAGAGGTGTAAGAAGTCTAGGAAGGGTGTTAGGTCTTAGCAAGACTGCACCGATAGTGCTGGTACTGGCACAGACACAATTAGTTGGGGGTATTTTGCAATTGCCAAATGGCGTCTATACTTGGGTAGGGAGGGAACTTACGCCGAGAGGCAGTTCCCATAGTTCCCGGCACTCTACTTCATTGCCAACGGCATTGCCCAGGGCCAGAGAGAGTGACCCCACAGCTAGAGGAATCGCCGAAATATTTCAAAACAGTTTGGTGGCGGAGGGTGCGGGGGACGATCCCGCAAGTACCCGAAGGCACGGCGCATTATAAGTGCGCTCCCTTACCAGTTAGGGTTAACCCTCCGTTGTCAAAAAGCCGATGCGCTTCGAAGGCATCGGTGAAAAAGCCTGGAGGTCGGGGCGGGGTTCGAACCCGCGTATCGCTCATTGCCAACAAGCTGCCTTACCAGCTTGGCTACCCGACCTCTGGGTGACTACTAGCCCATCATCTCATCCGAATTCCAAAAGTCAACTCAGCTAGGGGACTAGTTATCCACAGACGCTGTGGAATACCTGAGAATATCGCTATTTCTGTCAAGTATCTAAGAAGGAACTGTCGCGTCTATGGTGCAATGGAGATGGCCTTACACGTAGCCGAGCGCCGGAACCGAAATTGGGGGTATAATTGCCGCCTTCCCCTGAGAAAAGAGACTCAAAAGAATGAAATCACTTTTTTGTATTTCTTTGGTCATCGGCGGATTGGGTTGTCGCGCCCTTGCTCAGGTCGCACCGCCAAAACATGAATCAGGCTCGGCCCACGTCAAGCACAGCCGGGCCGAAAATTACAGCGAACGCTTCGACGAAGTAAAGTGTGCTCTTGTTTCGATCAGCAGGCCGGGTTCATTTGGAAGCGGCGTGCTTATTAGTAACAAGGGTGATATAGCCACGGCATCCCATGTGTTGGGGGATCGCACATTCAAGACAGCCGCAGATGGTTCGTTTGAAGCGGGCATCAACATGCCCGAATCGTTCACCATAACTGACTGCCACGGAACAAAAACAAGTGTTCCTAGCACCAAGGTCGAAACAAATGGCGACGCATGGGGAGCGGATCTAGCAGTCATTGAATCTGGGATTGAAACTGATCAATGGCTTAAACTTTCATCGGCCACCAGCATCAGCCCCGGCCAACGATTGATCACGATGGGGTTCCCTGGATTGGCATGGGGATCGCTGTCGATCTATGAGGGGATTGCCAGCACTGACGATAGACTGAAATTGGATGTAATTGTGGGAGTCACCAATGACACTCACCAAGGAGTGAAACCGACAAACGAGTTTGTTCAAGTACAGATGCCACTTTCTCCTGGCCTCTCAGGTTCGCCCCTCATTGATGACGATAATCATATTCTGGCGATTGTAACGCAGGCGGGCAGTTCAACCCAAATGGTTGATTTGCTCATTCAGTTGAATCACATGAATGCCTTCGGAGTTCAAGCTCCTCCGCAACCGATTCCCGCTCCATCGCAGCCCGGTCAGCAGCAAATCACCTTCAATCTCAATTTATTTTCGATTGTGGCGGATTTTGTGGAACATCTGAAGAATTTTGCTTCTCCGGGATATGGAGACGCAGTTCCAATAAGGTACTTGAAGAGAGGACCGCCACCACATCAGCCACCTTCATCACCTTCCCGTTGACATTGACAAGCTCATCGGGAGCCGCGATGCGGGCGGTCGTTGTCTTGGCTGATACTGAAACAATTTTGACTGCTTGTTGCTGGGTGGATGGTTCTTGCGTGAACGCAAACATCGGAATCAGGACAGCAAGAAAGAAGAGGCCGAAGCGACAGAATGTATTCATAAGTAGGCCTCCCATTGTGCGGCGCAGTTTAGTACAAACTGGCCAAAATTTCAATCTGAAATAAGCCTACCCTCCTAATCGCCGGTTTTCAACACAAAACCGTTTATTTTTGCACAGGTTTCCCACTACAGTATTAGCCCTGTCACGGCCAGCAAAGTATGCAATTTATTGCTACTCTGTGTCAAATGCACAATCATCTCTTGACTTCGCATGTAGCGCAAGTTATACGACAAGTAGCCACCTATAACTAATCTGGTTTCGGGAAAAGAAGGCGCATGACATTGAACGCACAATCCGAGAATGACGGCGGAAGCTTTGTAGAATTCCGTCGCAAAGTCCGCTCCGCTGAAGTGCTGTCCGCAGCCATGGAGCAATTACTGTCTCTGCTGCGGTTCACGGGCAAAGTGACGATCGTGGTGCAGAATGGTCAGGTGTTGAAATCAGGATACGAAGAAGGTTATTTTCGTAAGCCGACACTGACATAGAGGATTGGTCAGTCTGGGATCCGGAAGTTAAAACTAAATAAATCACCAGGAACTCCGTAACAGAAACGGGCCCTGTGACCGAGCAATCGGCGCAGGGCCTTTTTGTTTTTTGACTGCGTTCATTGACGTCCTGGCCGGGTCAGGCCAGGTGGTCTTGAAGCGTAAATGGGCATGGAGGCATTCATGGAAATGGGATGGGAGTTAATCCGGCTGGAATTGAAGTATTGCGAAAGGTGTGGGGGATTGTGGATGCGTACGCGCGGCTCGCACGACGTGTACTGCGCCTTGTGCGTGCTGCAACTGAAGGAATTCCCAGCAGCTCGTGGGAGACGGAAATCGCGTGCCCTCATAAACGATCGGATTGAGATCACAGGGCAACGCGCAAACTGGCCGGAGGCTTGCGGCGGAGGAAATGTATGAGCGTTAGCGTGATCGGGAAGTTAAATGCATCGCTGGAAATGCGCGGAGCAGCACGCAGTTTGAGCAGCCGGCTGCTGAGGAGCGCGGGTTTCGGAAAAAAGACAACTCACTCGAACTATGGGCACCCATGTTTGGGAAAGCCAGTAGAAAGTGCTGCGCTGGTAGGGCGGGTGCTCGCGCAAAGTTCGGACCGCAATCCTGATCTTTGGCTTTATCGAGATCGCACGGTAGCTGTATTGCGGCGCTATTTGCGCCTTTCGATTGAGGTCGGACGAATGCCGTCCGTGCTGGGACGAGAATTTTTTCGAGCACGAGTAACGTCGTACAAAGCCTCTACGTTCGAAGATGCTGTGATTTTTGTCCACGATGTAGAGCGCAGCCTGGAGAAACTGGATGGGTTCGACCGGCAGTTGATCGCAAAAGTGGTACTGCAAGAATATTCCAAGGAAGAGGCTGCGCGGTCTCTGGGCTGTGGATATCGGACGGTGGAACGTCTTTTTCCAGAAGCATTGGATCGCATGAGTGAGATTCTGCTGGAAAGAAAGATTCTGACGTGCCTACTGAGTTGAGTCAGGCAAACCGTGTGTCAAGAGGTGGAGGCACAGAAGCCTGGGGCAAGTGCATGAATGCAAGTGAAATATAGTTCCAGTAATTTGGCGGGTTCGCTGGAGTGAGTTTGTTAGTCTGAATTTAGATCACGAAATGTTTGTGAGGGCGCACCTGTGCAGTGTGCGCCTGATTTTGTTTGGTGAGAGGGCGGAGCTGGAAATGAAGAAAGCCCGGAGGCCATTGAGAGCGAGTAAGCGGAGTGCGGTTTTGCCGATGACGGTGGAAGACCTACGAGACGTTGACTTGCCCGTAGTACGGGAGCAGATCACGAACTTGGTTGGAAGGCGGGCTCTCGAAATGGTGGGCAAAACCATCGCAGAGGTTTGTGACGGCCACTATCCAGCGATGAAGTACCTGTTTGAACTGGCGGGGCTACGCCCCAAGACAGCCGGCGAAGAAGTGCCAGAGGAAGATTCACTCGCCAAAACGCTGCTCCTACGTTTGCAAGCGCTGCAACCAGCAGTGGCCCCTAAAGAGATTAATGGGGAGCCGGAGCCATCTCTCGAAGGCCCGACCAAGACCTTCGTGCCGTAAAATGAAAGTTAGTGGATGGTCCAAGGCCGCCGCCGGACTTTCTTTGGCCGGCACGCGCTGGTCAGCCGCCGTACAGAAGGTACAGGCGAACGCCCCATCACACAGAATCTTCATGATGGATGTCACATGGGTGACGGGACGAATCGCGCTCGGGGGCGGCATCTGGACCGCAGAGCACATGGCGGAAGTGGCACGTGCGGGCGTGACCCACATCGTGGACATGCAGATTGAATTTGACGATACAGCTTTGGCGGAACCGCATGGTATTGCAGTGCTGTGGAACCCGATTGACGATGATTTCCAACCCAAGCCTGCGGAAGTGTTTCAGCGTGGAGTTGATTTCGCGCGTCAAGCTCTGGACGAGGAGGGCAGCAAACTTTTTGTTCATTGCGCGGCTGGGATCCATCGAGCCCCTATGATGACTTTGGCTATTCTGTGTTCCCTGAGCTGGAATCTGGATGACGCGATGGGGTTGATCGAGAGCCGGCGTCCGGTGGTGGACTTCGCAGACGTTTACGTCAACAGCGTGAGACAGTACGTGGCGGGAGAGGTCAAGGCAAGAAGGTAGGGCTTGGGTATTGGTCGTAAGAAATTCTGCACAACTTTATTGTCAGTAACACTACCATTCATTTCTTAAGCGCAGTCTAAGCAACGGAGGAAGTATGTTCGACTGGTGCCGCCCGTTTGGGCGGCTTTTTCTTTTGCTGCTCCTTGTGTTGGGAGCCTCGGTATCGCAAGCGCAAACACTTCCTACTACACTCATCAGTGATGTAGTTTATCGAGCGGACGGATCGCCGGCAGGAGGAACACTGCTGATTTCGTGGCCGGAATTCACCACCAACGCTGGTCAGGCAGTAGCCGCGGGAAACAAGAATACGGTACTAGGAACGGGTGGCGTGTTAGCAGTAAGCTTAGTTCCGAATATAAATGCTGCACCGGCCAACACCGTGTACACGGTGGTTTACCAACTCAACGACGACACAGTGAAAACGGAATACTGGATTGTGCCTACGGTCTCTCCCACGACACTTTCCGTAGTGCGAACAATCCTGGGAGCAACGAATTCGGCGTCGCAGATGGCGACGCAGCAATATGTGAACAATGCGCTGGCAGGTAAAGCCAACGATGCGGCTGTGGTGCACCTTGCCGGCACAGAAACTATTGCCGGTGCAAAACAGTTTGCGGTTGCGCCCGGACTCCCGACGCCGACCCATCCCGGCGATGCGACCAACAAGCTGTACGTGGACAATGCGGTGCAAAACGTGGGCAGCGGGTCCTTTGTCAGCAAAGCGGGAGACACTATGTCCGGACCGCTGACTCTGAGCGGCGACCCAGCGGCGCCCGGACAAGCGACAACGAAGCGGTACGTGGACATCGGGGTTAGCGCGAAAGCGGACTTGAACGCTGGGTTGGTGCCCACCGGAGAACTGGGTGCCGGCACCGTCAACGGTTCGTTGTGCCTTCGTGGAGATTCCACGTGGGGAGCCTGCGGCAGCAGCAGCAATGCGGTTTCTATCCAAAACGTTCCCGTGGACACGACCACGCCGGCTGACAATCAGGTAATCACATACGTCGCGTCGCAGGGGAAATACGAACCCAAGCCCGGGGGAGGTTTAACCGCGGGCATGCAGGCGGTGAAATATTCACCCGATTTTGGCTGGACGCAATCGCCCGCGACAGACTTAAGCTCGTCAGGAGCAAAGACGGTGAATCTGGCGGTGTGCGCACCGGGTGTCACCGGCACCGAGCCCTGGTACTACGTCTATGTTACGGGGACGGGCACAGAGGAAGCGGTACTGGTGACTGGCGGAACATGCGCGGGGAACGGGCAAGCCGGAACTTTACAATTCACCACTGTCAATTCGCACGCAGCGGGTTATGCGATCA
>Ga0207098_10404_pt1 | contig 13502 bp, 12 predicted proteins | sample Alteio_BWMinHeat_84_FD_153548 | JGI IMG/M metagenome (GOLD analysis project Ga0207098, IMG submission 153548) | Enriched cells from forest soil in Barre Woods Harvard Forest LTER site, Petersham, Massachusetts, United States -... | ecosystem: Environmental > Terrestrial > Soil > Temperate forest >...
AAGCGATGTATCGCCGTTGCCAAAGTTCCAGTGCCATACATTAATGCCGCTTGTTCCGGTACTTAAATCTTTAAATCCTATGGTATCGGTAACGCAAACAGAATCGCGTGAAGCAAATTTTGCTGAAGGAGGGTTAGCAACGGTATAGTTTAAACTCACTATTTCGTTCGATCCACAAACGGTGGTTATCGGATCGACCACTGTTACAGTTACCGCATAGGTGCCGGCAGTTGAATAAGTTTCGGGCTGGCCATAATCGTAAACATACAATATATTATTGTTGCGATGAATGGTATCGGTATAATTGGGGCTTGTTTGTACAACAGGTGTTGTGCCGGTGCCAAAATCCCAGGTAATACTGGTGGTTTGATAAGGCAAAACTACCTGTGGCTCAAACGGTGCGCCGGTACATCCTGATGAAGCAACGGTTGTTGTTCCGGGCAGTGTAAACTGTGCAAACTCATTCAGATTTTTAACATTGGTACCGGCAGCGTAACCATAAGACTCCGTCATACCAAAACCATAGGCTATCGCATTAAAACCCTGATTGGCAGATATATTATGTGTTGCACCAACCGATACCGCCAGCTGGGCATATGAATAGGTAGTGTTACCCGGGACTGTTATAAAATTTGTGGTTTGCGCAACTCCATCCAGCAAAAATGATGATGCAGCGGAAGTTGGAATAACTACATTGATAAAACCATTGAGTATTTTATATTTATCTGTAGAATAAAGCGTTACGTGATCAATATTTTGTTCGAGCGGATTGAGATAGATCATCTCCGGGTCGCCGATGTCCCCTGCGATTGCTTTAGTTCCGCCTGTAATGCCATCGCCCTGGGTAACTGCGTATTGAATAACCTGGATAGGTTTATCTGCCGTTATCACATTGGGTACCTGGCTGTTGAACTGGTAATATAAACTATTGGTAAACGAAGAAACAGGAACAGCTACTCCGTTTAAAGTTACGTTTGTAGCAGGGTCGCTTAAAACGATCCGGAAAACATCGTAATTACGCGATTTTAACGGGACCGTAATATAGTTTTTACCCCAGGACGCTGTAGGATAAACTTGCTGAAACAGGTTATCAGCCGACATATTAGGTCCGCCGATATATATTTTGTTGCTGCCCGAAAAAACGGCTATTTTTTTACAGCCCGAGGTACCCGAGCTTACCGAGGTAATGCGTGATCCGGTAAGATCGGTATTTGACAAGCCCTGGTAAACCTGCCCTTTGTTTAATGTAATAGTAAACGTTTTATTAGCCGCCGAGCCATCAATTAATGCCGCCGAGGGTGTGATGTTAACCGTGGTGTTATCATCGGTTGCGATGATCATAAATATTGAATAGGATGGCGTGGCGTTAGACACTTGCGTAAAGTTGAGCGAATAATAATCATTGGCCATGGTATTTACCGGCAGCAACAACGTAGCGCCCGAAACCGAACTGGCATAAATATGCGCGTAAACTGCTATGGGGTTTTTACTGGTGATGTGTATGCCTTTATTGGCTGTGCCATTTGTATTACCAAGAAAAGCGGCAGAAGGAATAGGAACTAATGTAGCCTGGTTAGGTACAACGGTAAACGGAATGGCCGCAAAGCTATTATCGGTTATGGTTACGGTACCACTTGTAGCTACATCGGATGCGATGTAGAGTATCATTTGGGAGCCGTTGGTTCCAACTCCGCTAATATGATCCATATAGCCTGTCCAAAACTCGGTACCTATGTTAGAGGTGCCGGATTGGGCATGCGTTTTATTAAAAAATAATAAAAATACGGCAAGCACATAGGCTGCCCTAAATAATGGTTTCAATACATTTAATCAATCAGGGGGACCTATTGTTAAACTGTTAATTTTAACAATAGTTTAATCGACCAAACGTACATAAAGAAAATAAATTATGCTTTAAATTTATTCTGATTGCTTTTAAGCAATTATAGCTTCGTTTTGGTTAAGGCTTCGAGCTGTTTATTGGCTTTTTCGAGTTTTTGAGAAAGTTCGCGGTTCTCTTTACGAAGATGGTAAATCTCGATGGCATTCTGGATATACATTTTCAGCTCTTCATCGGCCCAGGGTTTTACGAGATATTTATAAACCTGACCGCGGTTAATAGCATCCATTACCGCATTGATATCCGAAAAACCGGTCAACAAAATACGTATGGTATCGGGATAAACAGGGATAATAGACTCCAGGAATTCGATGCCAGTCATACCGGGCATACGCTGGTCGGTTACTATAACGGCAATTTCATTCTGATCCAATATCTTGCGGCCCTCCCTGGCTGATTGCGCCACATGGATATTAAAATCGCGCCTGAAAGCTGCTTTAAAACTATTTAAATTGTGTATTTCATCATCAACATAGAGCACACCAAAATCCATCATCCTTATATTTTTTAAGTAACGGCAATAAATATACCTTCAAACGCTGCTTCGATCAATTAATTTTATGTAAAAAATATGCTATGTTTAAATTTCTCCGCACATTTAGCGTATAAAACTTCGGTATCCAATCAGTTAACACAGTAATGAAAAAAAGACTCTTTTTGTTTGTTTTATTGATAAAAAGCTTGGTTTCATTAGCCGCAACCGACACGCTTATTATACACGAAGGCGACACAAAATTAATTAACAAAAGATATTTTAAAGAATTAGAAAATCCGCGAAGCAGCTTAACTATTCAGGATGTTTTAAAAGATGGTGTTTTTACCGAGAGTTCATCCGTGCTCCCGCGGCTCAAAATACTCAACCCGGTAATCTGGTTAAAACTGGTTTTATTAAATAAAACTACACAGCCCTTCATACCCGTTACTATCAGCGCAAGCGTAATCGATCACTTCGATCTGTATTTTGTTGAAAAAAACAACAACAAAATCACCCATATCCCCGCCCAAAGCCCGCTAAGCAGCAACAGATTATTGCCTGCAATACATCTCATTAATTGTACCATACTACCCGACTCAGCCCGTACTATTTATTTACGCGTACAAAGTAACGCGCCCGATATTGTACCCATAGAGTTTCACAGTGCGGGCAATTTTTGGGAAAAGTTTATTGCTAAAAACACGGCATTTAGCATATTTATGGGCATTGTTGCCATTATGGTATTGTACAACCTGCTGCTGTATTTTACTGTAAAAGATAAAAGTTACCTGTATTATGTGAGCTATATTTTGTTCTTAGGAATTACCCAATCAACCATCCGCGGTTATGGCTCAACTTTAATCGATCCTATTTTTTTAAACACCTACTTTACCCCTTTATGCCGCATTATTCTGTGGCTATCAATTATTTTATTTGTAAACGAGTTTTTGCAATTAAAACAGCAAAACCGGCAACTTCACAAATACTATTTTTTACTCTATATTTTGTATGCTGTGCCATTGGGAGTAGTTGCCACGGGTAATTTTGTTGCAACTTATACAGTTCTCTCAGCCTGCGCAACAATATCGAGCATAGCGCTGTTAATTACGGGCGTTTGGCTCTATTTAAAAGGTTACAGACCTGCTAAATTTTTCATGTTTGGCTGGGCTTTGTTTTTAACATCTGTTTTATTTTCCATAGCCCGCAATAAAGGATATGTGCCTTATAATGATTTTACAAGCAATCTCATCTTATACAGCTCGGTAATCGAGATCGTGATGTTTTCGCTCGCCCTGGCTGATAAGATCAATTTTTATCGCGATCAGAATAATCAATCCCAGTTCTTAGCCTTGAAAATTGCGCGCGAAAATGAGCGGCTGATAACAGAACAAAACATAGCGTTAGAAACCCGGGTTTTAGAACGGACAAAAGAACTGCTGGAAAGCAACAAGAATCTGACGGGACTTGTAAAAAATCTGCGCGATACACAAACACAACTTATAGAAACCGAAAAAATGGCTTCGCTTGGGCAGCTTACAGCGGGTATTGCTCACGAAATTAATAATCCTATCAACTTTGTAAAATCGAACGTTAAGCCGTTAAGGCTCGATTTTAACGACATTTTTTTATTGCTCGACCAATATGCTGCGATAGAAAATGAAGCTGCTGATAAGCGATTATTTAAAGCGGCTATCGATATAAAACAAAGCATCGATCTGGACTTTATTAAAACCGAAATAACCGACCTGTTAAGCGGTATTGAAGAAGGCGCAGCCCGTACCGCCGAAATTGTGCAGAGCCTGCGTACTTTTAGCCGTACTGATGAAGTTGAACTTAAACCCGCCGATATCAATAAAAGCATTTTAAGTACTTTGATACTGCTACGCAGTACCATCCCTTATTACATCGAGATTACTCCTGTTTTTGATAAAATTGAGCCTATTAACTGTTACCCGGGTAAACTTAACCAGGTTTTTATGAACATCATTCAAAACAGTATACAAGCTATTATGCAAAAGAAAAAGCATCATAAAGAAAGTGTACTGATTGTGACTAAGGATTACCCGGAAAACATCACGATAGAAATTACCGACACCGGTATTGGCATGACTGAAGCTGTAAGGCAAAAGATGTTCGATCCGTTTTTTACGACAAAAGATGTTGGCGAGGGTACCGGGCTCGGCCTTTCAATCGTGTTTGGGATAATTGAAAAGCACCAGGGCGCCATCGATGTAAAATCGGAAAAAGGCAAGGGAACTACGATTGTTATTATGCTGCCGAAGACGCTTGGTTAGATGTAAAATGGGGAAGGTAAAATGGACGATGTAAGTAAACTACCTTCTTCCATCTTACCTCACACATCTTCCCTTACTATGCTTCTTCCTTAAAATAAACTTTGTAATAGTTCATGGCTTTATCATCGTCAAAACCTTTTTCTATCAGGTCTTTATTGCCGTGAATGTAGATATGGAAGTTTTTATCGAGCTTGAGAATACTTTTATAAACCCGGCTCTGCTTTTTAACTGCGGCGTTTGAGATATCGAAAGACGAAGCTATTTCGGTTTCGTGATCCTGCTCGTATTGCGATTTATAGCTTTTAAACGATTCGATTGCCTTGGGATTTCCTAAAACCTCATCGCTAAACTCATCCAAATCAAACCTTTCGTTATCCTTAAAATACTTCATGGATTTGTTAAGCAGATCGATCTTGTCGGTTTTAGTCAGCTCAAACTGATCGTCGAGCTTCTCGGATACAAAATTTTTATAGATGCTCAGGGTATTGCTGGTTTGGTTAAAGCTGTCGTTCCTGATTTTCAACTTTAAAAAATCATCTTTCCAGTAAACTGCTTCTCCGCTGCGGTTAGTCTGGTCGATCACCAAAACCTTGTAACCTTCTTCTTTTTCGGTATTAAACACCAGGCAACCTTTATCTAATTTATTGATATTGATGCCATCTTCTTCATATTCGAGGTTAAAACCGCCGGTATCGGGATAGACTTTCAAATAAGTTTCCTTAGTTTCCGATTTAAAAATACCAATCGCGTCCAGTAACTCTCCTTCAAGCTGCACATTTTTTAAATAAGATACGTATAGCTCGCCCGATTTAATCTTCGGGTGATTAGTATTCTCAAACAGATACCTGGTTATTTGTTGACTCGTGGCGTGAAACGTTGCGGGATCGTCAAATATAGCGGTACAAAAATGAAACAGCTCGTTGAGGTTCAGATCATCGCTCGAGTGCATAAAACGATAGACTTCGTTTACTTTTTCGAAGGGTTGCAAAAAATACTGCATCAGTAATTTGGCCAATACCTCATCGTTTATAGCGATGGGATTGTCAGATAATGCATAAAATTCGTCAAGTAGTTTATTACCAACACGATGGATAGAAATTTGTGAAAGTGTGGCCTCAAATGCTGCGATCATGTGTTATTTGTTTGGTACAAATAAAAGAATTTCCAGTTCATTACAATTAATTTAATAATTGTAACAGAAAATTGAAAATAAATTCATGTTTTAATAATTAAATACTTTATTTTTGAAATAAGTACCCATATATATGAATATTTTCATCGGAAATTTACCCTATAAAATTGAAGAGTCGGAGTTGCGTGAGCTATTCGAAGATTATGGGGAAGTGACCTCGCTTAAAATTATTACCGACAGGCAAACCGGTCAGAGCAAGGGTTTTGGCTTTGCTGAAATGCCCGACCAGGAATCGGCGCTTAAAGCGCTGGAAGATTTAAATGCAGCCGAAATTTATGGGCGCAACATTGTTGTGAAAGAAGCCGAACCCAAACCCGAAGGTGCACGAAAGCCGGGCGGTTTCAGAAGCGGCGGCGGTTATAAAAGCAACAGCGGTTATAATAAAGACCGATAGTCTTCTCTCCCTTCTCAAATTGCATTCCATCCCGAATTACGCGGGGTTATTCTTTTACTGATCATTTTTATTTACAATACTTAACTTGCATTGCATAAACGCAGGTTTTTGCTTTTTTATATTATGCAACAATCAACTACTAAACCGGCTTCGCCGTTAATGGTTATCGTAGCTTTTGCTACCATTTATATTGTTTGGGGTTCAACTTATTTCTTTTTACGTGTAGCATTACAGGGCTTCCCGCCGATGTTATTGGGCGCTGTGCGCTTTTTAACCGCAGGATTGCTTATGCTGGGTTGGTGCCTGGTATCGGGCGAAAAGCCCTTTGTAAAGGCGCACATTTTCCATGCTTCGGTTAGCGGAGTATTGCTACTGTTTATCGCACTCGGCACCGTTATCTGGACGGAGCAGACACTACCCAGCGCCATGGTGGCTATACTGGTATCGGCCGCGCCAATATGGTTTGTATTGCTTGATGTGCCTAAATGGAATGAGAATTTAAAAAGCAGGTGGACAATTGCCGGCCTGGTTATTGGCTTCGCAGGGGTTATTTTATTATTTGGCGAGCAGATTATAGCTGCATTTAAAGTCGCAGGGTTGCAAACAAAACTTTGGGAGATGGTGATATTGGTTTTAGGATCTATAGCCTGGTCGGGCGGCTCGCTTTATTCAAAATATAAAGCTTCAGGGGTTTCAGGTCCGGTAAGCGCAACCTGGCAAATGCTTGCGGCAGGTATATTGTTTATTACGGTTAGCCTGTTGCGCGGCGAAGTACAGCACCTTAACTGGCAGGGCATCCTACTAAATGCCTGGCTGGCTATGGCTTACCTGATATTATTTGGCTCGATTGCTGCATTTAGCGCTTATGTGTGGCTGCTACAGGTTCGCCCGGCAACTCAGGTGAGTACTTATGCCTATGTGAACCCGGTGATCGCCGTTTTTCTGGGCGTTTTTTTCGCTCACGAAAACATATCGTTATTGCAAATAACCGGGCTGGTTATCATACTGGCCAGTGTACTGATTATCAACCTGGCTAAACACCGGAAGGAGAAGAAAGTCAGGATGGCTGTAGAAGGTGCAGTTTAACAGTAAATAACTAAATAGCTGAAATATCGCGGATAATCTTTTATTTCGCCAAGGTATGATTGTTAGCCTCACCATAGTACGTTACCGCAAAATATTTATTCCGTTTGCTTTACTGGCTATGGCTGTACACCGCTTGCCGCTGATTTTAAACAAAGGCTGCACCTTTTGGAAACTATTGGGGTGCGGGCATAACGGCACCTTCGACCTGCAGCCCGACTGGCAGCAATGGGGCCTGTTAGCCGTTTGGGATGAGCGTAAGGATTTTGACGATTTTTATAAAACGTCCTTTGTATCACGATGGTGGAAAATGTTTACTTACGAAAGCTTGACGGTACTCTGCGTGCCTTTGGAAAGTCACGGATATTGGGATGGTAAACAACCCTTCGGCGACCCGAAGATTACGGGATACGAGGGGCCGATTGCGATACTGACGAGGGCGACTATCCACATGAACAAGTTGAAAAACTTCTGGAACCACGTGGATGAGGTGGCCGAGATTATGAACACTTCGCCGGGCTATGTTACCTCTGTCGGCATAGGTGAAGCACCGGTTTACCGGCAGGCAACTTTTAGTATTTGGGATAGCCTTGACCATGTAAAAAGCTTCGCTTACCGTAACCCAAAACATGCCGAAGTGATCAGGAAAACACGACAGGAAAACTGGTACAGCGAGGAGCTTTTTGCACGCTTTAAACCTATTGAAACATGGGGTACAATTAATGGAAAAAACGACTTAAAAGAACTGCTTAAATAATCGATATTTTTATGAGAACTGTAGCCGAATTACCGCACCCCGAATTTAAAATTACCATCATGTCGATGAATCAAAAGTTCATCATCAAGCTGGAGCAAGGGTCACTTGAGCAGATTTATAAGATACCAGAAATGGATTTGACTGATGGCGTTAACAGTGTTTTTGAATTGCTGGATGAGTCGTTTTTGAAAACAGTTTCGGCGCGATTTATTGAAATGCGGAAGGATTTTAAGGAAAGTTTCTATCGATACAATTATTAGTTTAGAATATCTTCATAAATAACTAAATATCAGATAGTTAATTTATAAACATATCTTAAACAGAATTTTATTTGGTATTTTCAAGGATTCAATACTAGAGTTTCTTTCTACATCTAAACGCAATCTTCAATAAGAACAATTAATTTAATTGGATATCAATTGATTATATTTATTAACCAAACAATATTCTGTGGCAATTTTTATTTGTTTTAGGCCTTGAAAGAGCGATTTTGTTGATGCAAGCTATGCATTTGATACTATAAATGCAAATAAAAAACGTATACAAAAAGTAAAACTTGAGCTGCATATTTTTACTCACCCAAAGGTGCGGAGGCGCTAAAAAAGATGAACTTTTTGCAGAGGAGTCTACCCTACTCTACCGTGTGCTATAATTCCGATGTCGACAAAATAGGTTTAAGCGTGGGCACTTAAACCGGCGTTAAAAAACTCGGCTGGCAGGCAAATTTATCCTGTGAGAACTTGTCGATAGCTATCGGGACAAGTTCGGGATGACCTTCTTTTTCAAGAGAAAAAAACGCCTTAATTCCCCTCAATTTTCGGGCAGTAAATCGCAATACCAGAAGCCCGAAATTGTGGTAGTTGGGGTTGATGAAAAGCAGGTATCATCGGTACTTTTTGGCGCGGCATATTCTTTAAAAACCTTCTCCCCTGTTTTGTATTTTACCGGCTGTTTAAACACCGGACCTTTAAAAACAAAGGTGTGAAACTCGCCGTTCTCGCCACACACATCTACATCATCCGGAAGTGAATTAATGAGTTCGGGCGTGATCTCTTTTCCTGCAAATTCTCCGAGTCGCGCCTGGGTACATGCGATCACGGTACCAAATCCTAAACCCAAAAATTCGTTAATGAGCTCGTGTGTGTCGCGCTTCCATAAAGGGTATATACCGGTCATGCTGGCTTCGGCCAACCGGGCATCGCGGTAAGCTTTCAGATCCTCCAAAAAGATATCGCCGAATATGGCATGGGTAATTCCTTCGGCTGTAAACTTATCCATATGCAGGCGCATGGTATCGTCGTACTCTTTCATGCCGGGCATTTCGGGAAGACGTATCTGATAAAGCGGAATACCAATGCTTGCTGCCTGTTGTATCAACAGCTCTTCGCGCACGCCGTGCATGGATATGCGGTTCATAGCATCGTTGACCGTAGTTACCAGGTATTTTATTTCGAGGTCGGGGTTTTGCAGGCAATGGTAAAGCGCCAGCGCGCTATCCTTTCCGCCGCTCCAGTTGAAGATGCATTTTTTCAATGATTGAAGGATTGATTTATTGAATGACTGAATGTGAAGACCTCTTCCATCTAACATTACTCTATTTAAAATCTTTCCCGCAGTTAAAGCAATGCCATGCTTTGCGCGAATAAAAAGGAAAGGCAGCAAACACAAATGCGATGATTATAGATAGCCATCCGTACTTTTTCTCTGTAGCATCGCCATAGCGCACATTTGCTGAGCCGCAGTGCGGGCAAGTTACAGTTGCAACGGCTTCTTCTTCTGTTTCAGGGGTTTCATCAGTAATTATAGCTTCATCAGTACCTAAAATAGCCTCACATTGCTTAATATCACGCTCAAAAACTTTAAGTTTTATACCGCCGAAGGCATTGTTAAATAACAGATTCATACCCGCTATATTTTCATCGGCAATAAAACATGGGATGTCATTATCTTCCAGCTTGGTACGCTCTATTTGTGCCAGTATGGGATCATAGTATGTCCGGAAAGTAACTATCGGTTCTTCTTTTGCCATTTAAGGTTTGGGATTGGTGATATCAGGATCTGAAAAATCTTTACCGCAGTTAAAGCAATGCCAATCCTCATCCTGACCTAAGGGCAGCGCTTCGACCAGGGATGACACGGCTTTTGTAAACCAATTGGCATCATCTTTAATTGAACCGTAACGCACATTGTTTGAACCGCAATACGGGCAAACAGTCGTTTTATCATCAGCTTCGATATACTTGTCTATAGGCAGAGTGGCATCTTCGGCTAAAATAGCTTTAGCCTTTTCGAGGTCGTGCTCAAATATCTTTACCTTAATCCCACCGGCGGCATTGCTGTAAATGGGGTATACGCTCATCATATTATCATCTACCGTGCAGGGTATGCCGCTATCCTCGAGCCGGGTGCGGATAATATGGGCCAGCATTGGGTCGTAATAGGTTGCAAACGTAATAATAGGGCTTTGATCTTCCATCGGGTTAGCTCTTAAAGATAATAAAAATGCCTTAAAGCTTTTGGCATTAAGGCACAAATATACAAACCTGTATTTTAATTTATTTTTTGCAGACTTGATGCACCCGATTTGCTGTTATTAACGGTCGACGGGTTTCCGCGATACTCGATATCCGATGCTCCGCTGCTACTGACATCCAGAACGTTTAACACGTTTATTTTGCAATGGCTCGCGCCGCTGCTCCGGATGCTGTATTTATTTACTACAAAATCCAGCGCGTTTAAGGTACCCGATCCGCTCAAGTCGACACTGTGCGATTTAGCCTGACCTGTAAGCGTCATATCGGTTAATCCGCTGCCGCTGGTAACTACGTTATCGGCATTAATATCCAAGTTCACTTTGGTAGCGCCCGAAAGATTCAGTTCGAGATCCTTAGTGGTTATTTTACCATCCGAAACCAGATCGATAGCGCCAGATGCTCTAAAATAATTGAGATTTTTTATACTGATATTAATTACATACTGTCCTGAGCTGCAAATGTTGGGGCTATGTATTTTTAATTTGCCGCTGCCACTCACATCGGTTTTAATGGATTGTATCAGGTTATCGTCGGCAGTAATTTTGAGCGATGTAACACTATCCTGTTTAATGATCACTTTATATCCTCCCGAAATATCAACACCGGTAAAATCGCTAACGCTGCGTGTTTCTGTAACCAGTTTACCCGAGCCATGGCGGCAATTAAAATTGCATGATGATAAGGTGAGGGATGCCGGGATGGCGACGATTATAAATATTGCGAATATTCTTCTCATTTCTTTTTATTTGGTTTGACTACAGTTGCTTCAATGAAGTTACACCTAAATCCGGATAAAAAAAGAAAGCCGCCCCTTAAAAGAGACGGCTTTTTGGAATATATGATAGACTTAATAAAAAGGTGCTTAGTTTACACCGATCAGCTCATCGGCGTCAACCTGGGCTGCCATTACAATTGGTGTATGTTTTTTTACATGTACTGTAGCTGCAAATTTAGCTGTGTTAACTTTTGCCGCCTGGCTAAGCTCGATATAGCTTTCATCGGCATAACCTGAAAGGCTGGCTTTGGCATTACCGTTTAAGGCAATTGTAGCATCACTAACATCTAAATCGAGTTTAGCGGTAGCATTATTGTTGAGGTTAAGGCTAAAATCGATAGTTGATAATTTACCGAATGATTTTACTTCGGCATTATCATAAGCCGAAATTGATTGCAATTGATTTACGGTTACCCAAACCACTAATTTTTCGGCTTTAAACGATGAGATACGTAATACGCCATCTTGTTCCTGCACCAATGCGTTTTGGCTGTAGTAGCTATCATAAACTTTTACATTCTCGGTTTCGCCTGTAGAAACAAATAATTCTACGTTGCCGTGAACTTCGATCTGGCTGATGTTAGCAACATCGTTTAATACGGTTTGAGCTCCGGTGGCTTTAGATGCGGCAAAACCTGATGTACTGATTGAAAATATGATTAAGAGTACAGTTGCGATAGATAAAATTGTTGTTTTCATTTTAATTTTTAAATTATTGATTATCAAAGTATTAATATTTTTTTCCTGATTTTTATATCTATGAGACATTACTTTTATCAAAAGGTTACATGGATATTTAAAAAATATTTATATCTTGCTTAATTTTTGCCAGTAAAAATCCTTGAAAGGAAATCAAAAACTACTCCTATAACGTTTAAAGCTGATTTTCAATCAATTGTAACAAGTTTGTATCCGGGAAGAATTTAGGGTAACAATTAAACTTTTGCATCCAAGCTGATCATTATCGTACCGCCAGCCGGCACATTCATACTTACAGATAGCGATCCAGACAACAATTTGTATTTAATTTATTGCAACATGTGCAGTTCATTCCAAGTAAATTTTTATAATTTACCGGTTTATTAAACTGACATGAAGAAAATTTACCTATCGTTATTATTATTACCTCTTGCACTGCAAATTAAGGCACAAAGCCCTACTCCGGCACCTGCTCCTGCAAAAGGGAATTACCAGTTAGCTTCGCATTTTTCGCCAAAAAAATTGGAGAAGCTTGTTTTTACAACAACTGTAGACCCGCACTGGTTAAAACTATCCGACCGTTTTTGGTATATGTTTGAGAACAGCGATATTAAAAGCTGGTACATTGTTGACCCTGTACTGAAAACAAAAAAGCTGATGTTCAATAATGCCAAACTCGCGGCAGAAATTACCCTGATTGTTAAGGACCCGTTTGATGCGCAGCATTTACCTATCGAGAATCTCAAATTTACCAGTGATGAAAAGAGCATACAGTTTGAGTTAAAAAGTTCGATAGATGTGGTAAAGGCAGACCGGAAGGATAAAAAAGCTGCAGATTCGCTTGAGAAAAAGACTTTTTACTTTACCTATAACCTGCAAAACAACAAGCTTACCGAGCTTAAAAATTTTGACAAGGTAAAACCGAAACCTGCCTGGGCATCGATAGCGCCGGATAGTTCGGCTATTGTTTTTTCGAAACGGTACAATTTGTACTGGATGGATAAGGAGAACTATAAAAAAGCTCTAAAAAACGAGGATGACAGCACCATTGTAGAGCATCAATTGACTAAAGACGGTGTGCAATATTACGAATACGGCGGTTCATTTGAGAACGAGGTCAACACAGATGTAGAGAAGAACAAAAAGAAGCGTAATCCATCGCAGGTGCTATGGTCGCCCGATTCAAAACATTTTGTTATCATCCGCTCGGATGCGCGTAAGGTAAAAGACCTTTGGGTGATTAACAGCGTGGCCGAACCACGCCCGACGCTCGAAACCTATAAATATGAAATGCCCGGCGAAAAAGAGCAGCCAAAAAGCGAAATGATCTTGTTTGACTTTGTTGCAAAAACATATAAAACCTTAAACACCTCCTTATTTAAGGATCAGACGCTGAGCA
>Ga0207098_10405_pt1 | contig 13500 bp, 5 predicted proteins | sample Alteio_BWMinHeat_84_FD_153548 | JGI IMG/M metagenome (GOLD analysis project Ga0207098, IMG submission 153548) | Enriched cells from forest soil in Barre Woods Harvard Forest LTER site, Petersham, Massachusetts, United States -... | ecosystem: Environmental > Terrestrial > Soil > Temperate forest >...
TTACGCTCTGGCTCTGGTTTACAGTCCTGTTCGCAAATTTTGCTGAGGCTATGGCCGAAGGCCGTGGCAAAGCCCAAGCCGACTCTTTGCGCAAGGCCCGAGCCGAGACGATTGCCAATCGCCTTCTGCCCGATGGGGAGACGGAGCAAATTCCCAGTTCCAAATTGCGCTCCGGTGACATAGTGAGAGTCGTCGCTAACGAATTCATCCCCAGTGACGGCGAGATTCTTGAGGGCGTGGCCTCCGTGGACGAATCCGCAATTACCGGGGAATCCGCGCCCGTAATCCGCGAAGCCGGAGGCGACCGCTCGGCGGTGACCGGGGGCACCAAGGTGCTCTCTGACTGGCTCAAGATCAAGATTACATCGAACCCTGGCGAAACCTTTCTGGACCGCATGATCGCTCTGGTGGAAGGCGCTGAGCGTCAGAAGACACCCAACGAAATCGCGCTGAATATTCTGCTGGCCGGCCTGACGATTATCTTTCTGCTCGCGGTTGTGACTCTGCAGCCATTCGCAATTTATTCCGGTTCACCCCAAACCGTATTCGTGCTGATCTCGTTGCTGGTTTGCCTGATTCCGACGACCATCGGCGGACTTCTCTCCGCCATTGGAATTGCCGGCATGGACCGCCTGGTGCAGCACAATGTGCTGGCCATGTCCGGGCGTGCAGTCGAGGCTGCTGGCGATGTCAACACTCTTCTGCTGGACAAAACCGGAACCATTACGTTGGGCAATCGGCAAGCCGCGGAATTCGTTCCTGCACCCGGAATCACCGAAGCCCAGATGGCGGACGCCGCTCAACTCTCTTCGTTGGCGGACGAAACTCCGGAAGGTCGCTCGATCGTTGTGCTGGCCAAGGAACGCTATGGTCTCCGAGGTAGAGAACTAGCCTCGCAGGAAGCCACATTCATTCCCTTTACCGCGCAAACCCGCATGTCTGGCGTGGATATGGACGGCCGCGAGATTCGCAAGGGCGCCGTGGATGCCATCACAAAATATCTCAACCAGCACGGAACCGTTCTCCCCAAGGAAGTTCAAGCTGCTGTCGAGACCATCGCACGTTCGGGTGGAACCCCGTTGGTTGTATCCGAAAACCGTCGCGCTCTTGGTATGATTCACCTCAAAGACATTGTGAAAGGGGGAATGCGCGAGCGCTTCGATCAGCTTCGCGCCATGGGAATCAAGACTGTGATGATCACCGGAGACAACCCGCTGACCGCAGCCGCAATCGCGCGAGAAGCCGGTGTGGACGATTTCCTGGCGGAGGCGACTCCCAAGGACAAAATGGACCTGATCCGCGGCGAGCAGAAGCAGGGCAAGCTCGTCGCTATGACCGGCGATGGCACCAACGACGCTCCAGCCTTGGCTCAGGCGGATGTCGGCGTCGCCATGAACACCGGCACCCAGGCGGCAAAGGAAGCAGGGAACATGGTTGATCTCGATTCCAATCCGACCAAGCTCATCGAGATCGTGGAAATCGGCAAGCAGTTGCTGATGACCCGCGGCGCACTGACTACGTTTTCCATCGCCAATGACGTCGCCAAGTATTTCGCCATTATTCCCGCGATGTTTGCGGCTACCTTTCCGGTGCTCAACACGTTAAACATCATGCAACTTAAGACGCCCCAGTCGGCGATTTTGTCGGCTGTCATTTTTAATGCTCTGATCATTGTTGCCTTGATCCCGTTGGCCCTGCGTGGTGTGAAGTATCGGCCCATGGGAGCTGCCGTTCTACTGCGGCGCAACCTCTGGATCTACGGTGTAGGTGGCATCATTGTGCCGTTCGTCGGGATCAAGCTGATCGACATGCTCATTACCCGTGTGGGGATGGCCTGAGAGGGTTGCCATGAAAAAGAATTTAATGATTTCGGTGCTGATGACGATCGCGACCACGATTCTCCTGGGGATCGTCTATCCGTTGGTGCTCACGGGACTGGCGCAACTGTTTTTCAAAGACAAAGCTAACGGACAATTGATTGTGCAGAATGGCAAAGTCGTGGGTTCGCGAATAATCGGCCAGGCATTCATGGGTCCTGGCTACTTCCACTCACGACCGTCCGCAGCTGGCAACGGATATGACGCCGCGAATTCCAATGGCTCGCAACTCGGACCCACTAACCAGCACTTGATTGACCGCGTGAAGGCAGACGTTGCCAGCAACCAGGCGGACAATCCAGACCAGCTTGTACCTATTGACCTAGTGACAACGTCGGCTTCTGGATTAGATCCCGATATTTCCCCGGCTGCTGCTGAGTTTCAGGCCCCACGCATTGCACGCGAGCGTGGTCTTTCTGAAGCCGATGTCCGCGCACTGGTTCATGCACACACCCAGTTCCCGCAACTCGGCCTACTCGGCGAATCTCGTGTCAACGTGCTCGAACTGAACCTTAGTCTCGATGCACGTGTTCCCCGGACGGGGAGCCACCCCTAGCAGCCTGGATCACGATTTCCTCGACTAAGCGATCGAAGGCCCTATGGGCAGGTCTTGCAGATTGGGGTTCGTGTAGCAAAATATCCGAACATCTGGTTCCCGGTGTTTATAGAATCCGTTTCCACGAAAAATCCTTGCGTGGAGTCCATGAGATAAAACGCCGTCGTTATAGGCCCGCCGCCAGGAAGAGCTTCATTGGAAAGCGTCCCGGTGAAACGGTTGGCGATTGAGGTCGTCTGAAAGGTACCAGTCAGCGGTGAATCAATGAAGGGACTGAAGCCGAAATTTGTATCCACCGCACCCGACAGCGTCCCGGTAGTCCCATTCGCAACGATGGGGCCAGTACTGTCAACTTCGAACCCCAGATTTTGGGTGAAGGTTACGCCGTATTTCCCGTTGAACGAAACCTGCGCTGCGGCAGGATAAGCTCCTCCCGTGCCCACAGCCCCCATGAAGACATCGGCATCGAGAATCAGTGGCGGGTTTCCATTGCCGGTTAAATAGAAGATGAACCCTGGTCCGGGACCCAGGCCGTGGAAAGAGGTCGATGACCCGACCCGTCCAGTTCCGGCGGCATCGACGAAATAGTGGCCCTTGAAGGTAGTGCTGATATCGCCGAACAGAGCCAGAAACTCGTCGATGAATCCATTGGTCAGGCTTCCATTTCCATCCGCGGTGAATACTCCAGCAGACGCTAATGAGGCAGGAAGGAAGCTCCCCAGATCAAATCCTGAAATGCCAAATATGTAGGTACCCGAGAACGCCGTCTTCCCGACAAAAGTACCCGTGGCAGCACCTTGGCCAACCGCCACTCCTGTAGTTCGACCCACACCGGCGCCGGCTACAGTGTTGTCGCTTTCAATCAGCTTGATGTGCGTCCCATCCACGATGTATCCAGTAAATTGGAGGCCGGCAGCAAACCCAGTCGTCAAATCAAACTTGACGGCTCCGAAAGAATCGGGATCCGACACCGTTCCCGAAAGCGACGCTTTCGGAGTAACCGTGCCAGCCAGGTCCTGATCAGTCACGCTCCCAAGTCCCGAGATCGTCCTTGGCGAATCAATATTCATCACACCGCCTACCGCCATAGGCTGCGCATTGATGTCGGTACCGTTAACCACAAATGCATAGCCGCCCGAAGGCGCTACCTTGCTGGTCTGCAGTTCTAGTGTGCCTGCGGAGGTTTCATTGCTGGTGCCGGGGATGGTTACGTCATCGATTTTCGTAACCAGTGCCTTGGAACTGGAAAGCACGACCAGACTAAAAGTCTCTATACCTTGTTGGCCGATATTCTGGTCGTTCGTATTAATGGTAAGAGTTCCCCGCCCATCCGAACCGATGAAGTAGCTGCCTCCAGTGATGACATCCGCCACCGAGACGGACGCTTGGGAATTCGGATCGAAAGCGTTAATGACTTGCTCGCCTGAGGTGATCTTCGCTTTGCCATCGAGAACGATTACACCGGCGAATTGATAAGGTCCGCCATTATCCGATCCGCTGGTCTGAATCACGTAGGTGCCCTTGAGTGTGCCAGCGAATCCGCTAACCGTTATCGGAGTGACGAGATTCCTAGCATGATCGGCAGCTGCAAAGGCCAAAATTTTAAAGGTTTGGCTATTTCCCGTGACCGACGGAGGAGGAGTGTAAGTGGCGGCCTTGCCGCTATCGGTGTGCAACGGACTGAGCGTACCGCAGTTGCTGCCACTTGGGCATGGCAAAGACCAGTCCACTCCGGCATTACTTGAGTCGTTGCTGACCACGGCTGTAAGGGTAGCGGTCTGGTTGACAAAAATCGCTCCTGGAGGCGTAGGCTGAAAGGCAATGGAAGCGGCGGGAAGGGCCTGACCGGGAGGATTCTGAACATTCATCGTGCTCCCTCCGCCACAGGCGGCCAGTGAGAAACTCATCAGCAGCAGGAGAAGCCACAAGATCCACCTTTGTGAGAGGCTAAAGCCCGCTATCTTGTTGGCGCGAAGCGGCACGGCTGAAGCTGTGCCCTTTCCAGAAAGATTTATGATCACTGGCCTGTACCTCGTAGCCCCACAAATTGATTTAGCTGAACCGTGTAGCCGATGGTTAGGCTTCCCGGATCAAATCCGACGATCTTCGGGGTGAAAGTGATGGTCAAAGTGCAACTGGCACCAGGAGCCAGACTCGCACCGCAATCGTCGGTTTCGGCATAGTCGCCTTTCACCAGGTTGCCCGTGAAATTCACGGTTTGCGAATTGGGGTCCTTAGGGTCATTGAAGAGCGTGATCGTAAGCGGATTACTGGTCTGGCCCTGCGGCTGAAAGCCAAATTCCAAACCTGCGCCGGGTGACATTCTGAGGGGGCTCGGCGGATTCGCCTTCAGTTCCACCGGGAAACGTCCACTATCGATTTCGCAATCTGTGGTCGTACTGCTGGTGCACTCCAGCGTATTCAACTCCAGGAAATAATCCAGCCCGGGTCCGTTGAGGGCCTCTGTCTTGTAAGTATCGGGCTGCGGCACATACGTAAGTTCAAGGCTGCAAGAACTCTGGGGAGCAAGCACCCTGCCTGTACATGTATCTGAGGAAATTTGGAAGTTCGGTTCTTTGCCCGTGGGATCGTAGTCACAGGTGTAGGAGATTGTTGGGGCACTGGCAGTAATAGTGGCGTCTACTTGCAGCCCTGAAATTACGCCGGGTAACAATGGCCGTGGGAGCAGTGCAGGCTGTTTACCATTAAACGGTACTGTGCACGGGGTAGCTGCAGGAAGAATCTGAACCGCGGACGAACCTTGGTTGGTAAACGACAAATGTTGAGGCAAGCTTCTCTCCGTTGGAGCTTCCGATCCAAAGTCAATTTCCGGGGTCGAGGGTACGATCGCACTGAGCCCTGTTCCACTGATGGCTACTGCGAAAGTCTTATCACCATCGCCAGTCGCGGGCTTAGGGCTGACCACAGCTAATGTCGGCTGCGCAATGATCGGGAACGGACATTGGGATGGTGACGCCCCCGAGGACGACGGAGGAGATCCTGATGGCAGCCAGGGACAGCTTTGCTGCGGCGAAAAGAAAATCGTAATGGAGCAGCTTTGCTGCGGACCGAGAGAAAAGGTCGAGCCCTGCGGGGCGCAGTCGTCATGCTCGGTAAAATTGGGTAGCCCGCTGAAGTCACTTTCGCCCCCGATACCGGAAGTCAGATTCTTGTAGTTGTTGATTTGCAGACCGTTCAAAGTAGATCCAGAAGGGTCGATATTCGTGAGCGTAATCATCTGCTCCGCCGGAGCCGAGCCAACGGCCTGGGCAGGGAAGGTCAGCGATGCAGGAGACAACAAGATCGGTTCGGTGCAGGCGGTTGCATTTCCCAGCTGCAAGCAGACGTTCCCCAGATCCGGAGGGATCTGGATGGTGGTCGAGCAGGGTTTCGTGGTTACTGCATATCCATTTCCCGATGCCCCATTGGCTGCGCCATGCAGAACAAATCCACCTCCAGCATTCTCGAAAACCGCCGGAGAATCGCCGGGAATGCCCAAGGGTTTGCCAATTTGGCCGACCGTCAATCCGTTGCTCCCGATGATCTGGAGAATTACGGACGAGCCGCTGATTTGGCCATTGACAAAAGCGTCCGTCATGCAGGGGTAGCCCTGAAAACTTAAAGTACCCGTGATGGTGGCATTACTCGCTCCGATGTTGTTTCCCTGGGTCAGGGTGCCAGTGACTGCGAAATCCTGGTTAAGGAGAAGACCGCCCGCGGTGCTGTGAAAGCTGCCCTGCACCGGCCCGGTGATGGGAGGAACCGAGACTGCGCTCCAGTGCAATCCGGATTGAGCGGTTCCGCAGCCCTTGCCATCGCTGACCGCGTAAGTGCCGATCATGGTCGAACCGTCTGTGCTGAGGGTGCCCTGTAGGGTGAAAGTTTGTGCTCCGACGGACACGGTGAGGTTTACCGTCTGGCCATTGAGGCTCCCCGTAACCGGAGTAGATCCGCTGCTGTCACTGCACTTTGGCTGTCCTGGAAAACTGACAGAATAAACCACGCCTCCGGTGACGGGCCCTGTGCTCTCCAGAAGGAATCCTCCCGAGCAAAGGGGAGCAGGCGTGCCAGAAGTTTGAGTACAAGACGGACTTGGCTTGCCCACGAAGGAACCGTCGGCGGCACTTTGCATCGTGAACTGCCAGTTACCAGAAAGCGGTCCGTTGCTTTGCGAGGAAGAGGAACTGGAACTTCCACCTCCGCAGGCGGTCAGTAGTGCCACGCCGGCCAGTAGCAAAACCCACAGGCTCTTCACGCTTCCTCCGAAAAATGCGTGCGCAAACTGTTCATGAATGGTCTGGTTCGATACTTTCGTTGTCATTCTTTGCATGATGCTCGAATTCCTAGAAACTCAACTTCAGTCCGAACTGTATGGTGCGAGGCCGGTGCGCATCGATCGGGTGCAGGAAAGAAGCCCCGGTTACGCAATCCGCTCCTCCCTTGGCCTGGAACCCGGCTGAATATACGGGTCCGGCGTAGCAGCTGATGATGTTGTTTCCACTTGGGCCGGGATTGTCGGGATCCCACACGCGAAATTGTGTCTGATTAAAAGCGTTGAAAGCCTCGGCTCGGAACTCGAGCTGAGTTGATTCCGTTAATTTGAAATGCTTCAACACCGACACATCGGAGTTAAAACGGCCAGGATTGTTCAGAAAATTCCGACCCGCATCGCCAAACGTGAGTCCCCGTGGAGCCACGAATTGTGAGGGATTGCCCAGAAGCGGTCCGAAGCTTTGCGAGTTGTCCCCGGGTTTGGGCAATCCTTTCATCACATCAGGATAGGAAGCTGCGATACCGAGCCCACTGGAAACGCCCGCATTGTCGGTGAGCGAAATGCCGGTGTTGCCAGCGCTGTTGATTACCGTAAACGGCACGCCCGACTGGAGCGTTGTGACTCCTGAAATTTCCCAACCTTCCAACAGCGTTCTGCCTAAACGAGAAGAGTTCGAAGGAGGTGGGATGGCCGGGACATCACTGGATTGGTCGCCTCCGGCTTTTCCAAGCGAGAACCAGTCCCGCAATCTACTGGCAATGCTGTCGAACCGGTACACATAACTGATATTCAGCAGGTGTCGCTGGTCAAAATCGGAGCTCGCTCGATTTCCTGAGAGATTATAGGAATCCACCAGGATCGGATCACTTCGATCCGAAGAATTGTCGATCGAGTGGCTATAGGAGTAGGAAACACCAGCCGTTAACGATCCCCGCGTATGCCGGAGAGTGGCTTGGAATGCGTGATAAGTGGAGTCGGCAACATTCTGCAATGAGAGCACTTTCCCCAAACCGGGGTAGGGACGGGGTAACGAGTTAACATTTGGGGTGGTCGGCGAAGTGCACGCCGCCTGCAAATATACGTAAGCCGGATTCTGCGGCGTGACGATGGTTCCGCTCTGGAGAAGGAATGGAGTAATACCATTCCCAGGGTTCGCGCCGCCGCCCGGAATAGTGGCTGTGCAATCCGTCAATGTCAAAGGTTCGTTCGGACCGAAGGGGTTCTCGCTCACAGGTAATGGTGGTAGCTGGTTAAGCTGAAGCTCAGTGGTCAGGTGCGTTCCCTTGCTCCCCACGTATGCAAACGTAGCGACAAAGCCACTAGGCAATTCTTGCTGAACGCCAAAACTCCACTGCTGGGCGTAGGGCCAGACCGCCTTGGTTGGAATACTCGTGACATTGAGTGGGTACACCGAACCGGCGGATGCTGCCTGACCAGAAATCGCGCACCCGCTATTGGTCTTATCGAAAGTCGTACCGTAGCCGACATTGCCAATGCAGGCGTAGTTCAAAGGAAAGGGTTGCGTCATGCTCAGTACAAGAGGAGCGCTGGCTTCCAATGACCCCGTATTGGCCTCGTTGCCGGTCCCATGTTCAAAGAAAATACCGTAGCCAGCGCGGATTGAAGTCTTGCCGCTGCCTTTTGGGTCCCAAGCAAAACCAATTCGCGGCGCTGGATTGAACAAGTGTCCTTTCATGCAACCTGCGGGCGTGCCATTTACCCCGCATTGCACCAGACCTAGCGAATTCACGATGCCCGGATTCAACTGGAAATTGCTCGGGTTGAACTGCACCGCTGTCTTTCCTGCGCTTTTATCCAGAAGGACGCCAGTGAATGGATCCACCGCAAATCGCGACCCGTCGAATTTCACAGCTTCCCAGTTCCATGCGTTATGGTTCTTTTCACTGTAGGTGCCAAACAAACTCACCCGCAATCCAAGGTTCACTGTGAGTCGGCTGGTGACTCTCCAGTCGTCCTGAAAATATGGCTCGGCGATCTGGTAGCGCTGGTAGTAGCGACCCTGCGCGGAGTCCTGAGTGAAGCTCTGGATGAATCCCTGCGTGGCTCCGCCATTTTGGACGGTCTGAATGAGAAAGTCAGCGAAAGCGTTTCCCGTACTGTGCGCCAGATTGCTGAAACTCAGCAGACCCTGTAAATCACCGGAAGCTGCACCAATGGCGTTGTTGGTCTGATTGCGCTGCGAATACAAGTACTGTGCTCCAAACTGTAGTGTGTGCTTGCCAATCGACTTACCCACATCATCGCGCCAGGCGTAAGTAGGATTGGTGTGGCCCCACGGCATGAACGAAGGATCCGAAGTGAAGCCCCGGCCGCCGTAGGCAGCATTCGTGCCCAGAAACTCGACGCCAGGCATTTTTCCGCCGAAACCGTTCTTGAACAAATAACCGATAGCGCATTGGGGGATCCCGGTCACCGGATCAACGCTAATAGCAGGATTGCATTGCCCGGGAGCCGTGGAGTCAGCGACTAAGGGTTGATCCAGTGCCGGATCACGCTGAAAACGGGCGCCCCCGGGCCCATTCTGATCGGTCAAAGTGATGATCGAATTGGTATAGCTCAAGACCAACGTATTGATCAGCGAGGGCGAAATTGTGTGAGTGAGGGTGCCGACCAGGCTGGTGCCCGGGCCAACAAAACGATTCTGCACAGTAGGGAACGTGTTGCGCACAATGCCCCACTGCGGGGTAAGAACAGTCGTATCCCAGGCATCGTGGATGTAGCGAAACGAGACCTTAATCTTCGACGTCACAATCTGATCAATACGAAACAGCTCTTCCCGCCAGTAGGTAGAAGGGGAAACCGTCGCGTCATAACAATGGTTGGGGTCACCAGGGTTTAGGGTGGTCACGCTAAAATTGCACCCAAATGGGGAGTTGGGCAGCGGAATCAGGTTTGAATTCAGGATGGCCAGGGCATTCTTGTCAACCCCAACTCCGCCTCCCAGCGGTCTCACCAAGTTGTAAAGCGGCTGAAGGCCACTGGAATTGCTTTGAATCGACGGGCAATCGGGGAACTTCTGGCGGTTAAACCCACTCGCGTCGGAAGTACCTGGCGTAGGACATACATCGCTAAAGTCGAAGACTTGATCCAGTTGCCCACTTACATCGGGAACCAGGTTTTGCACGATCCCCTGCGGGGTCATTTTCAGGCCTCGCTCATTAAGCGAGGGCACGGCTTGGTTATATTCCGTCGGACTTTTTTCCAGCCGGAACTCTTCGGAGAAAAAGAAGAAGGTCTTATCTTTATTGTTGTTGTAAACGTGTGGAATATATAGCGGGCCACCGATGGTTCCACCGAAGTCCTGACGGCGATAAAGCGGGGCATTGCTTCCGATGTCGAAATAGTTGCGTGAGTTAAACACCTCGTTCCGCACGAAGTCGTAGAGGTTTCCGTGTATCCGGTTGCCGCCAGATTTTGTGGTGACCTGCACCGTGCCGGAGGCCGTGCGTCCGAATTGAGCACCGTAGTTGGAGGTTAGGACTTTAACTTCCTGAATCGCATCGAGGCTGGGATAGACCATGAGCGTGGCGGCAGCACCGTTCAGGCCAGTATTGAGCACGTCGCTGCCGTCAATCTCGAAAGCGTTGTACTCGACCCGGCCCCCGTTCACGCTGTACTTGACACTGCCGACCACCCCAACTTTAGCTTCGTCCTGCCCCGTCTGATTGCTCACGCCGGGTGCAAGCGCGATCAACTGCGTGAAATTACGGCCGTTGAGCCCGATCTTGACCACTTCTTTCTCGGTGATGGTGCCGGAAACCGTGGCGTTTTCCACCTCTACTTGTCCCACACCGCTGGATTCCACATTCACTTCAGTTTGTGCCCTGGCCGGCTCCAGGGAAGCGTCCAAGGTAAGTTCAAATTCAGGAGGGAGGTTTACGTTGTCGAAAGTCTTCACCCCAAAGTTCGGCGCTGTAACCGACAGGGTGTACGTTCCCGGTTCGAGCCCAGTAAACGAATAGGTGCCCTTATCATCCGTCTGGGTTTCCTGTTTCGCCCCTGACGTGTTACTCAATACCACCTTCGCACCGGCTACGACTGCCTGGGTTTGGTCCGTCACGGTTCCGCTGATCGTTGCCTTGCCTGCTTTTTTCTCCGGTTCCTGGGCATAACTCTGCCCTGGCGTCAGAAGAGTCAGACACAAGAGACAACTGGCCGCAAAATATTGGCAAACGCGAAAAAAGGTCACACGTACCTCTCTCAGACTGGGTACTTTTGGAGGCTTCTGGAAAACCGAAATTCTATCGGACTGCAATCGACGCCAGTGTTAAAAACACGTGAAAATCTGAACACAGCCGTGCGCGGGCACGCATGTTCCCCTCTGTTACCAACAATTCACGAAATGGTTCACAGTTTTTAATACTCCTGTACAACCTGCTCGCTATAGTCCCTCCAGAACTTCTAAGCGAAATCTGGTGAGCTGGATCGGGAACAGCGCACCTGTTTCGTCCACTGTGGCGTCCGGCAGTGGGGTAGGCAAAACAAGGCAAGATTTGAAATTCGGCGCACGGGCAACTCCTGTGTGCACTCCAAAAAGGCAAGGCTTCGCAACCTCAAGAAAGGAACATCTACTATGTCGCGTATGAAATCACTTTTCGCGGTTCTGGTATTGACCGCGATCGCAGGCTTCGTGCCTCAGGCACATGCTGCTGGCCCAGTGTTCAAAGTAGTGATCGCTGGATCTTCGGCAATGTGGCAATCCATGGCACTGGCCGCCTACAAGAGTGGCACCTGCGTATCTGGTGGCACCGGGGGCTGCGCCCACTACACCGCCAAGGGTTTCAACCTTAACGACACACGGCCTACCGAAGTTACCGGTGGCACAACCTTGACCGACACCAACACCATCTGGATTGTTTGGGACCACGTGACCACGGACCCGACTTGCGTTACTTTGTGCAACGTTTGGGCCTATATCAAGGTTGACTCGGTGGTTGGAGATCGCTGCTACTTCGCTCAGCCGCGTTGCAACATTAACGTGGGTGCATTCCCTGCTTTTAGCAATCAGATCAGCTCTGCCCTCTGGGGTGACGCGTCATCAGATTCGACACCGCCAGCAACTGTCCAAAATCTGTTTGTCGCCACCACGGGGCCGAAAGTTAGCGCGGCTGCTACTGACATTCGTCCGGAAGATGGGCTGTTCGCCACCTGCCGTACGAATTCTGCTTCTGGCGGCGGCGACGGGACGAACGGTCTAGGCTACAATTCGTTTAATGCAGCGGGCACTTGCCCGACCGTGAAGGATCTCAACCACCTGGTTGGCTCTGATATCCAAAGCGGCCTCGCAGGTAGCACCTCAACCGCCCACGTCCTGCCCTTCGGCATTATTGCCAACGTACTCGATCCCTTCGAGGTCACAGGTGGTAAACATTGCCTTAGTGGAGCCACCCATGTGGATTGCAAGGTAGTCGCAGGAACCACGGTTCAAGTGGGAGCTTCTCCGATTGTCTTCATCACTGAACGCGATGGAACGGCCGAACTGGCCGGCGTGCAAAACGCTACCGATGCGCAACTGCAAGCGGTATTCAGCGGAGCCAATTGCGATGCTAGCGCGTTTGGGTCTTCATTCTCGGGCACGATCGAAGCTTATCTGCGCGAGCCCATCTCTGGCACTATGAACACCACTGAAGCCACCGTGTTCCGTTATCCCGACGCTTCTGGCCTGAGCCAGGAACTCGGCGTATTTGCGGGCGGTGGCGTTCCTAAGCTCGCTGGCCTACCCTGCACGGCTGGTGGAAACCGGTATCGCGCCATTGGGACCGGCGAAGAAGTTACTTCTGTGCAGAAGTCCAATGCTAACAATGGCCACAACGGCATTGGTTATGCGTTCTTCAGCTACGGGAACGTGAGTGCGATTGCCAACAACCCCGCCTATGGTTACCTGACTCTGGATGGAGTGGATGGCATTTTCCACAAGTACGGATCCGGCATCGATCCTGGACAACCTGCCGGGAACGGCGTTATGCCGAAAGATGTCAATACACCATGCGGTTCTTTCCCTTGCCCAGAAGGCAAGATCTGGTTCAGCACGTCAGGTACTCAAGGCTTGTCCTTCCCGAACGTCCGCAGTGGACAATACCGGGCATGGTCAATCCTGCGCCTGGTCAGCGATGGTGCGGCTCTCGGAAACGCCAGGCTGCTGGCGACCGGCTCACAAACCTTCGTCGTCAATACGGTTCCTGACTACATCCCTGCTGTCGCAGTGGGAACCATTGATCCGGGTCTCAAACTTCTGCGTTCGCACTATACGCAGGAAACCATCACTCCGGTCAACATTGCGACCACGGGTGACAAGGGCGGCGACATGGGCGGCTGCATCCTAGCCAGCACCGGTACTGTCGCAACCTCCGACACCACACCCAAACTGTCACAGACCTTCCCGGGCACCGAGTGCGTTAGCGTCCCGTAAGCTGGTCTAACCAGTTCCACTAAAACAACGGGCGAGCCGTCAAACACGGCTCGCCCATTCTCGTTACTAGCAGCTGTAAACTCTTAATTCAAGTTTTCATCGAACATCATTTCAGTTTGGGAGCATGATGATGCAACGAAGTATGATGTCGTTCGGAATAAAGAAAATTCTTGCGTCCGGAATCGCACTCTTAGCGCTGACATGCGCGAGCCTCGCTCAATTTGTGCCCGCATCTCCTCCTATCGCTGACCCATCCGACACTCGGTTCAGGGGTGTGAAGGAGGATTGGACTGTGCCCAGCCTGAGCACAAGCAGTCTGAAGCCAGCCCAGCCGTTGAGCGCCAGCGTCAACGACTACGACACC
>Ga0207098_10406_pt1 | contig 13494 bp, 6 predicted proteins | sample Alteio_BWMinHeat_84_FD_153548 | JGI IMG/M metagenome (GOLD analysis project Ga0207098, IMG submission 153548) | Enriched cells from forest soil in Barre Woods Harvard Forest LTER site, Petersham, Massachusetts, United States -... | ecosystem: Environmental > Terrestrial > Soil > Temperate forest >...
GCGATCGTATGATGTTCGACGACACCCAGACATTCGAGAACCTTCAGATCAAACGCGACGCGAAAGAAGAAAACGACGCGAACGAGAAAGCGATCTCTTTCCTCGAGAATTCACCCTACAAGGAAAAGCTGGCCAACGCCGGTCTGTTCCTGCGCGCGCTGCAAAACCGCTCGAAAGCGCTGGCGAGCCTGCTGACGCCGCACATGGGTAATCCCATGGCCGACGGCAGCAATATCAAACGGATGGCGGACTTGATGGAAACCGCGCCGCAACTCGAACTGAAGAAGGTCGATCAGGTAGCGGCCCTGCCGCTGGGCGGCCGTCTGCGTGTGGATCCCTGGAACGATCATCTCGAGCTGGTGAAAGCCAAACCCGTCGCGCTGATGTCTGCGCGTGAGAAGCTGCAGTTCGAGGTGACGCCGGTGTTTATCTATCTCACGCGTCCAAAAGAAGTACAGGCAGAAAGGTAACCACGTATGGCTGATCGCGTGTGTGGACATAGGAGCGCGCTACGCGCGGGCTTTTTAAGGTGCTCCGGGACTGACGTCCCTGCGCGGCTTTTAGTACCACCCCGCTCGCCTCGTGCCTCGGCTCACCGCCCCTCCTATCCCAGGAGGGGAATTTTTTCGGATAGCGTAACCCGACAGGTAAGGACCCGAAGGGTTCCCCTCCTGGGATAGGAGGGGCGGTGAGCCGAGGCACGAGGCGAGCGGGGTGGTACTAAAAGCCGCGCAGGGACGTCAGTCCCGGAGCACCTCTAAAGTCCGCGCGCAGCGCGCTCCTTTTACCATTCAAGCCGGAACGTAAACTGCATCGTGCGCTCGTTACCAAACACAGTGTTCGTGATGCGACCAAGGTTCCCGTCATTCGCGTCAACATTGCGACTAGCCGGTAACGCGAAATTCGGGTGATTCAAAACATTGAACATTTCCCACCGCAGCCGGGCACGCTTTCCTTCCACAATCGTGAAATTCTTCGTCAACGAGAAATCCGCATCGAAGTAATTCGGCCCCCGGCCCTGATTCCTCGCGACCGGTCCGCCAGGATACGAACTCAGAAAATTCCCTCCCGTGGCGCCGCTCATGAAAACTTCACCATTACTCTTCGTTAGTTGAAAACTGACGGGCTTCACCAACCGCGGCACACTCGGCGACGAGTACTGGAAGTTATACCGGTCACTCTTGAACGACCAGGGAAGTCCGCTCGCCGCAAGAATCACACCCGACGTCTCCCAGTTGCCGACTAGCGCGTTCATCCACCGTCCCATCGACGGCGCAAAACGCCGATCCTTCCCAAACGGCAAATCCGCGATGAACTGCGCCCGCATCTGATGACGCCGGTCGAAATCGGAAAACGTGTACTGCCGCTCCGGATGATACGGATCGACCGCCGCCGACTCCGTCGTCGACACGATGTCCAGCGCCTTCGAGTACGTATAGTTGACATCGGTCGACAGCCCCTGCGAGAACCGCTTCCTCACCGAGAACTGAGCCGAGTTGTAATTCGCCCGCCCAAGATTCGTATACAGCCCGAAATACTTAACCTGGGGCTGCAAAAGAATCGATCCCAGTCCGGAACTCTCCAAATCCTGAATCGTATTCACCAAACTGACCGGCGCATTCGGTCCCGGCGCGACCGACTGATTCAGGTATGCGTAAAGCGCCTGCGTCGTGCTGCTGAACGTCCGGCCCATCCTTCGCTCGATAATCGGCTTCGCGCCGGCGTAGACATTCTCGAACCACGGAATCGCCTTCACGTCCGCCACGGCGACGCTGTTGAATTCGTCGGCTTCATAAAGCGACTTGACCGCATCGTAATACGTCGTGTTGCTCTGCTTGTCGCGCAGATTAACCGGACTCGCCAGGTTCGTCAGCCCGATGGTGTCCCTCGTGAACCGTCCGACGTACGATCCTTCAATCACCCAACCCGCAGGCAGTTCCTTCGAAATCGTGAACGTCATCAAATGACTGTGCGGCGCGTGCAGGTTCCGATCGATACCAACAACCGAAGCCGCGCCGGCGCCGCCCGTTCCTGTAACCGGCAAGGTGAAACCCGGCTGATCGGGTGACGGCGGAAACGCCGAGCGCGGCAGACCGGAACCAGTCCAGCCATTCGGACCGATTCGCGGAGCGCGCGGATTTCCCGCGCCGTCGATGCCGAATAGTCCGGCTCCGATCGCAAACGGAGTCTTCAACCCGACAGACCCCGCATCGGCCATCCGTTTCGCTAGACCGCGTCCGAAGCCATCGAAAAGCAGATCGTACGATCCCCGGAGGACCAGCGCATGCCCGGTAGTTCCGGCGTCCGGGTTCCACACGAAGCCAAAGCGGGGAGCGAGATTGTTGGTGTCGGAAGGGTAGTAATCCGCAACGTGATTCGAGCGGCCCGCATGCTCCGTCTGGAACAGCGGCAGTTGCACAGTCGCAAGCGGAGAATCCTTCTGCGTCGCGTATCGGGCGCCCGGGTCCTGCACCCAATTCACCTCTCGGCCGCTCTTCTCGTACGGCGGCGTCTGGACGCTGTAGTTGATGCCGAAAAGAAACGAGAACGCCGGACTCGCTTTCCAGGAATCCTGCAGGTACAGCTCGTACTCCTCCATCCGAAAATCGCGCGAGTACGTAGCACCCGCCGGCAGCTTGTTGCCGTTGGCGTCGAACTGGATGTCCTCGGCGAACGTGGAAATCGAGCCGGTTGCGGCCATGACCGCGTTGCCGACTGCAAGCGGATTCGCAACCCGCGCAAACTCCGTATCTCCGAGCGCGCGCCGTAACCCCGGACTGGTCGCGCCGCCGACGTTGCCGGCGGTTTCAATTGCCGGCCCGGCATAAGCCGGAAGCCGCGCCGCGAGATCGAACGCGTTGTTGATGTAACGGACATTCAAACCGCCCTGAACGGTGTGCGCGCCGCGAATCCAGGTCAGGTTATCGATCAGGTTCCAGGTATTGATGGCCTGCGCCGCCGGATTCGTGTTCGTATAGGTGCTGGTCAACCCATTAGGAACCCACACGGAGATCGGCGTTCCTGTCCTCTGGGTCGACTCGCGAGTCAGGCCCAACGTCGCCGTGTTCGTTAGCTCCGGACTCGGCACCCAAATCCAACTCGTCGCAAATCCTTTGCTCTTGTCGCGAGTCTCTGCAGTATTCGCGATGCCGGGAAACGGCCCTCCATTGGTGGTGACGGCGCTATTCAACGTGGTTCGGAAATAAAACGAATTCTTGTCGTTCCGGGTGTAATCGCCGCGCAGGACCGCGACGTTCGAAGTGCTGATAATAGGAGAGCTGAAAATATAGCTGAGGGTATTCGCGCCGTTGTCGATGGTGCTGGGAACCGTATGGAAAACGTCGGCTGAAAAAGGACGATACTTCTCGAACAAGCCCGTACCGCCGAACAGATTTGCATTCCACGTGTCGCAGGGAATCAGAGTCCATTTCTCCAGCATTCCGCCGCAGCCATCCGTCAGCTCGCCGAACGTGCTATCGCTCCGCAGATACCTGACATGACCGTTGAGAAACTGCGGCGTCGGGACATTCCGATAAGTTAAAGCTGCCGTGTGATTGCTGTTGCGTTCATAGTTGCCGAAGATGAAGACCTTATCTCTGATGATCGGCCCGCTCCCGGAAAATCCGGGAATATGCCGGATATCTTTTTGTGGCGAACGCTTTCCGCTCGCGTCCACCGGCGAAAAATAATTCGCTGCGTTCAAGCCCGTCGTTCGATACGACTCGTAGGCCGAGCCATGAAAGTCGTTTGCGCCGCGCCGCGTCGTGAGGTGAATTTGGGCGCCGCTCCCGCGGTCGAGGGTCGCGTCGATCCCGCTGGTCTGGACGGAAAATTCTTCGACGGAATCGAGAGGCGTCGGCAAAACCCCTTCATTTCCGGAGACGTTTTCGTGGTGGTTGTCGCTCACGCCGTCGAGAAAAATGTTCTGCTGATCGGACCGCGCCCCATTCACCTGGCCGCCCTCGTCCTGCTTCAGCGTGACGCCCGGTTCCAGGTTAAGCAGACCCACCACGTTCCGATCCTTCAACGGCAGATCGATAATCGTTTTCGGATCGGAGGCACTGCCCAACTTGGCATCCGTCGTATGGACCGGCTCCGCACTCGTGGCGGCCTCGCCCGGCGCTCTGGGCGCACCCGGAATAGGCACATTAGCGACCCCGAGCGTCAGGTTCAGCGTGACGGTTTCGTTCGCCACCACCGCCATGCCCATCGCCGGTTTGATGCGCGACTCCGGTACCGTCGCCTTCACGAGATACTTTCCCGGCGTGATCTGCGTCACAACGTACGTTCCCGACGCGTTTGTTACAACCGTGCGAACCGTCCCGGTAACCGGATCGGTGACCGTGACCTCGACTCCCGGAACCACCGTCCCCGCAGAGTTGGAGACGACGCCGCGAATCTCCGGCAATGCGGGTGTTTGAATCCATAAAGCCAGCAGCAGAACCACACTTCTGAACACTTCTATGATGACCCTCCGTTCCAAAAAACTGGCGGACCGAGTCTACGAATTTAACAGGTTGGTGCATACTTACAAACTCGGCCTCGGAAATGTTAGCCGCGGATGACGCGGATTATGCCGATAAAGACAAAAAATGAATTTTTTATTACTGTTGCTACTGCTTGGCCAAAATTCTTCGACGATCACGACCTATGTGGGGCCTGCGCTTCCAGCATATGGGGCTCAGGCGACTCTTCAACCCATCGACGGCCTGACCGCGGCGATCCCCGACGACGCGGGCGGACTTTACGTTGCGAGCTATCTTCAGAACCGTGTGTATCGCGTCAACTCTGCAGGGACGCTGTCCCTCATCGCGGGCAGTTCGTTCGGCCTAGCCGGTGACAGCGGACCCGCGGCAGCAGCGAGTCTTGCCGGACCCACCGGACTCGCGCTCGACGCGGCCGGCAACCTGTATATATCCGACAGCCTGAACAACCGAGTCCGAAAGGTTACCGCGGACGGTGTGATCTTCACCATCGTCGGAAACTTAAACTCGCCTTCAGGCATCGCCGCCGACACCTCCGGCAACGTCTACGTTGCGGACACGCTGAACAATCAAATCGTGAAAGTGACGCCCGCCGGAACGATCACTACCATCGCAGGCACGAGCGGAACGACGTTGAACCAGCCTCACGGCGTTGCCGTGGACTTTGCCGGCAATCTGTACATCGCGGACACCATGAACCATGTGGTGCGGAAAGTCTCGACCACAGGAACTATCACAACCATCGCCGGCACCGGAACGGCCGGCTTTGCCGGTGACGGCGGTCCTGCAACCGCGGCGATGTTGAACCAGCCGCTCGGTGTGAGCGTGGACGAAGTGGGCGGCGTCTACATCGCGGACTCCCTGAACCACCGCATCCGCAGAGTTTCCAGCAACGGCACCATCACCACAGTTGCCGGAAGCGGCGTGGCCGGCTTCAGTGGGGACGGCGGCGCAGCCACGCTCGCCCAATTCAACGGGCCCGCCGGAGTGGCCGTCGATCCGACGGGCGCTCTCGTCATTGCAGACACCGGCAACAATCGGGCGCGAGTCGTATCCCTGTTTGGCGTGATCAACACGGCGGCAGGCGTGGGCAATCAGGCGGTGATCACAGACAGCGGCGTCGCGACGTCGACCTTCCTTTCCCAGCCCCACGGAATTGCGGTCGATTCAAACGGCGCCTTGTATGTTGCCGACTCCGCTAACAACGAAATCCGCAAAGTGACCACCAGCGGCTCGATCAGCACGATCGCCGGAACCGGCATCCCCGGCTCGAGCGGCGACGCCGGCACTACCGGAACAGGCGGTATTGTCAGTGCACCCGATGTCCCCGCAACCTTGGCGCAACTCAACTATCCGACCGATATCGCTCTCGACAAATCCGGCAACCTTTATATCGTGGACAGCGGTAACAACCGCGTTCGCCGGCTGACGGCGAGCACCGGCGTCATCGGCGCATTCGCTGGAAACGGCTCGATGGGTTTCGGAGGTAACGGCGGTCCGGCAAGCGGCGCGCAGTTGAACGGCGCCTCCGCAGTGGCCGTCGATTCTTCGAACAACGTTTACGTGGCGGACTCGGCGATGATCCACAAAGTGAACTCCGCCGGAGTGATCAGCGTCATTGCCGGGACCGGTTTCCCGGGCTTCAGCGGAGACGGCGGTCCGGCGACCTCTGCCGCGGTACGCCAGCCGATGGGCCTCGCCGTCGATAGCGCGAATGCTCTCTACATTGCCGACACGGGTAACAACCGCATCCGGAAAATCAGCTCATTCGGCGTCATCAATACGATCGCCGGGACCGGTACCGCGGGCTTCAGCGGCGATGGTGGGCCGGCAACATCCGCTGTTCTTAGCGGCCCGACAGGCGTTTTCGTGGACGCTACCGGCAACGTCCTCATCGCCGATACCGGCAATCATCGCATTCGGCAAATAACCACCGACGGCGCGATCCATACCATCGCGGGGACCGGAATCCCGGGCTTCAGCGGCGACGCTGGCGTGCCCACGTCGGCTCAGCTCAATTCTCCGTTCGCCGTCCGCCTCGATACCTCCGGCGCCGTCTACATTTCCGATACCGCGAACAACCGGATCCGAAAAATTGCTTCCTCAGGCATTACCGGCACCACGTCTGGCCCAACCGGGTTTGCCATTTCCAACTTTGCCGGTACGTCCGAGATGACGGCGGGAAATTCCGGACTGACCACGGTCGGCTATGGCCGCATTCTCCCCGCCAGCGGAAGCACGACTCCCGCGGGCCTCGCCATTTTCGGATTTCGTCAAAGCAATGTGCTGGTCACCGAAGCGGGAGTGCCGGCGTCGCCATTGATCCAGTCGGGCCGGATCTACGCGGAGATCAATGGTCCGGTAAGCACCGGCATCGCGATCGCCAATCCCGGAACTGCGGCCACAACCATTGCGTTTTACTTTACCGGTCCGCAAGGCAACTTCGCTACAGGTACGACCACAATCGCCGCAGGCGGACAACTTGCCGCCTTCCTCAATCAGTCTCCGTTCAACGGCGCAGCTCCCCTCGCCGGAACGTTCACGTTCACGTCAACCCAACCCGTTGCAGTTATCGCGCTCCGAGGTTTCACAAACGAACGATCCGAATTCCTGATCACCACGCAACCGGTGGCGAGCCTGACGAAAGTTTCATCGGGCACGCTGGTATTTCCTCATTACGCGGATGGTGGCGGCTGGACCACCGAAATCGATCTCGTCAATCCGACCGACGTCACCCTGACCGGAAGTATTCAATTCCTCGATCAGAACGGCAACGTCGTAGATAGCAGCTTGTCGTACTCGCTTCCGCCCCGCGGCTCGCAGAAACTGACCACGCCGGGAACGGCTCCGAGCGTGCAAGTGGGTTCGGTCCGCGTGATTCCCGCCGTCAATTCCGGCCGGGCGCCGGCCCCGAGCGGGCTGGTGGTCTTCTCGTTTCACCAGAACGGAGTGACGGTAACGCAGGCCGGAGTGCCGGCCTCGAGCATCGGATCGACATTCCGCCTGTATGCCGAGGCGTCGGGATCGCTGCAAACCGGAATCGCGATTTCGAATTTGTCGAATGCGTCCGCGACCGTGTCGCTCCAACTGATGCGGCTCGACGGGACGTTTACCGGCCTGTCCGGAACGGTTGTTATTCCCGCGAATGGCCAGGTCGCGAGATTCCTGAATCAAATTCCCGGACTGAACGCGCTGCCGCTGCCATTCCAGGGGATCCTGCGAATCTCCACCACATCGTCTATCGCCATCATCGGGCTGCGCGGCCGTTACAACGAACGCTCCGATTTCCTGATCAGCACGACGCCGCCCACCGACGAAGCCGCTCCGCCGTCCACCTCCGAAATGGGTTTCCCCCATTTCGCCGATGCCGGCGGCTACACCACCCAATTCATCCTTTACAGCGGCTCCTTCGGCCAAGTCTCTTCCGGCGATCTGAAGTTGTTTTCCCAGACCGGCCAACCGATGGTGCTGACATTTAAGTAGGAATTAATCAGCCGCGGATTACGCGGATTACGCGGATTCAAACGGGAAGGGACAAAAAATTATTTTCTTCCCTGTCCCCGTCCTAATCCGCGTAATCCGCGGCTACTTATTCCCGTTCGTGGAATAAGCCAACCCGGCAGGATTAAGCGCGTAAAGCCGGTCGCGTTTGGTGACGGGACTGGCCGCGTTTTGACGCCGGACTGCGGGCAAAGCGGAGCCGTCTTTTGTACTGACAGTCCAGCGGTCCGATCCAATCGAGTAGGTCAGCGAATCATTCTCCGCGACAAACGTGCGGACCGGATTAACCACATCGGCGGTGTTCAATTTCGGCGCGAAGCTTTTCCCCCACAACCAACTTCCGCGCGCGGCGTCGAAGCAATCGACTCCGATCTGCGACGTCGCTTTCTGCAAATCCCTCGACGACGTCGCCACACAAACGCGGCCGGACCCGTACGTAATCCACGCCTGATCCACAGTCGCGCGCCGGCTCAGCGCCGCCAGCAATTCGGGTTTTCCGGTTTGAATGTCGACGCGATACAAAACCCCTGGGTCCGTCACGTACCACAAAAAAGCGCGGCGGTCATAGACCGCCGCGACCGACGACACAAAACGAGACGCGGCCTGACTCCAAATGAACTTCCCGGTCTGGGGATCGAGCGCGATGATATGCAATTCCCGCCCGCTCCGCCGTCCGACACTCACCAGGCGGTTCTCGATCACAACCGGATCGCCCGCTACATCCCGGCCGATCGGCGTGACCCACAACCGTCCGTGATCCCGCTTCAATTCCGCGATCGCCGCGTCGGCCTCCTTCGGATCCAATCCAGGCAGGGTCAGGTATCGCATCAGCTCAACTCCGGCTTTCTCCGCTTTGCCACGCGCTTTGAAGAGATGCGCGCGAACCAAAATCAACGGCGGATAACTGTCATCGATAGCGGACGTCTTGTTGACGAAAAACTGCGCCTGCTCGAGATCGTTTTTCGCCAGATACGTCCGCGCGAGCTCCGCGTATATCTGTTTGTCGGTGGGTCCCAGCGGCCGGCTATGAATGGAGAGTTCCTTCACGCCGGCCTGGTCCGCAATGAAAAACTCGCCCCCGGTCTTGAACACGAATGCCGGGCCCTCAGCGCGGCCGGCATTTTCCTTCAGCACTTCGCCGGTGTAGATGTCGAGCATGGAGGTATTTTTCGCGGAGGTGAACACCGTCACAGTGCCGTTGAAATAGATCGCCTCGCTCGGCCCGTAGAGTTGCGCTTTGAACGACCAGAGGGGGTCACCGTCGCGATTTAACGCGTACAGCGTCTTATCCCAGCGCGCCAGCACAAGACGGTCGTCGGCGTATTCGATGCGCACCGGTAACTGCAGTTTTTTGCCGGTTGGATTCGTCTTCGCAATGATCTTGCCGCTGCCGGTGAGAACAATCAGGTCGCCGTTGGTCCCGATGTAGATCCTGTCGCGATGTGCGTGTATCGACTGGATCTCCTCCACCCCAAGGGGCGTGTGCCAGCGAACCACCCCGGCCCGACGTTCCCCCGGCAACGCAATGGCGTACAATGCCTTGCCCTCCGACACCACATACAACGTATTCCCCTCAACAACGGCGCCGGCGAAGTGTTTATAGCCAGCGACTTCGCCGCCGTCCTTGACGGATATTTTGTCGACATACTGCGGCATCTTCACTTCGTACACGATGGCGCCCGTCTCCACATCCACCATAAAAATGCGCCGAGCCTGATCGAACACAATCAACAGCCGTCCGCTGAGCAGTTCGGTGACGTGCTCACCTTCGGCCGGCACCGTCCACGCATCCTTTCCATCCGAAACGCGCATGGCATGATAGACGTCGTGCGACCGCGCAATCAGGATGTCCCCGTCCGTGCCGGTGTGGGCGAGCAGCGGCGGTTCGTAACCCATCGCGATTCCGCCCCGGGGCTGGACCCAGAGGGGCCGGCCGGTCTTGGAGTCGAATAACTCCAACTGCTCCTTCTTCACCCAATACAGGTAGAACCGATCGCCGAGGAGCCCGCTCAAAGGCGTGTCGGATCCGGGTTCGAAGTCGAGAACCTTTTCCCAGAGGAGGTCGCCGTTTGACGAGAAGGCGTGAAAAGTGGGTTTTGCGGGAACCCCGGCTACGGACCTGAGGATCATCACCGAGTCGTTGGCAGACACAATACTCGGAAACCTGACCTTTGCGCCGGGAAGCGTTCTTTGGATGACATCGCGATGAACCAGATCCGCGAAATAAAGAACCGTTCCCTGGCCATCCGTCTCGCCGTATACAACCCCCTTCTGTTTCGAGACTGCTTTCTCAAGCTCGAATACGTCCCGCTGCCCATGCACGGCCCCCATGTCCATGGCGAGAATCACGCCGGTCGTCGGACTCGTAGCCGCGGGCGTGGGTCTTGCGACCCTTATGCCCGCGTCCCATCCCCACGCCGTCACAATGCGCTCGGACTCCGACGCCGGGATCGCGCTCTTCAACGCCGCAATCGCGTCGTCCCAATGCCTCAGCTTTGCCAGCGCCAACCCGCGTTGGTACTGCACTCCCGGATATTTCGGATCCACCAGAACCGTCCGATCGAATGCCTTCAGCGCGTCCTCCGGCAAGTCCTCTTTCAAAAACCGCACCCCATCCTCGAACGGCCCCTCCGTTTTGATTTCGTGGCGGTCTATCACCGCCGGCTTTATACGATCCGTCACAACGCCGGCTACAGGCGATCTGTGTGCTTCAGGCCTGGTGTTCCATTCCGGGGCAACCAACCCAAGCCAAATCACGATCGAACATACCAGCCCGGCCGTCAAAGCTAACCGCACCCACACCCGAGTTTCGACCGGCCTCCCCGCATCCAACGGCGCAGCCGGCAACAGCGCAGCCTTCAACTCCTCTCCGGCGGCAAACCTTCCCGAGGGATCCCGCTCCAGGCACTTCCGAATAATCCGCTGCAAGTCCTCCGGCACGTCCTCACGGTTGAACAGCAGCGGCACTTCACGCAGCGGACGCTTACCCTCGAGGATCTCGTAAAACACCATCCCGAAGCTGTAGATATCCCAGGTATAGTCATACGGTCCAAGATCCTTCGCCTCCGGCGGCGCATACAACGGCGTACCGATCTCGATTTTGCTGTCGGCCTCGGGCATCGTTCTGGCAAGGCGCGCGTGGCCGAAATCCACAATCTTGATAGTCCCGTCTTCGCCAAGAAACGTGTTCTCCGGTTTCAGATCCCGATGAACGATGCCCTTGGCATGAATCGCTGCCAGTCCTGAAGCCATTTGCTGCATGATCTCCAGGCACCTCTCGATCGGAGCAGGCCCCGATTCGTTCAGAAATTGGCGCAAGGTCCCGCCCTTGAGATATTCCATCGAATAGAACCAGGGCGGTCCGTTCTCCGCACAGATGTCGTAAATGCGGACCACGTTGGGATCCAGGATCTCCTGAAGGATGGCGGCTTCCCGCCGCGGAACGCCACACTCCGGGTTGAATATCTTGAGTGCGACATATTTCTTGAGCACCGTGTCGTACGCCTTGTAAACAGTACCCGAGGCGCCCTTGCCAAGCGGTTGTTTGTCTTCGTATCACTGCATAAAGAATCGAAATTTGGGGTCACCGGTGGTAACCACTGTTTTTTAGTGGTTACCACCCTGTTCGCTGCTCGTGTGCGACCACGGCACGAGGTGGTAACCACTAAAAAACAGTGGTTACCACCGGCTATCTACTCCGGTTTTATCAGTGATGGATCCAAAGGCTGGCCGGTGTATTCCTTGTACGCGAGCGCAGCTTTCACCACGATCTGCGCCAGCGTGTCCGCCAGCACAGCATACTGCTGAACGTTTCCCGTGGTCTGTATCTTCGCCAGACCCAGAGCCAGTTCGGCGATCTCGAAAACGATCGCGGGGGCCGTCGCTGCGCCCCCGGGGGTCATCTCTGCACCCCTTTGAATTGCTGAATTGAGCCCTCTAATGCAGAGAGAGCATCCTGGAGGGCGAGAAATACATCTTTTTGCGGATCATGTCGCGAAAGTCCCTCCCGATAGGCCAGCCAGGCCGCCCTCGCCATGTTGTACGACTTCACCAGACCGTCCAGCGCCGGTTGAATATCTTTAAGGTCCGGCTGCTGTTTTGCCTGATCGATGATGCTCTCGGCGACGAGCAAGGTGTCGAACGCCGCCGAGTCCGTCACGTCCAAAGCCCCGGGATGCACCTGGTACTTCGCCGCGCATCCTACCAGAAGTAAAAGGATCACAACCCCGATCCAACAAACCTGATGTTGCATACGTCTCCTTTCGTTCATCTGCCCGATGACCACAAGTACGCCAACGCGGCCACGACCACCGCCCAGACGCCCTTCAACCACCATTGCCATGCTTCGAGCCGCGCGACCCGCTCCGACAACTTGCGGATCCCGACCAGCTCGCCCTCGATCCTTCCCAGGGACAACAAAATTTTGTCTAACATCCATGACCCCCTTTCAAAAAGACCTCTCGATAAGGTCCCGCACCAGCCGGATCATGTCCCGTGCGGCCTCGTTGGACTGCGAGCTTGCATCGTCGATCGAGCGCGCAAAGTAATCGCGCTGGAAAGCCGAACCATCCGTCCCGCGCAGGCCCTTGCCAACCGCCTCAAGGTCCTTACTGATCTGAACGAACTCCACCGCCATCTCGAGGAACGCCTCCGCGGTCTCCGCGAAAGCCGAATTAGCTTTCGTGCAGGCTGCACGCAGATCCAAACATTCGGCCACCAAGCCGCTGCGTTCGGATCCGTATACGCCAACCATCCAGCCGGCCTCGTGCTGCATTTCCAATGTGTCGAATCTCATGTCTCCCTACCAACCTTTCGTGTTGTGTTTCGAACGGCCCCTATAAAGGCACGTGTCCGTCCGGCTGGTGGTGCGAAACCAAACGTGTTGTTTCAGTGATTTACGAGGGGTTAAAGATTAGGTGCGCGACTGCGAGTCGTGTTCGCGCGACTGCCAGTCGCGTACACAGGTTGGGTTCCAAAAAGGAGCGCGCTTCGCGCGGGGAGGGATACGCGCGCCGGTGGTAACCACCGTTCTTTGGTGGTTACCACCCTAACCGTTACTCGTGTGCAACCATGGGACAGGGTGGTAACCACCAAAGAACGGTGGTTACCACCGGCGCGCGTAATCCGCGGCTATTTAAAGTCCGAGGGACTGATCCCGGCCTCGCGGAGGATCTTCCGCACGTAATCGCGGGAGACGCCCACCTCTTCGGCGGTCTGCTTAACACTCCGCGTACGGTTCCAGGCCTGCAAAACCTGCTCCCGCCTGAGCTCCCCGGCGCTTCTCCGCCCGGCCAAATCCGCCGCTCTCGGTTGAAGCACATCCGGCGAAAGATGGTCCACCCCAATGACGTCGCTTCCCCCGGCCGCCGCCCAGGCAACGCCGCGATGTATCGTATTCTCCAGCTCGCGTACATTCCCGGGCCAGTGATACTCCTTCATCCGCTGCAGCGCCTCGGGGGCGATTCCGCTCACCATCAGCTTGACACCGTATTCGTTGACGAAGCCATCG
>Ga0207098_10410_pt1 | contig 13449 bp, 8 predicted proteins | sample Alteio_BWMinHeat_84_FD_153548 | JGI IMG/M metagenome (GOLD analysis project Ga0207098, IMG submission 153548) | Enriched cells from forest soil in Barre Woods Harvard Forest LTER site, Petersham, Massachusetts, United States -... | ecosystem: Environmental > Terrestrial > Soil > Temperate forest >...
TTATTATATGCATATATTAAATGTATTTTATGAGAAAAATAAAACTGAGATTAAACAGGGATCACAAATAAAGACGGATTATTATTATGACAAATTACTTAATATAGAGACTCAAAGTAATCATTTTTTGAAAATCGTATTCAAATTTATAAATTCGTGTTATATTCCTGAAGGAAAAATAATAGAATTATTAACAAAAAACAGTCATCCTAATATTTTATTACCTTTGTATTTTGAGGAAAATCCCCCACAATGTTATAAAATTTCATTATATGAATATTATGAACATGACCTTTTGGATATTCTTACATCAAAAGATCATAAATATACTGAAGATGAAATTAAAAATATGTTTAAAAAAATAGTTAGTGTCGTAATTCATTTTCATAAATTAAATATTATTATTGGAGATATTAAACCCGAAAATATATTAGTTTACGGAGAACGAAAAACTAATATTATGATTATTGATTTCGAATCATGTATACAACTTAACGAAAAAACTAATAAATTAGTTTTTAAAAAGTTTGATTTCTGTAGTACCATTGCATATCTTCCACCTGAATATCATATAGAAGGAATTATTACAAAAAAAACAGATACATGGATGTTAGGTTGTACATTATATTGTATGTTATGTCGCACACCACCAATTACAGAAATTATAATAAACAAATGGAAACAACATCAAGTAACATCATCTTATTTAGAAAAAGGTAGGTCTAAATATGAAAAATTAAATATTAACATGAAGTTATTAACTAAACATCAAGAGGATTTAATATCCAAACTTATGCATATTGATTATAAATCTCGTATTGATGATGATGATATTATGAAACATATTTGGTTAAATACATCTTAAAAATAATAACAATTACACAATAATATTTTTATTTATTTTTTAATATTATATATGTTATCATTTCTTGCACAAAAACAAAATATTAGAAGTGGTGATCGTTGTTTATCATTACAAACTGATGGAAAATTAATACTGGCCAAATGTAATAAAAATGATAATCAATTATTTGATTATGTATTAAATGAGGATACTGGCGAAACATATTTTAAAACATATAATGGTAAATGTTTGGAAGTAGGAGATATTAATTATATTACTCCTAAAGAATGTAAAGATCGTAATAATACAAATTGGAAATGGTTAGAGGATGGTCATATAAAGAAATTTAATATAGATGATTATTGTTTTAAAATTGATGATAATGGATTTTTAATAGTAGGTATGTGTGACAAAACAAAATTTAATTTTGATTTTACATCTTATGGGCAGGAATATTGTAAGACAAATACGGATCAAAAAGGATGTGGATCATATGGAACTTTTATTCAAGGTAGAGTTAGTGAATTATATGGTCGTAATCCAAGATTAATACAAGAGACGACTTCATTCTTTTTAGAATGTCAGGACACCAATATTGATAAATTTTATATTAATAATATAACAGGAAATATTGGCGCAAAATGTAGAGGATCTGATGAGATAAAATTTGCTATAAATAATGATCCTCACTTAAATGCACATTATTATACACCTCCAGTTATGAGACTCACATCAAATTATGGATTCAATGGAGCTGTCGTTAATGCAGATTCATTTTCATATAAAACGATATATCCTTTCTCTCCAGAAAATCCTTATACCAATAATCACTTAATAGAAAACTCTAGTGTTTTTACGTGTCCACCTAATCAAGTAATTACTAAAATATTCGGATCACATGATAATAAAGAAATTAAATCCATTAAATTAATATGTGATAATATAAATCAACAACCGGCTCCCAAACAAAAAGATTTATTTTATACTAATTTAATATTACGTCTTAAGAGCATACAAGATATTTCTAAATTTATTAACTATTCAGAAATAACGAACAAAGAAGAGTTAGGGAATATTAATAATATTATTGCTTTATCTAAAAGTGGTTCAAATAATATAGTTGTTATTAAAATAATTCCTACAAAAATGAGATATGATGATATACAATATCTTGATATTAATACTACAAAATGTAATAATGATGTCATCAATTGGGATATCAAAACTGTAGATTATAATAAAATTGTGCAAGCAATAGAAAATACATTATCCTCATTTGATCCCTTCATAGAAACTATTAAAAAATATGATGTTAAAAATGTAGTGACTGTACCTAAATTTCTTCCAATAACAAAAGTTAGCGTTAATGGTTTTTATTTATCTATTATTAATTGTGCTAATATGATTATTTTTATAGATGATATGATTAAAGATGCGATAACTACAAATACGAATATATATATAGTATGTTATAGTAGTAATGTATGTTTTAAGAATAATAAAGATAATCTAGAGTTAATTGAACATTTTGGAAAAAAAGAATTAACATTTAATGATGCAGATTTGGTACTTTTATTATTGTGTGGTGTATTGGTGGGAATGACTATTAGAACGTTAATAAATTATGTAAATAAATTTTGATATGTAGATTTGTAATTTAAAGTTGAGTCAATTTTGATTTTAGAAGAATCAATCATAAGATTAATATCTAAATCCGTGCGTTTTATGTCATAAATGATTGAATATTTTGCCATATAATCTGATAACTGCAAAGGATTTAGTATTATTTTTTTTTTCCAATTTATGTTCTTTAAATAATTTAAAATATTATTTAGATTATTTTTAATTTCAAATGAAATTACTTTTTTATCAGTTAACATGTTATATTGATCAATATCATCCACAATATTTAAAGATAAATATGAATCTAGTACATAAGATTTAGATGATTTTTTTGGGTGATATGTATATATAATAATCCCATCAATATCTTCATTATTATTATATGTAACAAGATCATACTTATTAATAATTGGATAGTGGTATACATAACTAGCTATTTTAGTGTGACTCAGACTATACACAAAAAACATGTATATAGTATACTAAAATTTTTTTTAATAAATTAATAATCTATTAAATTTTCTTTTTTTATTTGCAATCGTGTTCAGAGATTTTATTTTATAATCATTATTAATATTAAAAAAATTTATCATAAAAGTGCAAAAAAAAAAGATCTTATTTATGAGCCTTTATTATTACATAATTCCTAGACTTCATTTAGATACCTAAATACTTATCAAGTAACAGGATCAATAAATATTGAATTACAATTCGTTTTCATTGAATCGTCATTAATTAACAGTTTTTTTATTAAGTCTTTTCTATTTGAAATCTAATAAGATTTGTGTCTGAGTTGTATTAAGGAATTTATTTGATTTTTAGATGATAAGTATCTTTTTGAAATATCTTAAAGAGTTTCTATTTTATTTCTTCAATCTTTAGAAATTCCTAATAAAGTGCATGTTATATTCTTAATATTTTAGTTCTAAATTAATTCTTAGGATTACATTAGGATATTCATAAGAGATTACACATTACAGAATAATTCGGAGGATATAACATGCACTTTATTAGGAATTCAAAATAAAAATATATGAATAATAAAAATTCCTAATAAAGTGCATGTTATATTCTTAATATTTTAGTTCCAAATTAATTCTCAGAACCATATTAGGATATTCATAAGAGATTACACATTACAGAATAATTTGAAGGATATAACATGCACTTTATTAGGAATTCAAAATAGAAATATATGAATAATAAAAATTCCTAATAAAGTGCATGTTATATTCATAAGAGATTACACATTACAGAATAATTCGAAGGATATAACATGCACTTTATTAGGAATTTCTTTTTAGGACACTAGTTAATTAATATTTTAAAGATTAGAAGTGTATTAACGAGTTTCTATATTTTTAAATATGATCTTCCTTCCATTCTTTTTTATAAATTAATAATTCATTACACCCATCATTTGGCATAAGCAATAAGCCTCAACAATACTTCTTGATATATCGCACATTAATTGAGTCTTGCTTTGAATTTTCATAATTTCGTCAATATTATATTTCTTTTTTAATACTTGATATAATTGATGATCATTACTCGGATCGCATTGATAGTCAATATTTAATAATTTCTTTAGGAAATCATATGCCAAAAAATCTCCTCTCGGAACATTATAATTACAATTTTCAGAAATAATTGATTTGTTCATATTTTTTAGTACTCGCGGAGTTTCTATTTTTTCATGATTCATACAACCATCTTTTTGAATTTCATAAATATTTCTAATTGTAGGATCTCTTAAAATTTCTTGAGTCTTCCGTGGAATATCTCTAGTTGTGAGATCTTCTGAATTTTCTTGAGGTATATTTCTAATTACAAAATTCTCTGATGAATTTTCTTTTGATTCTCGTGGAATGTATTTAATTACAGAATCTTCTTGTTGTTCCTCTGATATTTCTTGTGGCTCTTGCGGAATGTATTTAATTACAGAATCTTCTTGTAGTTCCTCTGAGATTTCTTGCGGCTCTTGCGGAATGTCTCTAAGTGTATAATCTTCTTGAAGTTCCTCTGGGATTTCTTGCAGATCCTGTAGAACGTATCCAATTACAGAATTTTCTTGAGGCTCCTGTAAAATATCTCTAATTACAAAACCTTCTGAATTGTCTTGAGATTCCTCTGAGATTTCTTCTGAATTTTCTTGAGGCTCCTGTAAAATATCTCTAATCACAGAACCTTCTAAATTGTTTTGAGGTTCCTCTGGGATTTCTTGTAGAATGTCTCTAATTATGGGATCTTCTGAAATTTCCTGAGATTTTTGTTTAATGTTCATAATTGTGGGATCTTCTAAATTTTCTTGAGGTTCTTCAATTATGGTACACATAATTTCCATTTTTTGTTTCCTTTTTAAAGCTTTTGATTGTTTACGATTAAGTCTTTTGGAATTATTTTTAATATAAATAGGTATTTGTATATCTGTATCTTTAAGTTTTTCACTATTGATTTCTTTAATGACATTAATAGTCTCTGCACAAATATTTTCCGTACCTTCAATGCGAATAACGTCTTCTTTTTCACTATTGATTTCTTTAATGACATTGATAGTCTCTGCACAAATATTTTCATTAATGTTAGTATTAATTTCCGTACCTTCGATGTGAATTACTTCTTCTTTTTTAATTTCCTCAATTTCAACATCATTGTAGTTGCTCTCCTCAGTCTCTGCGGCAATTTTTGTTGTCTTTATTCGGGATTGTTTTAATGATATTTCTTTTTTAATACGTTGTATATTATTTTTTTTTTTTCTTTTTTCTTTCTGTAATTTTTTTTGTTGTAATTTTTTTTGTTCATTTTCTTTTGTAAATTTATTTATATTTTTTTTATAATCCTCAACGGGATTCAGGACTGATATTTTTTGTGGAGGAATTAAATTAACTTTCAAACAAATCTTTATTTTATTATCTTTTGGACGTACATCAGATATTTTACATGAAGTTACATCATAATCTGATAAACTCATATTCGTATATTTTTCTATTATCATTTTTCGTAATAAATTCAAATGAGTTTTGGTGATATTTCTAAAACTAATACACATATATTTATTATATATATCGACTTGAGTGTGATATACAATTTGTTTTAATTTACGTAATGTAATTTGAAATTGTTTATACATTTTTATTATATAGAATAAGTCATCGGCAATCCATATATTTGGATGAAATATTTCATTATAATTTTGGACAGAGGATATACAATTTCTCTGTACGGCGTTATGTTTCACGGCATCATCATATAAAGATACTGCTTTATGATGAACAATAATCCAATGATCGAAAGAATATTCTTTACGATTTTTGCCAGAAATCATTTTTAATATTGATTAATTATGTATCTCATAATAATAATATTCAATGAGTTAACATTTTCAATTTTTATAAAATAATATTTTAATTTATTGATTGTAACATTGAGGCTACGAATTTTTGATCAGTTACTTTATTTTTATTATTTCCAAATTTTGACTCTAACAATAATTGCATCATTTGTTCTATATTACTAATGCGAAAATCAAGTTCATAAATTTCATGTGTAAGTATATTTATGATTTTATATTTCCTGTGTAATATAGGATTTAGTTTATTATCTATATTAACTAAATCAGTAATAAATTTTAGTCTATCCGAGAATGTTTTAATTTTGTGTTCTCGTTTATATATATTTTTTTTATTTTTTAATAATGCATCGATGTTACTTTTTTTATATAATTTATTATATTTTTCATTACAATATATTTGGACTGCAAATTGAATAATATGTTCAGATGTAATTTTTGGAAGACATTTAAACATCCAAATTGTGTCATTATCGTGACAATTAATAGATCCGACTATTATTTTGTTATATAAAATGCTAAAATATTGTGTATGTACTTCGTATTTTGCCTTATTACTAATCCATTTCTTTAATCGAGAACAACATTTCATTAAATTAATTTTACTTAGCCAGGAATAATCTGTAATTTGACTTAATTTATATGTATAACCTGTTTCATGAGAACAATATCGATTAGATAATATTAAAAGTTCATTAGTTTTATTAACGTTGGGTAATGTGAATCCTTTGATTTCTATTAATTTATTAAATATTGTCATTTTTCCTGTAGTCTGATATTCATAATATGCCGGAACAGCGATACTTGTAATTTCACCAACAAATTCGTGTGTACCACCGCTCTGAGTAATTTTTATAGGAATATTAATATTTTTATAACTTTTATCCTTAATTTTATTACATACTAATAATTTCATACATGAATCTAAAATAGTGGATGGTAAATGTCGAGTTAATTCAGTTATGGTAATTGTCGTAGATTTTTCAGAAATAGTATTTTTTATTTTTAATGGAGTGTGAGTTATCAATGATGCATTTTTTATTATTTCATCTGGATTAATACAGTCAAGATAATTATTTGTGTTATGGTGAAAAACAGTTATACATTCGCTACTTCTTGTGAGTGCAACATAAATTTCATTCGGACATTCAGTTTTATCAGAATTCTTTTTGTAATAAGTAAAATAGGATGAATCGAAATTAAATATCATACAAACTTTTCTCTCTAATCCTTTCACTTGATGAAACGTGGCAAAAACAATTTTCCCTTTAATTATATCCTCATCTATTTTTTCTTCATCATTATTCGGAACATAAATATTAATCTTAAATTTTGTCGCAATATTCGCTAAGGTTCTAACAGGAGATTTTATACTTCTTACTGATGGCGCCAATATAAAAATATCCTCTAAAGAATATTGTGTTATATACATTTTCAATTCCTTAAATAATACTACCCCCATAAATGTATTACAAATTACATAACGAACAAGTGGACCACTTTTTTGAGCATTTAATCGATTATGTTTTAATACACATTTATTAATAAAATTTGATATTTGATGTGTTATTCGAAAACTACAACTAAGTTTCAAAAATTTCCATTCTTGTTTTAGCATGGGAAATAGTAAATCAGTATAAACTATAAATCGACTATCCGCTTTATTAAACTCATAAATGGATTGATGTTTATCTCCTAATACACATAACTGTAATAATTTATTATTATTATCTTTAATTATTTTTCTAGTAAATTTGTAATATAATGGTGTCATATCTTGTAATTCATCCAGAATTATGATATTATAACATACACCATTATTACTTTTTAGATTATCATTTACCACTGTAATTATTCCATAATCATTTCTACATTTATTAGAATAATATTTAACACCAAATGAATGATAACTATGCACCTCTAAATTAAGAAATCCTAATAATTGAACTTTATTTCTTGTCTCGATTTTTAATTTTGCATTATAAGTCAACAATAATATTTTCGAAGATGTCATTTTTTTAGCAACACCTAATATTGTTGTGGTTTTTCCTGATCCAGCCACGGAATCAACATTAATATTTTTACCTGAAGATACATGATCTATTACATGTATTTGTTCTTCAGAAAATAATGGTAATATATATTTTTTGCTATCAAGATTCATTGTAATATTACAATAAAACTAAATAATTTGCGTCATGTGATCTATTTTTCATTTTTTTATATATAATAATAAAGAAGAATTATTATATATTTTTATAATTGAGTTGATATATTTCACCAAAATATAATTATTTATTTATATTCACAAATGACTGATGTATCTGTAAATGAAAAAATTGAAAGTATTACAAAAGATTTAATAAATAAAGTAAATCAAGAGGAATTCGGAAAATTAACTCAAGAGGTTCTCGGAACTATTACAGAAATAGATACTCTTAAAAAAGTAATCACTGTGGATTTTTTAGGTGATCTGAGAACCAGAGTCACTAAATTAGAATCAATGGATTCCAGTAAAGGCCCTAATACTCAAAAACAAATTGATACACTGGCTACAGCAATTAAAGCTATTGATTCAAAATTAACTCATGTCGCCAATAAACCTCAACAAGATCAAAATACAGCGAAATCAGATATTGTCGAATTAAAATCATTTACTCAAAGTAATTTCAATAAAACATACGAAACTATGGATAGTTTAAGAGAACAATTAGATCAAACAAAACAAATATTATCATCATTTCAAGATCAATTTGATTTATTAAAGAGAGGAACATATTTACCATCTCGATCAGAACCTCAACAATATGCATATCCTCCAATCCAGAATTTCCCACCTCAAAAAGTAGAACCACATTTTTATTCTCCTCAACAACAAAGAACAGAAATGAACAGCACACCCCCTAATCAAAATTATTCTCAGTTTAAATATACATCTCAGGAAGAGCAATATATTCCATTTCAATCTCAGACTCCAATGAACATAAATCAATCAAATCCAAATAGTAATTTATTAGAAATGTTATCTAAATTATCTACATCAAAAAATACATTACCTAAACCCCCGACAAAAGAATCTTCGACTCAACAATCAGTCACAGTACCAAATACCTCTGTTACACCACAATCCATAGTAGCAAGTCAATTATCTCAACAATTACAAAATCCTCAAATTACACATCTACCGGGTGTACCTTTAGTACCAACACAACAATTGATACCTAGTCAACAACATATGCCTTATAATAGTAGAGTGACTATAAATCCAACTAACACTCCATTTAGAGGAAATTTTAAATCTAAATAAAAAAATTAATCTTGTGTTTGTTCTTTTAACTTTTTATCTTTTCTTAATCGTTGTCTTTTTTTTCGATATTTATCTTTTTTTTTCTGAGTTCCAGTTTTTTTATATACACTGGAACTACTATCCGAATTTTGTCCATCACTTTCATCAGATTTATCTGGTGTTAATTCTGTAAATTCATCTGGATTTTTTTCATCAGATTTATTTAATGCTAATTTTTGTAACAATTCTTTAAATTCATCAGGACTTTTTTCCATTAACTTATTATATGACTCCTTATAATTTTGCCTTTGTTGAGTGGTTGATCTTTGAACTTTATGTAAATCAGTTTTTTGTTTTAATTTTTTCTGAGAATCACTCATGCCCGAAAATTTATTATTCTTCTTAAAATCATTAGGAATTAAAGAACTAATCTTATCTAATAAATTATTCTTTCCTTTCAAATTAGTTGATTTCAATAAATCTAACATTCCTTTTAATTCAGCATTATTATTTTTTTTCTTTTTTTCTTCCTGAATCTTAATTGATCCAATCGTTTTCGTAGTCGGATCCTGTGCTATCATACTCGTAAGAATATCATCCGAAGAAGACATACTTGATGAAGACATACTTGATGAAGAAGACATACTTGATGAAGAAGACATACTTGATGAAGAAGACATACTTGATGAAGGGGACATACTTGATAAAGACATATTTGATGAAGAAGACATATTCGATGAAGAGAACATATCTGATGAAGAAGACATATTTGATGAAGATGACATATCTGATGAAGAGGACATACTTGATAAAGACATATTTGATGAAGAAGACATACTTGATGAAGAAGATATACTTGATGAAGAAGACATACTTGATGAATCTATATTATATTGAGACATACCGCATTCTTTATTTGAATTATGTGATATATCAATAAGAATTGTATTTTTTTGATGATATTTTTCTTCTTCAAAATTAGGTGTTAGAATAATATCAGAATCCTTGTTATCAGATGACATAAGTACACAATATATAATGTTCAAAAATATTAATTGTGTGATATTATAAACACTATATTTTTCAATTTTTTATTCAATAGATGCCAGACCAACTTGATTACCTAAAATTATGGGCATATTCCAGTTAACAAAACCAAAAAATTTAGAATGATTAGTTGATTCAAATGTAAGTTCCGTAATAAATAATCTATTTTCCATAGTATTATACATTGCCACTATATCAATTCCTTGTGTATGACATTCATATAATATATCAAATAGTATTTTTGATATTGCATTATTCGTAGAGAATACAGTATAATATATTAATGCAACTTTTAATGATTTACATAATCTATTATAAGGCGGAAGCATTACGTAATCATAAGTAATATAACTCACAAAATCTGTTATTTCTTTTGTTATAGTCTCCACCACATAATTATGAACAATATCAGGATAATTTAAGAATCTTTGTTTGAATGATTCAAATGAAAATACAGGATATACTGAAAATATATTTTGTTTATTAAATAATTTCCACACTGATTCAATTTCTGAATCATTCATTTTTCTAAATCCTGGTGTACATATTCCATTTTGTATTTTTAAACTAGTTATTCTAGTTGAGACTTTTTCTTTATCTTTAAGTACGAGTAATCCAGCAGTATACATTTTTTCTACAGAGAGATATCTATGATATAATTCACTTTGAGCAAATGGTTTGGGTACAACTGCGGTTGATGAATATATTCCATAACTAAAATCATTTATTCTTGCTCGTCTATATAATTCTTTAACTAAAAATCCAGATAATCCTTTGCCTCGTTGTGATTCTTTAGTAACTAAGAAAACAATTTCAACTACGGGTAGATATGCCATTAAAGTTGAAACCTTACTAGATCGTGCACAAATCACACCACATAATATTTTCTTTTTATTTGTTCTGATTCCAATAGACCAAACGTAATCTCCCAATAATGCCCATTTTATAAAATCCTTAGAATAATTGACTGTATATTTATCTGTTTTTTTATAATTTTTAGATAAGAATATTTCTAATTCGTCATAAGTCACATCATCCCATATATATTTCGAATCAATAATAGTATTACTTTCAGTTGCTTTTGGTAATTGTTTTATTAAAGGACCCTCATTAAGTACATATTTCATTATTTTTGGTAAGGGTACCCCTTTAAAAGTACCATACTTCCACTTTAATGCAGCTTCTTGAGTTCTAGGATATTTCTTATAATATTCATATTGATTTATTAAATGAGACATCATAAGTTTTCCTTCTGCATCGGACCACTTAGGAGGAAATATTGTTTCTTCTTTTTCTTCATATGTATCATCTACTCTTATTTTTTTTTCTTCTTTTTGTTCTTCATATGTATCACATACTCTTATTTTTTTTTCGTTATTTAATTTTGTATTAGTATCAACACTTATTTTTTGTAAATTATCAGATACCCTAGTAATTTCTGAAATTAAATTATCAGACATTTTAATATATGTAATTCCAATATTAATTATTACTAAAAATAACTTCACTAAAAATTGAAAAAAATAATTGTAATAATTAAACATTATGTATGATAATAATAATAATTTATTATGATTACTCTTGATGAATATAATGATTTTGACCCACATGATCTCTGGGTAAGTATTTTTATACCAAAAAGTCCTGATATGAAGGCACCTAGATTTTCTACAATTTATAAAAATTATGAGAAATATGAAGATCTTATTATCAAAATGCCATATGCCCAAATTCCTTATGGTATGTCAAGTTGGAAAATTGATGGTATTGATAATCCACTTGGGAAAAGAACATTAACTTTAAGTTTATCACCTCTCGTGGGACAACGTAAAAAATTTAAAACATTCATAAATAAAATAGAAACATATTTAAAAAATAGATTATCTCCTTTATTACCCAAGGATTATATTTTTAAATATTCTATTAAATATGATAAAGAATCAAAATTTAAACATAAATTAACAGTCGGGTTACCAAAAAATAAATATGGAACGAATAATTTTATGATATTTGATGTAAATAAGAATCCATGTTCAATTGATGAGATTAAGGCTGGTTTGAGATGTCTTCCTAGTATTATATTATCAAGTGCATGGGTAAATGATATTAAAAAGGAATTTGGTATTTGCTGGAACATTTTTCAAATTAAATTATTTCCCAAAATAGTTATCGATTATTTATTACACGATGATTTGGAACATGGATCTGATATTAAAATGAATGTAAAAGACATTGAAAAAAAGAAAGAAAAATATAATATGAAATGTCCACAATGTGCTCATAAAATTGAATTAACTATAAATATTAATATTACAGGATCTATTCCATCGGTGTCTCATTATATACCCGGGAAGAAATATTCTAATAATTTAGATGATGTTATACCAGCCCCTCCTCCATTAACTCCTAATTCTGATCAATTAGATCAAATAATAATTCCTCGTTATGCTCCTAAAATGGAAGAACTACAGAATGCACTTAAAAAATTAAAAAAATTGAAAAAATAATTCGTTTTAATAACAAATAAACATAAATATGTAACAATTAAATTGATATATTTAATGAGTTCTTCCGAAGATACCAAACAAGATTCATCATTTCAAATTATTAAACCGCCAAATGGGAAAACTTTATATTTTAGTGGAATGATTATGAAAAAGTATGTACCTAAAGATAAAAAATTAATGATAAATGAAAAATCATGGGTTGAAAAATATAGACCAAAATATGTATCTCATATAGTATGTCACAAAAATGTAATTGATGTATGTAATGAAATTATCAAAAATCCAAAACAACCGTTCCCACATATGATATTTTTTGGACCACCGGGAACAGGAAAAACTTCAACTATCCTTGCCGTCGCTAGAGAACTATTCGGTGATAAATTTAAGGAACGAGTATATCAATTTAATGCATCAGATGATAGAGGAATTTGTGCAGTTAGAGAAAAAATAAAAAGTTGTGCTGAAGCCGCGATCTTTAAGGATCCTAAAAGTAAAATACCACCATATAAATTAATAATTTTAGATGAAGCAGATGCATTAACTCAGGATGCACAATCAGCATTACGTATTATAATAGAGGATAATTCAAAAAATACTAGATTCATTTTAATATGTAATTATATAACTAATATCTTTGGACAAATCATTTCGAGATGTACTAAATTCAGATTTAATCCAATAGATGATTCTTTAATAAAAACTCGATTAATTAAAATCGCAAAAAAAGAAAACATTTATACTAAATTAAGTTCAAATGTTATTCCCACAATAATAAAAATTATAAATGGAGATC
>Ga0207098_10412_pt1 | contig 13426 bp, 8 predicted proteins | sample Alteio_BWMinHeat_84_FD_153548 | JGI IMG/M metagenome (GOLD analysis project Ga0207098, IMG submission 153548) | Enriched cells from forest soil in Barre Woods Harvard Forest LTER site, Petersham, Massachusetts, United States -... | ecosystem: Environmental > Terrestrial > Soil > Temperate forest >...
GGCCTCCCTATTCGGCTCCATGCAACTGCCGATTTTCGACCGCAATCAGGGCGAAATCAAACGCACAGGCTATGCGATCAATCAGTCACAGGAGCTAGCGAGCGAACAATCTTCGATCGTGCTCACCGACGTGACCAATGCTTACGAATCACTGCACACCAATGACCAGGTCGTGCAGCTTTACCAATCAGGTTATTTGAAGCAAGCGGAAGATTCGCGCGACATCAGCCAGTATGCCTTTGATCGAGGCGCCGCTTCGCTGCTGGACTACCTTGACGCCGAACGAAGCTACCGCGCCACCGAGTTCGCCTACCGCCAGTCCCTTGCCAATTACATGATTGCCCTCGAGCAATTGCGGGAGGCCGTAGGCACCAGGAGCTTGCCATGACAATGCAGAAGACCTATTTCGTAGGACACCGGGTAGGCTCCCTTGCCTCCGCCGCGGCTTTGGCCTCCACGCTGGCTCTGGCCGCATGCGGGGCTCCCGCAGATCAAACGAGCAAAATGACGTCTTATTCCGCGACGGAGACCGCCGCGAACAAAGCCGCTTTGTTTACGGTACCCGCCGAACAGATGTCCCGAATCCAGATTGTTACGGTCGCACAGCAACCGCTCGAACGCATGCTCAGGCTTTCGGGCTCAATCGCATACAACGGTTTCCAAACGACGCCTGTAATCACGCAAGTAAGTGGCCCGGTCAGCCGCATCGTGGTCGTCCCAGGTCAGCATGTGAAGGCGGGAGAACCAATGCTGTATGTTGCCAGCCCCGACTTTTCACAACTCCGCTCGGGCTACATAAAGTCGCGCGATGCGTACCAATTTGCGGATCGAGCCTACAAACGCGCGGAGGACCTTTATACCCACAAAGCTATTTCACAGGCCGACTTAGAGCAAGCGGACTCCGCGCGTGTGCAGGCGCAGGCTGATCTGCAATCGAGCGAACAGGCCATTCGGATTCTTGGCATTCCCGATCCCGAAAAAACTCGTCACCGACCCCCCATCGCCCGAGGTTCCGTTGCTCGCGCCCCAGTCCGGAGAGATTGTCGAGCGGTTGGTCTCGCCCGGCCAGTTGTTGCAAGCTGGTGGCACTCAGTGCTTCACGCTTTCGGACATGAGTACCGTGTGGGTGCTGGCTAATGTTTATCAGAATGATCTCGCCTACGTTCGGGTGGGAAACGATGTGTCGATTGAGAATGACGCGTACCCGGGCATGGTGCGCGGGAAGATTTCCTACTTGTCGGCAGCCCTCGATCCTACGACACGAACTTTGCAGGCGCGCATCGTAGCGCAAAATCCCGGCGAACGCATGAAGAAGGACATGTACGTGACCGCAAACGTGCGAGCGGGAGTAGTTCCGAATGCCATTGTCGTGCCCGATTCCTCCGTGCTGCGCGATAGCGACAACATGCCCTACGTGTACCTGCAGACGGGCAACAACCAGTTCGCGCAACATATGGTGACGATCGGAGACAGCCAGGGCGGCAAGACACAGATTCTTTCCGGATTGCGGGCGGGGGACAAACTCGTGGGGGACGGCAGCCTGTTCCTGCAATTTCAGAACTCGTTGCAACGCTGAGAGGATGCGACCCGTATGATTCATCACGCCGTTCAATTCGCATTGCGACAGCGATTCCTGGTTGTGTTGCTCGCGGTGCTGGTGACGATTGCGGGAACGCTGTCGTTTCAGCGGATGCCAGTGGATGCGTATCCGGACCTCTCCCCGCCCATGGTCGAATTGATTACGCAATGGCCGGGGCACGCCGCCGAGGAAGTAGAACGACTGGTCACTTTACCGCTCGAAGTCGAAATGAACGGCGTGCCGCGCATGATTGTGATGCGGTCCATCTCTTTGTACGGGCTCTCCGACATTCGTCTGACATTCGAGGATGACGTTGACCCCTATTTCGGTCGGCAGGTGGTGTTTGAGAGGCTGGGCGACGCCCAGCTTCCCTCGGGTGTGACGCCAAGCATTGCTCCGCTATTCAGCCCGTCCGGATTGGTTTACCGGTACGTGTTGGAAAGTCCGGACCGCAGCCCGCAGGAATTGAAAACCATTGAAGACTGGGTGGTCGAGCGCGCGTACAAATCCGTGCCGGGTGTGGCCGACGATTCTGGATTGGGCGGCACAGTCATGCAGTATCAGGTGCTCTTGGATCCCGCGCGTATTTACAACTACCACATCCCCGTCCCGCAGGTGCTGACGGCGCTGGCCGCGAATAATTCGAATGCGGGTGGCGGGTTTTACTCCCAAGGCGAGCAGTTCTTCTACGTCCGCGGCCTGGGCCTGGTCAACAAGACGGAAGATATCGGCAACATCGTCGTTGGAAACAACAACGGCGTGCCAGTGCGGATTCGTGACGTCGGCGAAGTAACCATTGGGAACGCGCCGCGTCTTGGACAATTCGGCTTCCAGACCAACGATGACGCCGTCGAAGGCGTGATCTTGATGCGGCGTGGCGAGCAGACGCAAAACATATTGGCCGACGTCGAGAAAAAAACTGATTCCCTGAACCACGGCATCTTGCCGACAGACGTGAAGGTGCGACCGTTTTATGACCGCAGTGACCTGGTCCGGGTTACCACCGACACCGTCGAGGCAAATCTGCTGCGCGGGATGATCCTGGTGGTGCTGGTCCTGATTTTCTTCCTGGTCAGCGTCCGTGCGGCCATCATTGTGGCGCTGACGATTCCCCTCGGCCTGCTCTTTGCGTTCATCTTCCTGCATGGGCGCGGCGTGCCCGCCAACCTGCTTTCGATCGGTGCCATCGACTTTGGGATTATCATCGACGGCACCGTGGTAATGATGGAGAACATCTACCGCGAAATCGCCGACCGCCACGGCCAGGAATACAAGCTGAACGAAGTAATTCTTCAGGCCGCGCGCGATGTGGATCGTCCGATTTTCTATTCGGTCGCCGTGATTTTGGCGGGGTACCTCCCCATTTACGCGCTCAGCGGACCCTCCGGCAAGCTGTTCCATCCAATGGCTGAAACGATGTCCTACGCCTTGCTTGGCGCATTGATTTTCACACTGACCCTTGTCCCCGTCCTGGCCTCTTACTGGTTCAAGAAGGGCGTGAAAGAAACGGTGAACCGGCCGTATGAGTGGATCAAGAACTTTTATTCCGGAAAGCTGGATTGGTGTCTCGACCATCCGAAGGCCACAATCATCGTCGCGGTCTTAATTTTTGGTGCGACTCTGCTCCTGGTGCCATTCATCGGCGGGGAATTCATGCCGCACCTGGATGAAGGTGCGCTGTGGGTTCGGGCAACGATGCCGTACACGATCTCCTACGAGGAGGCCGCCAAGTTTGCCCCCGAGGTCCGCAAGATTCTCATGTCCTACCCGCAGGTCACCGAAGTCGGCTCCGAGTTGGGACGTCCGGACGACGGAACTGATCCAACTGGATTCTTTAATTGCGAATTTTATGTAGGTCTGAGGCCGTACAAGGACAAGACGTGGCAGGAGGGAGAGATCAAGGACAAGGCAGCGCTGATTGAATCCCTCCAGAAGAAATTGGAGGCCTATCCAGGCATCATTTTTAACTACACCCAACCTGCCGAAGACGCCGTAGACGAAGCGCTGACAGGGCTGAAAAGCGCCCTCGCAGTGAAAATTTACGGCCAGGATTTGCAGGTGTTGGAAGACAAGGCGCTCGCGATCAAACGCGTGCTATCGCAGGTGCCCGGTTTCACGGAATTGACCGTCGTTCGCGAGTTGGGGCAGCCCAGTCTGCAGATTGACGTGGACCGCGAGCGTATCGCGCGGTTCGGAATTAACGTCTCCGACGTTGAAGGCGTAATCGGCGCGGCCGTTGGAGGTCAAGCCGCAACGCAAGTGATTCAAGGTGAACGTCTGTTTGACCTCGTCGTTCGGATGAAGCCCGAATACCGGTCGAGCGCGCGGGAGATCGGCAACCTGTTGGTGCCCACTCCCAGCGGGCAGCAAGTCCCGCTGTCGCAACTTGCGGCGATTCATCAGGGGAATGGCGCATCGTTTATTTACCGCGAAAATAATTCGCGGTACATCGGCGTGCAGTTCAGCATCGAGGGACGGGACCTGGCGCGCGCGGTTGCGGATGCCAAAAAAGCAGTGAGTCAGTCGGTTGCGCTGCCGCAGGGATACACGCTGGACTGGGGCGGCGAATACAGCGAGTACGTGGACGCAGAGAAGCAGCTCGCAATCATTGGGCCTCTGGCGGTCCTGCTGATTTTCATGATCCTGTTTGCGCTCTATGGAAACATCAAATTTCCTGTGTCCATCGCCTTGGGAGTGATCCTCACCGAGCCGGTGGGCGCCTTGATCGCATTGAAGCTGACGCATACGCCGTTTAGCGTAAGTTCCGTGCTGGGACTGCTGGCGCTGATGGGAGTTTCGGTCGAGACGGCGGTGATTCTCGTTTCATACATCAATAAACTGCGGCTGGAAAATCAAGACATCCGATCAGCGACACGTGAGGCGGCCCTGCTGCGGCTGCGCCCGATTATGATGACGGCTTTGGTCGCCTGTCTGGGATTGTTGCCCGCCGCGCTCTCGACCGGTATCGGTTCTGACACCCAAAAGCCATTCGCGATCGTTATCGTGGCAGGATTGGCGTCCCGGCTCGTGTTGGGATTCTTTGTAAACCCGGTGTTGTACGAAATGGTTGCGAAACCGGGCGACGTATTGCAGGTGTAGCGAAACAACGTCATGCAAACACGTATCCAAAGACTCGCTTTCGTTCTGGCGTTGGCAGCAATCGCACTTCTGGCCTTCTCAACGACGGCGGAATTGCTGCCGCACCACCACGACAACATTAATGAGCGCGTCTGTCCGATCTGCCATCCGCCTCTCATAGGGCTCCGTCCTGCAGGCTTCAAACTGCCGTCGTTGAGAGCACGCTCCTGGCCGGTGCATAATCCGGCTTATCTTTCCGTCGCCGCGTCACCGATTTGTATCGCATCCCCTCGCGCTCCCCCCGCCGCGTAATCAAGAACTGCTCTCTCCGATTTGTACCGTGCGGCGTTGACCCGATGCTTGGGCCAGCGCACCCGCTCATTTCATTGAGCGGCAACCCCTTGCTTTCTACGACGACATATTCCCCCAGGGGACAGAGGAGATATTCATATGAATTTCCGCAAATCAGTGTTTTTGGTTTCATCCATTTTGTGCATGTTGATATGTGTCAATTCGAGTTGGGCGCAATCCACCGGCTCGATCGAAGGTGTTGTGAAGGATAGTACCGGCGGGGTTCTCCCCACGGCCAAAGTCGAAATTTCTTTTGCCGTGAGCGGCTTTCAAAGGGAAACGACGACGGGAAGCAACGGCGAATTTCGTTTTACGAACGTGCCCTTCAATCCCTACCACCTCATTGTGACCGCCACAGGATTTGCGACGACTGCCCAGGATGTGGACGTTCGCTCGTCCGTTCCCACCAAGGTCGAGATCAGTTTGAAACTCGGAACGACGTCGGAAAACATCACGGTGGAGGCCGCAGGGGTGGATCTCGTGGAAACCGAATCGACGCCGCACACCGACGTTGACCGAGAGCTGTTCGATAAACTGCCGCTCGAGAGCTTGTCTTCCTCGGTCAGTTCTCTCGTGACTCTGGCATCGCCCGGCGTCGTGGCTGATTCCAACGGACTCTTTCACGGTCTCGGCGACCACGCCGAGAACTCTTTCTCCGTGGACGGTCAGCCGATCACCGATCAGCAGAGCAAGGTATTCTCTAACCAGATTCCTGCGGATTCCATTCAGTCCCTGGAGGTGATTTCCGGGGCTCCACCAGCCGAGTATGGCGGTAAGACGAGCCTGGTCATCAACGTCACAACGCGATCCGGGCTTGGGCAAAAGCCTCCCACTGGTAGCGTGACCTCTTCCTACGGTTCATTCGGCTCCGTGGAAACTGGGGCAAATCTCGCGTTCGGCGGCGCGAAGTGGGGCAATTTCATTTCGGCGAATGGATTGAACACCGGACGCTTTCTCGATCCTCCCGAGTTTCAGGTCCTGCACGCGAAGGGGAATGAACAAAACCTTTTCGACCGGATCGACTTTCAACCGACGGGGCCGGATTCCATCCACCTGAATTTCGGGTACACGCGCTCCTGGTTCCAACAACCGAATTCCTTTGATGCGCAGGCGACGAGCCAGGACCAGCGCGCGCAGGTCGCCACGTTCAACGTAGCTCCAAGCTGGACTCACCTCTTCGGCGCATCCACTCTCTTCACCGTTGGTGCGTTTGTGCGCCGGGATAACTTCAACTACTACCCCAGCAACAACTCATTTGCCGACCAACCAGTGACGGCAGGTCAGCAGCGAACACTCACCAACGCTGGTTTTCGAACGGATGTCTCGTATGTGAAGGGCATGCACAACCTGAAAATCGGCGGCACGTACCAGCACACATTCCTGACGGAGAACTTTACGCTGGGTTTAACCGACCCGACTCTCAACGATCCGTGCCTCGATCCAGCAACCGATAGCCCGGCTGGTAATCCCGCTTTCACCTTCCCAACGCAGTGCGCGGGGGCCGGGTTTCTGCCGAACGATGGGACAGACCCCAATGCCACTGTAAATCCTTTTGCCAGCGTCCTGGCCTGCCTCGACCTGACCAGACCGACGCCGTCGCCCCTCGACGGATGCACCGGCACGAAGAGTGCGCTCTACCAATTTCACGGTCACACGGATGTCAAGGAAGTGGGCCTCTATGCGCAGGATACGATCACGGCGGGTAATTGGTCATTCAACCTGGGAATTCGCGGCGATATTTATCGGGGGCTCTCCGGGGATTCACAGGCGCAACCTCGAGCCGGGATCGCCTACAACATCAAACCTACGAATTCCGTTCTTCGATTGTCGTATGCGAGGACGATGGAATCTCCATTCAACGAGAATTTAATTTTCGCGAGCACGCCCGGCAATGCCGTGGCCAGCGAATTTTTCGGCGCAACGGCCCCTGTCCCTCCGGGGCAGCGCAACGAATTCCACGCGGGCTTTCAGCAAGGGATCGGAAAGCGCGTGGTCATCGATGGCGATTACTTGTGGAAATACACGCACAATTCCTACGATTTCACCGACTTCCTGAACACCCCTATTTTCTTCCCGATTGCCTGGCACAATTCCAAGATCAGCGGCTTCTCGATTCGCGCGAGCTTTCCGAACTACCATGGCCTGACGGCATTCGTGACCGCAAGCAGTGTTGCCGCGCGCTTCTTCAACCCACAGGTTGGCGGGTTGGGTACTGATTTGACGACTTCGGGTGCCTTCCGCATCGACCATGATCAGAAGTTTCAGCAGACAACACATGTGCAGTACCAAGCAAATGCGAAGTTGCCGTGGATTGCAATGAATTGGCGCTATGACAATGGGCTCGTGGCAGGTGCAGTTCCCTTCGCTACGGATAAGACCACGCCTGTGGATTTGACCGGATTAACTGCCGACCAGCAAATGCAGGCAGGGCTTTTTTGCGGCAGCACTTTCCCGACCTTGACGACACCCTTAACCACCTGCGCCCCATCGAAGTTCGGCTCCACGCGCGTTGTAATTCCCGCACCCGGAACGGAAAGCGACGACCACAACCCGCCACGAATCGCTCCGCGGCACTTGTTTGACGTGAGCTTAGGGGATGACAACCTGTTCCAAAAAGATCATTACAAGTGGAGTCTGCGCTTCACGGTGATCAACCTGACCAACAAAGTGGCGCTCTACAACTTCCTCTCGACGTTCAGCGGAACCCATTTCGTGACGCCTCGGAGTTATACGGCGGAACTGGGCTTCCACTTCTAGCCATTCGGGAAACTGTGGGCAGTTCTGCCTTTGAACTACCCACAGCCCACGAGTAACCACATGGCAGCCCGGAGGAGGTTTTTGGAGCGCACGGAATTCCCCAAGTGGTTCAGCTACGGCGTGATTGTTCTGTGGATTTTGCTGCTCCTAGGCTGGCTGTATGCCACTTTCGTGGTGGTCATCTACGACGATTGAGCCGCGAGCAAGCCTCGTCGCCTTAGCAAGATGCAGCTAGAATGCAAACTTGAGCGCAAGTTGCACGAGCCGAGGCGAGGCAGCCTGCACGATCTCGCCGAATAGCGGACTATCGATATCACCTTTTACAGCAGCCGGTCCGAAGAATTGGGAGTGATTGAATGTGTTGAAGGTTTCGAGGCGAAACTGAAATTCCTTCGACTCCGATAGCTTGAATATCTTCGACAGTGCAACATCAAAGTTAAACATCCCCGGGCCGTGAAAGAAACGGCGGGAAGCATCGCCCGGAGTGCCGAGAGCATTGGGTGTAAAGCGCGAAGTGTCGAAGTACATCAGATTACTCCGTGGATTGTGGTTGATATTCAAAGGCCCGGGTATGAAATCGGGCAGGTCAAGACTGTGATTATTGATGCCATTCGGGATGCTTCCCATCAAGGAGTTGTCACCATCCGCAGAAAGGGTCACCGGGAAACCCGAGCTTATCCGCGTGATACCGGAGAGAGACCATCCTCTTGTGAGCATATTCGACCGCCGGAATAGACCTTCGAATGGGAGTTGGTATTCATAGCTGGCCACGAGGTTATGCCTAAGGTCGAACGACGAAAGAGCCCGCGTTGCCTTGAAATTGAATGGATCTGCAATGTCTGCGAGGCTGGAGCCCTGGTCCATCGACTTGCTAAACGTGTATCCCACTTGGAAGGTTAGACGGTTTAAGGAGTGTCGAAAATTGGCCTGAAACGAGTGGTAGGAGGAATTGCCGATGCTGGCTTCCCATGCGTTGTTGCTGAAATTCGGTCCTCCGAAAGGTCCTCGTGTGCCCTGGATCGTCTTACCGGCTGCGGTTATGTATGTCGCATCTTCCGCGAAAGGCCCGCATGTGGCGGTTCCCGGTGCTACGGCACTCTGCTGACTCAATGCGAGACAAAGCGCCGGGTTACCCGGATTATTCGAATATACCAAGAGTAGGTGATGGGCCTGCGAACCGACATAGCTGAAGCTCAGCACCGTATTTCCGTTCAGTTGCCGATCAATCGATAGAAAGTAATTTTCATTGTAAGGATACGTGTTGGTGGTTTTCGGCGCAGTCATACCTGCCTGAGGGAAAAACGGCGTGAAATCTATCGTTGAGTTGGGATGGTTGACCGAAGCATCGAGCGGTGGAAAATGCAGCGGAAACGGTTGCACATGCTGCGCGCCGTCCGACGCACTGATGAACGGCGTCGCAAATAGCGGTGGCGCCGGACTCGTGTAGCTCTGACCGTACGGAGGTTGCGGCTCGTCGAAGGCCAGCGTATTTCCCTGAATCACGGAATAATAGATTCCATAACCTGCGCGGATGCTCGTTTTTCCGGCTCCCCCGAAAATCTTGCCAAGAATTCCTTTCGACTTGTCGGGCGAATAGGCCAGACCCAACCGGGGTGAAAACTTGTTGCTCTGAGGCACTAGTGTAACTGGCACTCCCGCGTCGGTGGGATAAACGAGGCCCGCCGGGGCTGTAGGATAAACTTTGGACTGTTGCCCCAGAACATGGACCGGCTCCTGGTTGAATTTTTCGGACCAATACTGCATCAACTCCCAGCGCAGCCCCGCGTTCAACGTTAGATTGGACTTGATCTTCCAGCTATCCTGCGCAAACCCCGAATAGTACTTGTGTCGCGGATAGTAACTCTGCGAATCGGCCTGGTTATAGTTACTTGCGACGCCGATCAGAAAGTCGGCAAAATCGGACCCAGTTTCCGAGCCGGAGAAGAAAAAGGAACCGTTAAATGTTGCATCAGGATTAACGTTGACTTGTTGCACGCTCACCTCAAAGCCGGCCATGAGAGTGTGCGTTCCGAACACTTTGGATAAATTATCGCTCAGCGTGTAAGTGTCGTTCCATTGCTTCAGGCTGGTTATGGGCGTGCCCATGACAAAGGAGTCAAAGAAAACGTTCTCGATCCCCTCAATTTGTGGAGCCACCGGGACAATGCCGCCCGCATTGCCGGGAGCAAACCCCTGCGAAATAAGGCTTGGGCCCACGCCGCCGACGGGCTGCCCCACGTTATTTGCGCTGCGCATGTAACTCAAGCTGAGTTCGTTAAGCATTGTCGTGCCGATGGTCTTCTTCTGGCTGAGATTGACCAACTGGGCCCGCCCCAGCGTCAGAGCGTTGAAGCCCGGCACGCTGGCCCCTCCCTGTCCGGTGGGATATGGATTGTCCAGTTTGTAGTCATCGAAATAGTAGTAGCCCGAGAGCGTACCCCACCGATTGCTGTTGTAGTCCATTCGAAAACTGGTCTTGTCGTCCCGCACTTTTTTGGATTGAGACCCCGTCGAAAACGTGAAGGCGTCAATGTTTGGCGGTGGGATGTATTGCAGCAAATGCTTGGACGGTTCCGACCACGCTGACATGGGAATTACGGCGCCGGGAAACACGCATGTACTCTGCGTGCAACCTGAGAAGAAATACCGTTCGTTGGCCGAAACGATGTGACCCAGCCTCTGTGAGAGCAAACCTGCCAGATATGGTCCGGATACCGAGCCGGTGAGCGAATCGCCCTGGTCAACAAGATTTCCCGTTCGGTCTGCAATCGAGGGGACAGGGATCCGTCCGGTCTCGATCCCTTCATTTGTTCGAGTCCCTTGATAGTCAGCGAAGTAAAAAGCTTTGTTCTTCATGATCGGCCCGCCGACCGTTCCACCGAACTGGTTTTGTTGAAAAACGTCGCGTTCAGGCGAAAAATAGCTTTTGGCGTCCAGGCTCGTATTCCTTAGAAACTCGAAACCACTCCCATGAATCTGGTTCGTGCCGGACTTGGTGATCACGTTAATGATGCCGCCGCTGTAATTGCCGTACTCCGCGTCGAAATTGTTCGTCAGTACCCTAAACTCTGCGATTGAATCGAGGTTGGGAACAATCGTGGTACCGCCATTCATCATTTCCTTGACGTCCCCCCCGTTGACCACGAAGCCGTTGGCGTCTTCACGCTGCCCACTGATCGATTGGTTGCCGGGATTCAAATCTCCGGAGGGAGCGATGGCGACCTGGGCGCCCGCCATGACAACCGAATCGGGAAGCTGTGTCGACATCGGCACGATGCCGGGCTGGAGTGCCAGAAGGTCGGTAAAGCTGCGCCCGTTGAGAGCGACTGCCACAATCTCCGTGCTCGCCACGATTTGACCCATCTGAGTGCTCTCCGTCTCAACATGGACGGCGGTTTCGGAAACCGTTATCTCCTCGGTCTGCTCCCCCATCTGGAGATTGACGTCTACCTGGATCTTCGAATCCACGTCAATGACCAATCCAGTGCGTTTGTAGGGCTGGAATCCCTCGTGAAGAATCTCAATTTCATAACGCCCCACAGGTAAAGCTGTGAAAGCGTAGAAGCCGTCGGCATTTGTCTTCGTCGTCTGTTGCACAGTGGTGTCAAGATTGACGGCCGTAACTGTAGAATCCGGAATCACAGCGCCGGTTTGATCCCTTAGCGTGCCAGAGATACTTCCCCCGGTAGCCCCCCACACCACACCCGCAAAACAAGGAAGGACGCCCAAAAGGAGCAGTAGAGATGCGAATCGGCTCATTATCCGCTGCAAATCAGACCTCAAGTGCGCCAGCGTCACCATTGGAAGGATTCCGCCGCGAATGTCACTCCATGTGCTCACACCCATATTGACCGTTTCCTCGAAACTCATTTCCTGGGCTACTTTTTATGATGACTAAAACTGTCTGATTTCAGGGCACTGCCAATCCGCCGGTCATCGGTGTGCTTCGCTCCGAGTTCCCGCCGTATTTGCGTCCCTGGGCGCTTATCGGGGAGGAATCTCTCTGCCATTGACCGTAAACTTTAAGTTGAATTCGGAGCTCGAACTTATCCCAAGGGAAACACCGTTCCGTGCGGGATGCGTTTCGACGATTACTTGGTCCCCTTTCTTCAGCGTGTCCTTGGCCCAGCCCCTACGAGACATGACAAATGGCGAAGCCATCTCGAGAGTCCAATGCCGCACATGGCCCGAGTCGTCCGTTGAATCCACGTGCACTAGAGTGTGCGGATTGCCCCAGTCGAAGGCCGTTACCGTTCCCGCCAGGGTAACTGTTCTCTTCAAGTCGTAGTTTGCCAACCCATGGTGGGCGGATGCTGGCGCAGCAACCAGGAAAAGCCCCGCGGCAACGACAAGAAGGCCTGGCATCTTGCATCTCATCGAACACCTCCAGCAATCGCACGCCCTGAACGCAGCTCGATTGGATTTAGGTGTACGTTAACGATCAGGCTCAGTAGGCGTACAGCAATGGATAACTCTAAGCCCGCCTAATGTCCAATCATTTGTGTTCACCTTGGGCAGAAGTTTCACCTCCAATTCCCCGCCAGCCGCGGGCGCACTGTCTGGCATCATGATGAGGGGCGTTGGGGTCGCGCGTGCGTAAAATCGGTGTAAAACTTCTCGCTGTCGACTGCACAACGAGAAGCGGGTCTTGAGAATTAAGGATCGTCACTTCCATGACGTGCCTTTTTCGGCGTGTCCATCCGGGGCTCGCCCTTACCAACCAGACAGATTTGCTAGAATACTCGACGGAGTAGGCCTGCAACGCAGGTGTTGGTGCGACGATCTTTTGAACCATACTGATCCTCCGGGAGCTTGTGCCAGTCGGCCGGTGTGCATGGCCCTTTGCGGACTTCGGTTCGTGCCGGGAAAGCCTGATGGCCGGCGATAGGCGCCCACCTTATACAGGAGGTTCAGGATCTAGCTCCACACGGCGAAGTGGACCGCTCCATTTTTGCGGGTTCTATCCCATCGCTATTTGGGTTTGGTGATTTCATGGCCGAGCCGCCATCGAAGCAGTTGGTGTCGCCGCCCGAGGGGAACAATGAAAATTCTGTTTATCGGCGACATCGTGGGTTCTCCAGGGAGGCAAATCGTTGCAGATCGGGTGGCGGACATTGTGGAAGGACGTCAAATTGATCTGGTGATCGCTAACGGGGAGAACTCCGCGGCGGGGTTCGGCATCACGCCACGGATCGCGGAGGAGCTATTCGCCGCAGGCGTGGAAGTGATCACTGGGGGGAACCATATCTGGGACAAGAAAGAAATTCTCGACTACATCAAGCAGCAGCCCCGCCTAGTGCGACCCGCCAATTTTCCGGATTTAAATCCGGGGAGCGGCCTTTACATTGGGACGGCGAAGAACGGGGTGCCGTACGCCGTGCTGGATTTGCAGGGCCGCGTCTTCATGGCCTCCAATGATTGTCCGTTCCGGGCAGCCGATCGCGAGCTTGCCCGCATCCCATCAGAGACTCGCGTCGTATTCGTGGATTTTCACGCGGAGACTACGAGTGAAAAGGAAGCCATGGGCTGGTACCTCGATGGGCGGGTGTCGGCAGTGATCGGAACGCATACGCACGTCGCGACGGCCGATGAACAGGTGCTTCCCGGCGGGACGGCCTTTCAAACGGACGTAGGAATGACAGGTCCACACAACGGGATTAT
>Ga0207098_10413_pt1 | contig 13402 bp, 7 predicted proteins | sample Alteio_BWMinHeat_84_FD_153548 | JGI IMG/M metagenome (GOLD analysis project Ga0207098, IMG submission 153548) | Enriched cells from forest soil in Barre Woods Harvard Forest LTER site, Petersham, Massachusetts, United States -... | ecosystem: Environmental > Terrestrial > Soil > Temperate forest >...
TGAACGCCCTCACACCGCTTCAGGCCTTGAATCTGCTTGAAGAGCTGCAGCAGGAACTGAAGGAGAAGGCATGACCGTGAACCTGCGCCACGCCGTCGGGAGCCTGCTGGTGGTGGGCCTCTCGAGCAAGGAACTCACCTCTCTTGAACGTGCATGGCTTCGGCTCGTGCGCCCCGCCGGCGTCATCCTCTTTCGTCGCAATATCGCCGACGTGGAGCAGACCCGCGCGCTCCTCAACGAAGCCACTGGGCTCTGCGCGCGACCTAGCGTCCGTTATGTCGATGTCGAAGGTGGAACCGTAAACCGCCTCCGCGATGCGCTCGCGCCTCTGCCCTCAGCCCAGGCGGTGTGGATCGCCGCACGCCAATCTGCCGGGCCGGCTCTCGCTCGCGAATTCGGCCAACTGATCGCCCGCGCCGTGCGCGCCTTTGGATTCAACACCACCCTCGCCCCTGTCGTCGATCTCGCCCTGCCCGAATCGGTCGAGGTCATGGGTACGCGCTCCGTCGCTCCCAGTCCCGCCGAAGTAATCCAATTCGCTCGCGAATTTGTTGCCGGCCTTGCAACTCAGAAGGTCATCAGTTGCGGCAAGCACTTTCCCGGCCTCGGTGGCGCCGCCAGCGACACCCATTTTGAAACCCCCGAGATCGGCCGCGCCTGGAATGATCTGTGGCAACAGGACCTCTCCCCCTATCGCGAACTGCACGCCGCGATGCCGATCGTGATGACCAACCACGCCGCCTATCCCCACACCCCGGGCAAAAACATGCCCGCCAGCGCTTCCCGCTTCTGGATCACCACCGTGCTCCGCAATCGAATCGGCTACAAGGGCATCATTCTTTCCGACGACCTCGAGATGGGCGGCATCCTCAAGTTTCTTCCCGTCGATCAAGCCGCAGTCGCAGCCATTCGTGCCGGATCAGACCTGGTCGAAATTTGTCACAGCGCCGAGCTGATCCTCCGCACCTATGAAGCCCTTCTCGCCGAAGCCGAGCGATCCGCCGCCTTCCGAAAGCTGCTTCTGGCTCGAGCCGCGGAAAGCGCGCGCAAGCGGGCCAAGGTCTACGCAGCCCCCGTTCCCCCGCGCCTCACCTCAAAGCAGTTTGAAAAACTGCAAGCCGACGTGCAGCGCTTCCGGGACACCGTGGTGGCCGCCACCACGCAGCCCGACACTGTCGATCCCCGCATCGCATCCCCAGCAGAAACCTCATGACCAGCCTCCCCACTTCGAACCAACTCACAACACTCCGTGCCCCATCCTTTCGCCTTACCGGGGTCCCCGGCGACAGGTCTTCGTCGCTGGGGTGGCTTACCGGGGTCCCCGGCGACAGGTCTTCGTCGCTGGGGTGGCTTACCAGGGTCCCCGGCGACAGGTCTTCGTCGCTGGGGTGGCTTACCGGGGTCCCCGGCGACACGTCTTCGTCGCTGGGGTGGTCGGGCGAACGGGTGGGAGAGCACGAACCCCAACCAACCTCAGTTTCGAGGAGCAGAAGTCAATGAACGTAGCCGGCATCATGAGCGGAACATCTGCGGACGGCATTGACGTAGCCATCGTCCGCATCGCCCCCGCCCGCACGCGAACCAAGTCGGCCCGGCCAACGCTCACCCTCTTCGCCCATGAAGGTTTCGCTTACCCCGCCGCACTCCGCCGCGCCGTTCTCGCCGCCATGAATGCCCAATCCACCTCAACCGCCGAATTGGCGCGGCTCAACTGGCGCCTTGGCCTCGCCTACGCTGAAGCAGTCCAGTCCGCCCTGAAGAAAAATCGCATTAAACTCGACTTGGTCGGGTGCCACGGCCAGACGCTCTATCACCAGGCGCGGCCCGCCGCCTACGCCGGACGCACCTTCTCCTGCACCTGGCAGCTCGGCGAACCCGCCGCCATCGCCTCGGCGATCGGCGTTCCCGTTGTCTCCAACTTTCGCCCCGCGGACATGTTCGCCGGCGGCCAGGGTGCGCCGCTTGTGTCGTTGCTCGACTATGTTCTCTTCGCTGATCCCAAACGTGGCCGCATCCTCCAGAACATCGGCGGCATTGCCAATTTCACCGCCATTCCCGCCCGTGCCACTCCCGCCGCGGTGATTGCCTTCGACACCGGCCCCGGCAACATGATCATCGACGCCCTCACGCAAACGCTCTTCAACAAGCCCTTCGACCGCAACGGCGCGCTGGCCGCTCACGGCCGGGTGCTCGCGCCCGCACTGAAGGCCGCCCTGCGCCATCCCTTTTTCCGCCTCCAGCCTCCCCGCACCGCGGGCCGCGAACAGTTTGGCCGCGAGTTTGCCGCCGCATTCCTCGCCAACTGTCAAAAGATCAGCCCCAGGCCCGAAGACGCAATCGCCACAGCCACCGCGCTCACCGCCGAATCCATCGCGCGAAGTTACAAACAGTTCGTTATGCCCCACATGAGAACCCGCGCCGTCGATTACATCGTTTCCGGAGGCGGCGCCCGCAACCGCACGCTTATGTCCATGCTCGCGCACCATCTCGAGGCGCTCGGCTGCCATCCCTCCGCCAGCGCCGCGTTCGGCCTTCCCGTTGAGGCCAAGGAAGCCGCCGCCTTCGCTCTCCTTGCCTGGCAGACCTGGCATCATCTTCCCGGCAATGTGCCCGCAGCCACCGGCGCCGCCCGCCCCGCCATCCTCGGCCAGGTAACCTATGCCTAGCTTGCCAACTCATTCCTTGACAGAAGGAGCGTGTCATCCTGAGCGAAGGTCGCCGCGGCGACCGCAGTCGAAGGATCTGCAGTTCGGGCCACTCCAATCTCTGACCCGGCATACGCGCCCTCTCATCCTCCCTTTGGCGCTTCTCCTACTCGCCGCCTGCCGCTCCCCCCAACGCGATCCACGCACCGTAGTCTTCCTCATCGACAGCAGCCCCGCCAATCTTGATCCCCGCCTGGGAACCGACGGCCAGTCGGAACACATCGACGAACTGATCTTCGATGGCCTCGTCGCCAGGGACGCGAGCTTCCACTTCACCCCCGCCCTTGCGCAGAGCTGGGTGCAACCCGACGCCCGAACCCTCGTCTTCCACCTCCGTGAAGGGATCCGCTTCCACGACGGCCGGCCCCTGACCTCCCGCGACGTGGTCTGGACCATCAACTCTATGCGCAACGGAACCGTGATCTCGCCCAAGGCCGCCACCTACGCGGCAATTGACTCGTTGGAAGCTCCCGATGCGCGCACCGTTACGTTTCACCTGAAGCACGCCGACAACTTCCTTCTGACCAACCTCTCCACCGGCGCCATGGGCATTCTGCCCCAGGGCAGCGGCCGCGATTTCTGGCGGCATCCCGTCGGCACCGGCCCGTTTCGCTTTGTCAGCCAGCAAATCGACCAGGATGTCGTCCTCGAGCGCAATCCGACGAGTTGGGGGCAATCGCCGAAGCTCGATCGCGTCCGCTTCACTGTGGTTCCCGACTCCATCACCCAATCGCTTGAACTCGAAAAGGGCTCGGGCGACGTGGCCGTCAATTCCCTGCCGATGGACTCCCTGCGCGTGCTCGCCCAGCGCCCCCACCTCGAAATCGACGCCTCCCCCGGTACGCAAATCCAATACGTCGCATTCAACATGCGCGACCCGCTGCTGCAGGATCCTCGCGTGCGCCAGGCCATCTCCTGCGCCATCGACCGCGACCTCATCATCAAGTCGCTCATGGATGGCTACGCCCGCCCCGCGCAAAGCATGCTGCCCGCGACTCACTGGGCCTTCACGAGCAATGTTCCCCGGTTCGATTACGACCCTGCCCGCGCCGGGCGCCTTCTCGATGCATCCGGCCACCCCGCCGGCTCCGGCGGCATCCGCTTTCACGTGACTATGAAGACCAGCACGGACGAAGGAACCCGCCTGCTGGCCGCCGTTCTTCAGCAGCAACTCGCGCGCGTCGGCATCGCCCTCGATCTGCGCAGTTATGAGTTCGCCACCTTCTATGCCGACATCACCCGCGGAGCATTTCAGATGTATTCCCTGCGCTGGATCGGCGGCAACGAACAGCCCGACATCTTCAGCTACGCCTTCTCCACCGCGCTCTTTTCACCCAAGGGAGCCAACCGCGGCCACTACTCCAATCCCACGCTCGATTCGTTGCTAGACGACGCCGCCAAGGATCCCGATCAATCCCGCCGTCGTGCAGACTATGCCCAGGCCCAGCAGATCCTGGCCGCGGATCTTCCCGCCATCAATCTCTGGTACCGCGACACCGTTATCGTCCACAACAAGCGCCTCACCCATATCGTTCCCACCCCTTCCGGAAGCTATTCGTTTCTCGAATCCGCTGAAGTAACCCCCTAGCGCAGTCTTCTCCGCCAATCAAATCAACCACTTCCTCTCCCGCGGCGAATGAGTCCCGTCTCGCAGGTTGAACCGCGCTTTCAACCTTTTGGCGGACTGTCTCGTCTACCCGAATGAAGAGGAACAACACAAACGCGCCCCGCGTCTCAGGGCTCAATGAACTATGAAGCGCAAGATACATATCCGGATCACACTCGTCGTCGCTCTGCTGGCTGTTGCCTGCGTTTTGGACGCCGTATCGGCCCAGGCCCAGGCTCCCCCACGGTTTGTCGGGTCGGTCACTGCCATTACCGGCACCTCGGTCACGGTTAAAACCGACGCCGGCGATCAGCGTCAATTCGACGTCCCCGCCGACGCGAACATCAAGCGCATCGCGCCGGGTGAAAAGGATCTCAATGCGGTCACCGCCATGGCCTTCACCGATCTGGCGGTCGGCGATCGTGTTCTGGTGAAGCTCGCGGCTGACTCCCCTACGCCCGTGGCCACACAAATCATCGCTGTAAAGCAGGAAGACGTAGCCAAAAAGCAGCAGAAGGACCGCGAAGACTGGCAACGCCGCGGAGTCGGCGGCCTGGTTAAAAGCGTGGATGCCGGCACTGGAACCATCTCCCTCACCACGGGCGCTGGCGCAACCGCCAAGACCATAACCGTGCACACTACCAAGACCACCATCCTCAAGCGATACGCGTCGGGTTCGGTTCGCTTCGATCAGGCACAGCCTGCGCCCATCGACGCCATCCACTCCGGCGACCAGTTGCGCGCGCGCGGCGACAAGAACGCCGATAGCACCGAGATCACCGCCGAAGAAGTCGTGTCCGGCAGTTTCCGCAACATCTCTGGAACCATCTCCTCCATCGATCCCGCAACCTCAACCATGGTCATCAAGGATCTGGCCACCAAGAAGCAGGTCACCGTCCGCATTACATCCGATGCGCAGATGCGCCGCCTCCCCGATCGAATGGCCCAGATGCTCGCCATGCGTTTGAAAGGAGGCGCGGCCGGATCTGGCGCGGGTGGAACTGGAGCCGCCGGATCAGGTGCAGCCGGACAAGGTGCGGCCGTACCGGGCGCAGCCTCGGCCTCTCCTGGCGGACAAGGGCCCGCGGGGGCCTCGGCACAACCCACATCCGGTTCTCCGCAGCAACACAGCTGGAACGGCGGTGGTGGATCCGGCGGAGCGGGCGCAGGGTCAGGCCAGGGCGGCGGCGATCCCCAGCAGATGTTGAGTCGCGCCCCCGCAATCCAGCTGTCCGATTTGCAGAAGGGCGAAGCGGTCATGATTGTCTCCACAGAGGGCGCCAGCGACGTCACCGCCGTCACCCTGCTGGCCGGCGTCGAGCCGCTGTTGCAGGCCCCCGCGGCCAGCCAGAGTCTGCTTTCCAACTGGAGTATGGGCTCCGGCGGCGGGGCTGAAGGCGCGGCAACGCCCTGAAGGTCAAACGGCAAACGCGATCGGACGGCGACGCAACACCGAGTTAACAGAAGAAGAGGAAAACGTGTATTCAAGACTTCATTGCCTTATTCATTTCGCGATTGCCACTGCCCTCGCGCTAGCCGCGCTCGCGGCATTGGGGCAGGCGCCGGCCGCTCCCCCGTCCGCTGCGCCCGCGATTCAGACACCTGCCCCGCCGGCTCAACCTTCCGCGCCGGTAAGCACTGTCACGGTACGCGGCCACATCACCGATCAGACCGGAGCCCTCATTCCCGGCGCGAAGGTGACCATCTCCAACGCTGCAGGCAATACGGTTCGCACCGTCACCGCCGACTCGGGCGGAGCTTATCAGGCCAGCGGCCTCCCTCCCGGCACCTACATCGTCAACGCTGAATACGAAGGCTTCGCCCCCTTCCAGTCACAGCCCATCGCCATTACTCAGGGCCAGACCAAACGCGTCGATATCGCCATGGCCATCCAGGCCGAGCAGCAAAACGTGGTGGTCACCGACGAGACGCCAACCGTAAATATTGAAGCCGGCGGTAACTCCAACGCCATCGTCCTCAAGGGCAAAGACCTCGACGCTCTCTCCGACGATCCCGATGAACTGTCCAGCGAACTCTCCGCGCTCGCCGGCCCCTCTGCGGGACCGAACGGCGGCCAGATCTTCATCGACGGCTTCTCCGGCGGCCAGCTTCCCCCCAAATCCGCCATCCGCGAAATCCGCATCAACCAGAATCCCTTTTCGGCCGAGTACGACCGCCTCGGCTACGGGCGCATTGAGATTCTCACCAAGCCCGGCACCGACAAACTCCACGGCCAGTTCTTCTTCCAGGGCAATAACAGCATCTTCAACACCGGCAACCCCTTCACGCCCGACATTCCGGCCTATTACAGCTACCAGTACAACGCCAGCGTCAGCGGCGCGATCAGCAAGAAAGCCTCGTTCTTCGTAAGTGACGAAGGTCGCAACCTCAACAACGTGAACGCGTGGCAGATTCCCGTTGCCGTCCTCCAGAACAGTTCCGGCGTGTATTATGCGGCGCCCAACTACGGTGTTGTTCTTCCCAACCAGCGCCTGCGCAACAATGCATCGGCTCGCCTTGACTGGCAATTGGGCGCGCGCAATACGCTCACCGCCCGTTTCGGGTTCTGGAACGAGTCGGAACACGGCAACCTCAGTGCGGGTTCGCTGCCCACCGCCTCGACCCACGAGTCGAACACCGACTACACGCTCCAGGTCAGCGACGCCGTCGTCATCAACGATCACGCGGTGAATGAGACCCGCTTTCAATACGAGAGGCAAAACGAGAATCACTATCCTGACTCGACCGACCCCACCATCACCGTGCAGGGCAACTTCACCACCGGCGGCTACACCGGACAGACCAGCCGCGACCACGCCACCCGCCTGGAGTTGCAGAACCTGACTACCTTGAGCCACGGCGCCCACGCCATCAAGTTCGGAACCCGCCTGCGCGATTCGCGTGAAGCCAATTTCACCGACAACAATTTCAACGGCATGTTCAGCTTCTCGAGTTATCAGCAGTATCTGAACATGGCCAACGGCCTGGCCGCGGGCCAGTCCTTCAACGACCTCGTGGCGGCGGGCAACGGCCCCAACACAACCGGCTATACCGCGGGCGAACCCTCCGCCGTGGCCAACATTTTCGATATAGCCCTGTTCGCCCAGGACGACTGGAAGGTGAACCCGCGCCTCTCAGTTTCCGGCGGCCTGCGCTGGGAATCGCAAACCAATATCTCCGACCACAACGATTGGGCTCCCCGCGTTTCGGCTGCCTATGCGCTTGATGGCGGCCACGGCAAGCCCCCCAAGACCGTATTGCGCGCCGGATACGGCTACTTCTACGACCGCTTCCAGGTCACCAATCTGATGACCGTCAATCATTCCGATACGCAGGACAAGGTCGTTTTCAACCAGCCGGTCTGTTCGTCGACAACCGCCTCCGGATCCCAGGCCACGTCCCTCAACGAAATTGATCTCGGCACCTGCTCCAGCAACGGAGCGGGAAGCAGTGCCCTGTCGATACCGGTCCGATACAACATTTCTCCCCACTTTCATTCGCCCTACACCGCCCAGGCCGGCTTCGGATTGGAGCGCCAGCTTCACGCCGGCACCAGCCTTACCGTGACCTACCTCCACAGCTTCGGCGCCCACCAGTTGGTCACCATCAATGCCAACCAGTACAATCCCGCGCTGGCCGGCGGCGGCGACAACCCCTTTCCGCTGGATCCATCCGGCGGCTACATCTACCAGTTCTACCCCGAAGGCGTCTTCAAGCAGAACCAGTTGATCACCAGTGTGAACGCGCGTATCAACAAGAACCTGAGCCTGGTCGGCTTCTACACCGCGGGCTGGGCCAACAGCGATGGCGGAGCCGGAAGCAACATTTCCAACGCCTACGACCTGAGCGAGGACTACGGTCCCGCCACCTTCGTCTCGCGCAACCAGGTATTCTCCATGGCCAACTACAGCGGCCCCTGGGGACTGCGCTTCAATCCCTTCCTCATCGCGCAATCGGGCAAGCCGTTCAACGTCACTCTGCCCGAGGATCCGGTCAACAACTTCTATAACCAGCGCCCCGGCGTGGCCACGGCGGGCCAATGTGCCGCCGACACAACCGGACGCTACATTTCCGAACCCGGCTTCGGCTGCATGGATTCCCAACCGGCGCCGGGTGAAGCGCGCGTCTCCGCCAACTCCGGCACCGGTCCCGCAGCAGTGGCCGTCAATCTGCGCATCAGCCGTTCCTGGGGCTTTGGCCCCGAAACCAGTTCCTCAGCGACCAACCAGGGCGGCGGCCCCGGCGGCCCCGGAGGCGGACCTGACGGTGGCGGTCGCCGCGGCGGACCTCCCGGAGGCGGCCTCGGTCCCGGTGGCCTCGGCGGCGGTGGTGGTGGACGTGGCGGCCCCGGCGGCATGATGGGCGGAGCCAGCACCGGACGCAAATACTCGCTGAACTTCAGCGTCCAGGCCCTCAATCTCTTTAACAACATCAACTACGGCGGCCCCAACGGAGTGCTGGGCAGCCCCCACTTCGACCGATCCACAACCCTCGCCGGCGGCATCTACTCCACCGGCTCCGCCGCCCGCCGCATCTTCGGCCAGGTGGTCTTCTCCTTCTGATCACTGTTGAGGCTGTCATCCTGAGCGAAGTTTGGAGCGCTCCGCGCTCCAAACGCAGTCGAAGGACCTGCATTTCGTGGATCTTCCGTGCCCCATCCTTTTCGCAGTCTCATCGCGGAAAGGGTGGGAGACCACAAAAGCATCGGACACTTCAGTTGTCCCTCAGCCCTTGTTATTCCTCACTGCGCCGCCCCGATCGTCGCCCCCTGCGGATTTACCGCAAACGCATCCGTCAGCGACATCACCCGCAGCTGGGCCTTGACCTCATCAAGCGACGCCTTCGTCTCCGCCGTTACCTCAACGGACTCTCCCGGCAGCACGTCGAAGTAGTTATCCGAAACCTTCACGTCCAGATTCCCAAACGAAACATACACACTGCGCGCCAGCACCGGCGAAGTCACGCGAATCCCTATCTTCCCGTTCGCTCCCGTTGTTTCCACGTTCAGCGTCGCCGGCTTCAGGTGCACCTCCTTCAGCGGCGCAAGATATGTGAGGTTGCGCGAAGCCGGCGGACCGCCAGCCATCAACTCCGCCACCACAAACACCTTCGACGTATCCGTTGCCCCCGCCTGCGTCAATTTCAAAAACGGCCAGTCAACATACACCTTGCTCGTCAGCGGCGCCACGCTCACGTCCTGCTTTTCTTCGAGCAGAACCTTGCCCTCGAAATCCATCAACCGCAAACGCAGCGTGGCCTTCTCTGTTTCGGTCTTATCTGAAACGACATACACCTTGACCGATCCCTCCTCCACATGCGGCGACACCAGGATCGGCGCATAGAATCTCCGCGCGTAGTACTGCAGAGCCTTCCAGCGCCCGTAATAGTCGATGCTCGACCACGAAGCCACCGGCCAGCAATCGTTCAACTGCCAGAAGATCGAGCCCATCGTCTCCGGCATGCTGCGCCGGAAATGCTCCGCGCCGATCTTGATTCCTTCCGCCTGCAGCACCTGGCTCACATAGAGGAAGCTCGGAAAATCCTTCGGCTCCGGATAATCCTTCAGCAGGTAGTCATGAATAATCGAGTTGCCTTCGTTGTTCTTCTGATGCGCCAGCATCACGGGCGTAAAAATATTCTTCCGGTCTTCGGGCTCCGTGAATGCTTCAATCGTCCTCATCTCCGGGAATGACTGAAACCCGTACTCCGTCACGAATCGCGCATGATGCGTTTCATACGTCGCGAACGGAACCCGCCCGTGCCACACATCCCAGATATGCTGATCGCCGGTCTGGTAGTGTTCGCTCGTCTCTTCATAGTCCGCGCTCGGCGAGCTCGGCCAGTAGGGCGTCTCCGCATCGAGGCGCGCCACCACCCGCGACAGAATTCCGCTGAACTCCGTCAAGTAGTCCTGCCACATCTGCCACTTGGTCTCGAGCGGCAGCTTCCCCCGTTCGCCCCAGTTCAGCGCCACTTCTGTTTCGTTATTGCCGCTCCACACCACGATGCTGGGATGATTGCGCAGCCGCCGGACTTGATCCTCGGCCTCGGCCTCAATATTCAGCTTGAACGCATACGTGCCAGGCTGCCAGTCGTTGCCGAACATGAAGTCCTGCCACACCATGATCCCCAGTTCATCGCAGATCGAGTAAAACTCGTCCGTCTCGTAGTAGCCCCCGCCCCAGTGCCGGATCATGTTCATGTTGGCGTCTCGCGCCGACTCCAGGATCCGGCGATAGTCCGCCGTCGTCACCCGGTTCGGAAAGCTGTCGAACGGAATCACGTCTGCACCCTTGGCAAACACCGGGATCCCGTTCACGACCAATTGAAACGAGCGCCCCCACTTGTCGGGATGTCGATCGAGCACAATCGAGCGCAGCCCAGCCTTGGTCTTGCGCTCATCTGCCTTTGCGCTGCCCGGGTTCACCGTCGCCGTGAATTCGTACAACGCCTGATCGCCGTATCCCGCCGGAAACCACAACTTCGGCTGCCGAATCTCCACCGGAACATCGATCACGTTCCTGCCCGCATGCAGGCTGGCCTTGGTGCTCAGCGCCACCGGCTTGCCGGCATCATTGAACGTCACGCTGACATTCGCAGGCCCCGCGCCCGCCGCTTCCACTTCAACTTCCGCATCCAGGTGCGCCACCTCCTTGCTCACATCGCGCTGCCTGATCGCAAAGTCCGAGATTCGCACCTTGTCCCACGCCTCGATCCGCACCGGCCGCCAGATCCCGCTGGTCACAAATGTCGGGCCCCAGTCCCATCCATACTCATAGGCCGCTTTGCGTATATACGTCTTGGCGGCGGTCTTGGTCTTCGGCTGCCACGGATCGGTCGCCGCCACCTTCTCCGCAGCTTTAATCGGCGAGGGAAACACCACCCGCAGCACGTTCTTGCCCGCATGCACGTGATCCTTCGCCGGCACCCGCCACACCCGGAACATGTTATCGGCGTCGAGAACCTTGGCATCATTCACATACACCTCGGCCGCCGCATCCAGTCCGTCGAAAACCAAATCGACATTCGCCCGCCCCAGCAGTGCCGCCGGAACGTCGAAGTTCAGCTGGTACTCCCAGCTCGCCTCATCGATCCACTGCAGCTTGGCCTCGTTGTCGCGAAAAAATGGATCGGGGATGCGCTTGTTGGCCAGCAGATCGAGATGCACATCGCCGGGCACGGTGGCCGGCAGCCACCCACCGTCAGAAGTCTCGCCCGCCGCCGGCGTCTCACGAAACTGCCATCCGCGATCGAGAACCAGCGCCGCATTCGCACTCTGCGCCACTGCCGCGGTCGAACACAACATCGCTGCCAAACTCGCGCAGCACACAGCTCCCCATGCAACGGCTCTTCGCATTGCCGCATCCTCCATGACCGCTCGATATGCATTCAACGGCGGCCCAGGTATGTTTATTCCGGGGATAAGGGTACCACCGTCCGTCGCCGCGCTCCTGAATCACCCAGCACCGACCGATACAGCGCCTCCCACTCATCCGCCTTCCGATCCATGCTAAAAGAGTTCAAAATGCGTTCTCGCGCCGCCCGGCCCAGCTCCGCCCGCGGTTCGGCCGGCCTTCGCATGATCGCCACCATCGCTTCCGCAAGCGCGTTTGAATCTTTCGCCGCCACCACCACACCCGCATCTCCCACCAACTCTCTTACGCCGCCCACATCCGTAGCCACAACCGGCTTCTCCATCGCCATCGCCTCGCCCACCGCAAGCGGCATCCCCTCCCACGCCGAGCTCAACACAAATCCATCCGCGGCATCGAGCAGCGCCGGTATATCGCGACGCAGACCGAGCCTGCACACATGATCGAGCGCGCCGTGTGGCATCGAGATCGCGGCATAAGTTTTCTTGCCTCCCGCTACGTCTCCCCCCGCGATCCACAACTGCGATTGCGGAAGCCCGCGCCACACCTGCCCGAACGCCTGCAACAGGTTGGCATGGTCCTTCGCAACGGTATTGCGCCCCACCGTCAGCCAGACAAACTCTTCCCCCAGGCCCATCTCTCCTCTAACGGCACGGCGTCGTTCCGCGTCCGGCACGAACTCGCCTGTCTCGATCCCATTCGTCACCACCACGCATTTCGATCGCGACACAGCCCTCAGCCTGACGTATCGTTCCGCAACCGCCTCGCTCACCGCCGTCACGCGGTCCGCGAGCGGATTACTCAGCCGGTACGCCAGCATGCGCGGCCACCCGCCCTCATACACGTTGTGAATGGTGGAAACGAGCGCCGTCCGCCGAGCGTTCAGCTTGAACGCGCGCCCCAGCATGTTTCCATGAAAGTTATGGCTGTGAATCAGGTCCGGCCGAAACCTGCGTAGAAACGACATCCCTCGTCCAAGACCAGGAAGAAGACTTACAACACTTCCGTCGATGTCCAGGTGCAGTACGTCGAGATTCGTTGAGAAGCCATCGGGCTCCTGCGGTCGAAGTACCACCAGCGCGACCGCATGTCCGCGCGCCGCCATGCGCTGCGCAAGCCCCGCCACCAGTCGCTCTGTGCCGCCCACGGCCAGCGAGTTGAGCACATACACGATGCGCATGGTATCCGCGATCCACTGCTGGAGTTTGGATTGATGATACCGCCTGACGGCTTACTCCGCGGCTTTTCGCGAGTACCACCGGCTCACCAGTGTATCGACCGCGAACAGCCCCGGCCCGAGAATCAAAATCAATAACGCAGCGAACCAATACGTATAAGGACCCGCGCCGTAGAAATCCTCGGACTTCGAAAATATATGCGAAAAGTTCGTGCGGTCGTCGGGCACGCTCAGGTACGCCATCGTCATGTTGATGAACAGCACCAGCGAAACCAGCCGCGAGCCCAGCCCGGCCGCAAACAGAATCCCGCCAATCAGTTCAACCAGCGCCACCAGCAGCGCCGTCATCCCGGGCGCCGGCAGCCCCAGGCTGGTAAAGAACCCCGTCACCTTGTCGAGATGCGTCAACTTGCCCCAGCCGTCGGTCCAGAACTGCCACCCCCAGTAAAGGCGAATCGCAAGCAGCAACGGACTCCGCAGGCTGTTCAGTATCAGGCACAGCGCTTCATAGCAGGTGGCAAATAAGTCGACCAGCTTTCGC
>Ga0207098_10414_pt1 | contig 13395 bp, 13 predicted proteins | sample Alteio_BWMinHeat_84_FD_153548 | JGI IMG/M metagenome (GOLD analysis project Ga0207098, IMG submission 153548) | Enriched cells from forest soil in Barre Woods Harvard Forest LTER site, Petersham, Massachusetts, United States -... | ecosystem: Environmental > Terrestrial > Soil > Temperate forest >...
AAAGCGTTATCGTACCTCAAAAAAAATGTACTTTTACCGGCTTTGTTTTGTGCCAATACGGTAAACTTAACTGTGTCAAATTTGCTAAAAAAAATCATGTCTGATCTCTTTATCTAAAATATAGGTTTGGGTGCCAAGCTGTTTATTCACAAAGTGTATACTATCTGCTTTTTTCAGCCAGTCACCATTATAATCAGTTTCTATATTCAGGCTCTTGCCCAGGTGTTCGCCAAAATCCGAAGCGGCTATAAAAACATCATTGCCCTGTTTAATAAACTCTGTCAACTTCTGGTAATCATATTCACTCATTTGCTGATATTGGCAGATGATGATGTAGGTTATCCCCGTGTGCTTACCATCGGTAACATTATATACCGGTTCGCGCGTGGTTTGTACGCTGGCATCAGGAAACATATCTTGCAAACGCTCGAAAGTTATTTTGGTGCCAAAAGGTATTTTATCGGTTCTCGAAAACGAAGCCGTCCAGTCGATTGGTTTTGGCCGCTTATACTCGGCAACCAGGTAAATAACCAGCAGCAGCGATGCGATGAAAATGTAAATTTTAAAATCCTTCATCTTACTTTTTGTTTAACTGGTTAAATAAAGTATTGATTTCCTGGAAGGAATTTACATCGATATAAAAATTGCCGTACCATACATATTCAAATTGCATGGTAAGCAAGCTGAACAGCCTGCGCTTTTCGCCTGCAGGCATTTCATTTAAATAAGCCGAGTTTGTTTTTTCAATTTGCCAGTGGATGAGCCCCGCATCATTTAATTGTTTTAAACTATATAAATATAACAGGCGCACCGCAAGGCGGTAATTATGCGCCGATATGGCTTTTTCTATCTCCTCGTCAAATTTAAGTTCATGTATATTTTCGAGGGTTTCCGAATAAGGTACTTCAATTTTTTTTGCGCTGCGACCCAGTACCGTCATTACATTAATGCCGGTTATTTTAAACGCAACATAAAGTAAAAATATAACACCGAACGCAATAAGCAGGTAGTAAAAAAATCTGTGCGAATCTTCGGATGGAAATACCTTCTCATCAAGCCAGTGCCAAAACCAATTCCAGAAACGATCCCATAACGATTCGCCTTCTACGTCAGCTTTGTTGTACCTAAAATCCTTATCCTGTAAATAAGCATGTATTTTACCTCCATTAAAGCTGCGCATCTGGATGGATGATGTATCGAGGTTGATTTTAGCCGGAATTTTAACAATTGGCCTTTTAATAACACTGCTATAAGCATTTAAATTAAAAGCAATAAAAAAACAAAACAATAAGGTAAATGAGTGTTTACGCATACCGATCAATACTCATCAATAATTGGATCGATATCATCGGGCAGCATACCAATGGTGTCAATACGTTCTTTTAAGCCAAGGCTTTCTTTTTCTTCAACATAGCTAAAATAGGCAACGGCGCTGGCGGTTAAAGGCAAAATATTCATTACCTGCATTAACGCCACGGCAATACTGTAAAGAACCACCATCACCAGCAAAACTACGATTCTTTTTGGGAATAGTTATGAAATTCACGCAAAGGCGCCAGGACGCGAAAGTCTGATGCAGTTAGATTTCATGGTCGCCGATCCCAAAACATCGGTATTCTTCGGTATTTCAGAATACATTTTTTGATAAGTCAACCATTAACCAAGGAGGGGGGAAATAGTAAGAAATATTTACTCATTGGACGTTTTCAGCTTCGCGCTTCATGCTTTACCGCCGCCTGTCCAAGCGTCCACGCTTGGACATAATTCAATGTTAGCGTCCACGCTAACGTAACACACAATTAAAGTTACATGTGGTATTCGGCTACAAAAATGAAAAATAAGTAAATCCGAAACGGCGCAGCCTTCTTGAGCACCGAAGAAAACAAACACAAGCGAAAAATTGAAATTCCGAAATCCGATAAAACTACCCCTTACTAATCTTCAGCATCATCCCCGGCGTTAAGTGCCCGCCCTTCAAGCCATTCAACGCTTTGATCTTTTCAACGGAAGTTCCGTCGAATTTCTCAGCTATCTGCGAAAGCGTATCGCCCCGGCGAACTTTGTAGGTTATAAAGCTTCGGCCTGTTTTTTTAGAGGTAGTATTTTCGGCAGACACGGGCCGTTTTTTAAAAGCAGAAGTTTCGTTAACACTGGCGGTTATCGGCGCAAATTGAGCGGCCGATATATTGGGGTTGTTCAGCGCATCGTATAAAGTAGCGTAACTTGTCTTATCTATTTTAGGTATCACCAAACGTTTTGGCGCGGCATCGGTACCGTTAACAATCTGCAGTTTATATTGCGGGTTGAGTCCGCTGATCTGTTTGATATCCATGTTCAGCACACGGGATATATCATTGAGCGAAACGTATTTATTAACCAACACCGTATCGGTTTTTAAAGCCATCTCACAGGCCCTCGGCATAATACCGTGGTGATTATAATAGTTCATCACGTAAGCGATGGCGATATAAGCCGGTACATAGTTGCGGGTTTCGGCAGGCAGGTACGGGCGTATCGACCAGAAATCGCTGGCGCCGGCCTTTTCAATAGCGCGGGTTATAGCGCCTTTTCCGCAGTTGTACGAGGCTATAGCCACCAGCCAATCGCCAAAATCCTGGTAAGCATCTTTAATATAAGCGGCGGCGGCATAGGTTGCCTGTATTGGGTCGCGGCGCTCATCAACATAGTTATCAATATTTAAGCCGTACAGTTTACCGGTAGCAAACATAAATTGCCACGGGCCAGTTGCGCCTACGCGCGATACAGCCATCGGATCGAGTGCCGATTCAACAACCGACAGGTATTTGATCTCTTCGGGGATACCCGCATCTCTGAAAGCCTTTTCGTAAATAGGGAAGTAATATTTGGTTAGGCCCAATATCCGTGCGATATCATCACGGCGACCGGGGGCGGTATAAATATCGATATAGGTTTGTACGTAATCGTTATAATCAAGCGGCACCTCCCTTTTAATCGAATCGAGACGGCGCTTGTAAATTACATCCTGGTATGAGGATACGATGGTAACAACCGGAACAAAGGTAGTATCGCGTTTAGCCTGGGTTGAAACCGCTGCTGACGCAATGATAGCGGAATCAGTGTTGGTTTTGTTTAAAGGTGTTTTTAGGATGTCGGCTTTTGCAACGGTGATAATGATCAGGCAGATGATAAAAGTCGCTATTTTCTTCATGCTTTACATTTTTCGGCCAATAAAGCCGGGCTTCAACTTGATGCTACTAAGATACTAATTTTTAGCAAGTTCCAAAACATATTTTGAAAAGCTTAATAACTCACTTTCGTCAAACGACTTAGTTATTAACTGTAAAGATAACGGCAAGCCGTCCTTGTTATTGCGCACAGGCAGCGAAATGGCCGGTACGCCCGCCAGTGAAGCTTGTACGGTAAAGATATCCTCGAGGTACATCACGATAGGATCTTTCATGTGGTCGGCGATATTAAAAGCAGGCGTGGGTGTGGTTGGCGCTAATATAAAGTCGTATTGGTTGAGTATCTCTTTCGTTCGGGTTTGTATCAGCCGCCTTACTTTTTGAGCTTTGGCATAGTAAGCATTGTAATAACCGGAGCTTAAAACAAAAGTGCCCAGCATTACACGGCGCTTAACTTCTTTACCAAACCCTTCCGAACGTGATTTTTTGTAAGTCGACTCCAAATCGGTAGCATTCCGGCTACGGTAGCCATAATGTACGCCATCATACCGCGCCAGGTTTGATGAGGCTTCGGCCATGGTTAAAATATAATACGTAGGCACCACATAATCCATATACTCAAACGAGAACGGCTCGACGGTATGTCCGTCTTGCTTTAGTTTTTCAATATATTCGGTTAGCAATTGCCTCACTTCCGGGTCAACACCCGGGCTGGTTAAAGCCTCACTCAGGTAAGCAATCTTCTTTTTCCCGCTGGTGCCGAGGTTATCCGGGTAAGCCGGAACCGGAACATCAGATACCGTAGCGTCGTACTCATCTGCACCCGCCATAACCTGCAAAAGCAATGCCGCATCTTCTATTGATCTGGTCATCGGGCCAACCTGGTCGAATGATGACGCGTAAGCAATAATACCATATCTTGATACCCGGCCATAAGTGGGTTTTAAACCAACAATACCGCAAAATGCCGCAGGCTGCCTAACCGAGCCGCCGGTATCCGTACCTATTGCTGCATGGCACATACCTGCCTGCACCGCTACCGCCGCACCGCCAGATGAACCACCCGGAACTTTGGTATGATCGGCATAGTTTTTAACCGGCCCAAAATAAGAGGTTTCGTTTGAGCCGCCCATGGCAAACTCGTCGCAGTTGGTGCGGCCTATAATAATGGCGTCTTCGGCTAAAAGGCGTTCAACAATAGTCGCAGAAAATATGGAGGTAAAGCCATCCAATATTTTTGACGATGCCGTTACCTGGTGATCTTTATAACAGATATTATCTTTCAGGGCCAATACCATCCCGGCAAGTTTGCCTGCTGTACCCTGTTTTATTTTTTCATCTACAGCCTCGGCGTATATCAGTACTTCGTCTTCAAAAACTTCGTTAAAAGCGTTTAAATGCTCATTTATTTTAATGTTATGCAAGTATCCTTCAACCAATCCCGCAACGGTTATAACGCCTTGTTGCAGATCTGATTGTATGGCCGACAAAGTGGGGTATTGTTTCGTCATGCAGCGAAAATAAAAAAACTTATTAAAGGATAGCGATAAAAACACATTAGCGGCGTATTTTATGCTACAAATCTAATAGGATAAGTATAATTTGGCCGGTTAAGGCTTATAGATAGTTACAACATATTTTACTTAGGTGCAAGCCAGGAAGTTGGATTCATATAAGTTTCGCCTTTCAGCACTTCAAATATCACTTCGCTATCGCCGGTTGTAGGGTCGGTTGCCGGACTGCCAACAGTTTGCTTATAGGTTATTTTTTGTCCTTTACTAACCGATGTGGAGCGCAGGTTGGAGTAAACGGTGAAATAACCACCATGCCTGATCACCACCGTATAAGTACCGGCAACATCGGCAACCAGCATCACATCACCATCAAATACAGCCCGCACTGATGCGTCTTTAGTAGTTTTAATGTTGATGCCATTATTTTCATCCTTGATACCATCGGTATAAAAAGCGCCAAAATTCTGTGTTATCACACCCGCAGCCACCGGCCACGGTAAGCGGCCCTTATTGCCCAAAAAGTCATTTGATGCTTTTGCAGCCTCTGGTGTGGCTTCAAGTGATTCGACAGTTGTTTTTGTTGATTTTTTAGCTGGTGCAGTTATTACAGGCACCGGTCTGTTTTCGGCGCGGGCCTTATCGGCGGCGGCCTTTTGCTCTGCTGCCAGTTTAGCCGCGGCACGACGCTTTTCTTCTTCGGCCTCGCGGCGGATAGCGGCTATCAATTGTCTGTCGAGGTTACGGGCTATACGCTGTTTCTCGGCTAATTGCTGTTTAATTTGCTTTTGTTGCTGCGATAGACCTACTACAACCTGATCCTGGTCCTGCTTTTCTTTACCTAAGGTCTCTTTTTGCTTTTCCTGGTCGGCAAGCAAAGTGCTTTTTTCTTCCTTGTTTTTGTCCAGCTCAACAATTTTATGATTCAGATCTTTTTGCGTACCGCTGATGTAACGCGCCTGCCGTTCGCGGTAAGCGCCAATTTCCTGCATGTATTTTAACCGTTTGTAAGCCTGGTTAAAATCTTTGGCGACAAACACAAACATCAGCTTATTGTAAGCGCTTTTATTGCGGAAGGCAAACAGCACCATAGCCGCGTATTCTTTTTTTAGCTGATCGAGCTGCGATTGCAGGCTGTGTACGGTATTGGTATTATCGGAGATCTGGTTATCCAGCACACGGATAGAGGAGTTGATATTTTTGATCTCTTCTTCGCGCAAAGCAATTTTCGCCCTGATTAAATTAAGCTGCCTTAAGGTTGATTTTTTATTGTTCGAAGTTTCTTCCAGGTCGTGATTAAGCTTTTCAATCTGCTGATTTAATTGTTCGCGCTGCCTTTTAAGGTCGTCGCTGCTTTGGGCAAATGTTTTTACCGTTCCCAGCAAAAAAAACAAAATTATAAAGGCTTTAAAAAACTTCATCAAGCAAATATATTAGTTTACTACCGAATATCGGGCGGGTACGGCAAAAGGAAATTCGGGTATGGTATTAAAATCGGCTTTAGTATAAGTAAAGGCGATTTGGATTTTTGAGTTTTGCGCCGATGAGTTAATATTGATCTGCGAAGGAATAATACGGTCGTCGGCCTGCAAGGCTCCGCTGTTATTTACCTGCAACATCCGGTTTGGCGCACTGGCCGACATGGTTGTCTGGCTAACCCGCATGTCCGCGCCAATAATTAACTGGTAAAGCAAACCCTGCATATTGCCGCTCAAAACCTGGCTTCCGTTTACATTTTGTAGCGCAGCGGTGTTATTTAATGTACCGGGCAGGGCATTGCCTATTATTAAAGCTTCCAACGTTTGGTAGCTAACCTGGTTGCCCGCGTACTGATACACATAGCTGAACGGTTTTTTAAGATAGGTACTCTCGAGACGGTTAATTATTTTGATACTATCGGGTGTGATCAGCGCTCGTGCACCTTCCAAACCTAAAACGGCGGTAATCGATACCCATATTTTCTGATTCTTTTTGATGCGGATATTCAGCGTTACATCATTGGTATTGCCATCGATATTGATCTTTGCTTTTGCCTTGGCGGTAAAAGTGCTAAACCCGATCTGTTTTTGCTGAATAGCGGTTAGCTGATCGGCGGTTAAATGGGCGGGAAGTATTGTGGTAGTGGCATGTGCCGTATCAGCGCCGGGAGCTGTGATAACCGGGGCATGTTTCTGTGCTACCATTTGTTTTTTTGCCTTACAGCCAAAAAGCGCTAACAGGCCTATAATGAGTAATTTACTCGATATACTTTTTTTCATTAATTTTTCGGTCTAACTGAGGGCTTTGAGCTCCAAGTTGTTTAGCTTTTTTCCAGTTTTGCACAGCGTCATCGATATTACCGAGATAAAACAAGATGTCGCCGTAATGCTCAACTTCGGTAGCATCTTTACTTTTATCACTCGCCAAAGCTTTTTCTATCCACACTTTGGCTTCGGTATAGTTTTTTTGTTTGAACAATATCCAGGCGTAAGTATCTTCGAACGATGCGGTATTTGGCTGTAGCTCATTGGCATGCTTAGCCATTTGTGCAGCTTTATCCAATTGCTCGCCCCGTAAACTTAAATAATAGGCAAAGTTATTCAGCGTATATACGTTGTCCGGATTTGCCTCGATCGATTTGTTATAGGCATCATCCGATTTTTTAAAATCCTTTAAGCTATGATAGCAGTCGCCGAGCACGGAGTAACTTTGCGATAACAAGCCGTTATCCTGCGTTTCGAGCGAAGACACATTACTGATATAGCTCACCGCTTTGTTATAATCCTTTTTTTGCAGCCAGGCTACGCCTACCAGGTAATTCATCCAGGCCTGGTTAGGGAAGTATGATAAGGCTTCTTCGCCATCTTTAACCGCTTCGTCGTATTCGTTATTGCTTAGTTCTATGCGCACCAGCTGTTCCCAAACAGCGTACGACTGGCTATTCAGTTCGATCGATTTTTTATATACCGGCTTGGCCTCTTTATACATTTCGTTTGCCTGCAGCATGTTGCCGTAAGTAGCAAATGCGCGTGCATCCGTTGGGTAAGTGATGGTTAATAAACGGCTCAGCTCTAACGCGCTGGCTTTGGCATTCGGATCGGGAAATTTGGGCAGGTAGCCCATAACGATATGGATCTTCTGACCGATATCGCCTTCGGGTAAAGCAAAAGCTAATTTAAGCTCATCGTAACTGGCCTTGTAATCTTTTTTATCGCTGTAAATATCGGCAAGCGCCAAATGAACCAGCTCGTTAGCCGGATCAATTTTTTCGGCACGCTGCAAAACAGCCTGGGCCTTATCATTCAACCCGTTCGAGTTATACAGTTCGCCCAGCAGCAGATAATACCTAACCTGTGCGGGATTAGCCTTGATCATTTCTTCCAGCTCGCCGGTGGCTTCATTTATTTTACCTTGCTTTAAATAGATCTTTTGGCGATTCAGAATGATGCCATCGTTTAAGCCGGTGCTTTGTTCAAGCTGGTTATAAATCTCGAGCGCCTGGTCGTATTTTTTTTCAACGGTAAGCGCATTGGCTTTATCAAACAAATACTGCGGGTTATCCGGATCGATGCGGATCAGCTCATCCAAAGCGCCTTCAAGTTTTTGCACATCGTTATTCTTTTCATAACTCTCGGCAAGGGCTATCCAGTAGTAAGCGTTATCGGGTTGTACAATCACTGCCCTTTCCAATAAGCCACGGGCGCCGGGCTCATCTTTTTCTATTCTTTTTATCCGGGCCAATTCGTACAATGTGGCATCGTTTGCCGGGTCCACTTGTAAAATATGGGTAAACAATTCGGCAGCTCCAGCATAATCTTCGGCAGTTTTTGCGCACAGCGCCGAAAAGAAAAGCTGGCGCACCATGTTGCTGTCGTTACCCGTCATGGGTTTGGCAACCAGGGCCGGCCGGCTGTTAGCGCTTTGTTTTTTATCCTGCGCAAGCAAGGGCAATGCCGCTATTTGCAGCAATAAAAGTAATATGGAAGCGCCCTTTTTCATGTTACAATATCGTCAGACACCTGTATGTCCATAACCGCCATGCCCGCGCAATGTTTCGGTTAAATTATCTACTTTGTCCCAGCTTACCTGTTCGTGTTTGGCAACAATCATCTGCGCGATGCGGTCGCCGGTATTAATTTCAAAATCATCAGCCGAAAGGTTAACCAGCAGCACTTTAATTTCGCCGCGGTAATCGGCATCAATAGTTCCGGGTGAATTTACGATGCCTATGCCATGCTTAAACGCCAGCCCGCTGCGCGGCCGTATCTGCGCCTCGTAACCTACAGGCAACTCGATATGCAAACCGGTAGGTATCAACTTCCGCTCCAATGGCTTTAGTACGATGCTGGTTTCCAGGTCGGCACGAAGGTCCATACCTGCTGCATGTGCGGTTTCATAAGCCGGTAAGGCGTTTTTTGATTTATTGATGATCCGTATGTTCATTCTCTTTTTAGTATGGCCATGAGTTGTTTACGCTCGGCGTAGAATGTTATTAACGCAAATAACAGCAAAAGCGCATTACCGATAAAAATATTCCGGTGAAAAACGTAAAATGATAAAATTACTATGACAATTGAGGCGATAATATACGCCAAATTTTTGGGCAAATGGTAAGGAATAGGATAGTTTTTTTGTCCCCAAATGTACGAAAGTATCATCATGATGGCATAAGCAATGAGCGATGCCCAAGCCGAAGCCATATAACTGTATTGCGGAATAAACAACACATTGATAACAATGGTGGCGATAGCGCCGATGCCCGAAATATACAGCCCGTATTTAGTTTGATCGGATAGCTTATACCAAACCGATAAGTTCATGTAAATGCCAAGCGCAACATAACCAAACAACAAAGGTGGCACAACATCAAGCCCAACCCAGTATCTTCTGTTAACGTAGTGCTTTAGTATATCGATATTAGTAACCACTGCAACAAACATCACACACATGGTAATTACAAAATAATCCATAATGCGGGCGTAGGTTTGACCTGCGTTTTTGTTTTTGGCATGACTAAAAAAGAAGGGCTCGGCCCCCATCCGGAACGCCTGGTTAAACAAACTCAGAAAAATCGATAACCGCGCACATGCCGAATAAATACCAACCTGGTATTCGCTGACATTATCGGGCAATAATTTTCCAAGTAAAATTTTATCAAGGTTTTCATTAACCAGGTACGATAAGTTAGCCACCAGGATAGGCCCGCTATACCACATCATTTGTCTGAACATGAGTTTATCAAACTTGAGCTGCAGTTTAACCAGCTCGGGCAGTAACAGCAACAGGGTTACAAAGCTTGCAACTAAATTGGATAAAAAGGCATAAGCTACCCAGCCATGCACGTACCAGTTTGAAAACCACTGCCACCCGTAAAACCTGTGGGTGATAACATGGGGTATTACAATTATAAAAATGATGTTCAATAAAATAGTGATACAGATGTTAATGGTTTTTATCATTCCATATTTTACCGGCCGTCCATCCGCCCTTAATTTCGCGAAGGGAATTACCGCTAAGGCATCTAACACTAAAATAGCGATAAACAGGCGTATGTAAAGTTCAAACTCGGCCAGGGGAACATCTTTGCCTATTTTTATTAAACCGGCTAAGGTATGCGTGAACGGAACTGTAAGCAATAAAAAGCTTACCGACACCATAAATATCACCCAGAAACCATTATTGTAAACCTGCTTTTTATTATCCGGAAACTTGTTGAGGTACCTGAAAAAAGTAGTTTCCATACCGAATGCCAGTACCGCCTGCAATATGGACGCGTAGCTGAACATGGTACTGAAAATACTGTAAACTTTAGGAGGATAGGCCGCGGTATATAAAGGAGTAAGTAACGAACTTAACACCCGTGGAACTATAGTGGTTAGCCCATATATGGCCGTTTGCCCGGCAAATTTTTTAGCAGTTGACAATGATTACGTGTGAGCTATGATTATTATAAATTCTTTTTTACTATCTCAAAATTACGATAGTTTTTGAGTTCGGCCTCATCGGTTTTTACGGAAGTTACAATGGCTCCAGTAGGGCCTTCGTGGCACCAGTCTAAAAACAGCTGCATGTTCCACTCGTCGGCTTCGGCCTCTATGTATACGCTTCCGTCGGCTTCATTTTTAATAAAGCCCCGCACGCCAAGCTGATCAGCAACGGCTTTGGTTGAAAAACGATAAGATACGCCCTGAACCCGGCCCTGAACCGTAATATTTAAATGCTGTTTTAACATGGGTATAGTTTGTGAACAAATATAGTAGTTAGTTGCTCTTATTTAATCTCATCAATGGTATAATGCGTATTATCCTGCAAGGCCGGGAGCGCTTTCCAGTTTAATGCTTTTGATTGGATGACCCATTTAGTACTGTTGCCAAAAGTTAACCGTAAGTCGCCCGTTTTTATATCATAACTATAAGCAACGATGATCTTGCTTTTATTATAATCCTGCAATATCAGTTGTTTGTTTACCGGGTCGTCATCAAAAAAGTAATCCACCATCCGGTCATCCTGCCGTTGAAAAATGATGTAATTGTCGCGGTGGATAAAAAACCTTTTGTACGGAAAATCGCAACTGTTCAAAGTATCGGCTCCGATTGTAAAACGCTCTATATTATATGCACCGTGCAGCAATGGACGCTGCACATTGTCGCCATTAAAATTACCCAGCGAAAGGTATGGAAACAGGCAGTAGCAGATGATGGCGGTACTTAACAACACGCCGATCCATTTGTAGTTCTCTTTCGCCGTTTGTGCCGGTAACTGAACCTGTTTATGCTGAACAAAAAAGGCGTAAATGGTTTTCAGATACGGGTAACCATTAAACAATACAACCGCCAGCAGAAAAGCGGTAAAAGTTTTTACAGAAATATCAAAGCTGAAGTTGATTAACAGAATGTTTAATAGAACTCCAATGGCCAGACAAAAACCGAATACCCTTGTCCGCCTGAGCAGGATTAAAATACCCGTTAAAACTTCGATAGAGCCCGTAACAACCGAATAGGTATGCGACAAGCCCATGGTGCTCCAGAATAAAGTATCCCTGGTTAGGCTACCGAAATTAGTGTATAAAATGTTTGGTTCCGGTAACGCAAACTGTTGTTTAAATACTTTATCGAAGCCGTATTTTAAAAGAATGGCTGCTATGTAATAAACTGAGACGGATTTGAAAACCTGGTCGATTTTATCAGACCTGATCTTAAAAAAATAGAGTAACAGAATTAAAAGAAACGCCATCATCAATAACAGGCACAATAAAATATTCAGACCGATGGTATCCGAAGAGAAATCAATGTTTTGGATCGCACCCGTAAAAAAATGATTTTGGATAAAGGCTACCGGTTTAAGAAACACAAACCGGGTTAACCCGTACTGGAAATATAACCCGTAAAATGTTAAAGGGATAAATACAAATCCTAAAATAAAAAAGAGTGAAAATACTTTAGTCAGATAGCCCTTAAACATCCTAAGGTTAACCTTTCTTCTGCTTAAATTTTTTATCAAAGCCGATAAAAAGCGTACTGTCTAATTTGGCTGTTGTATATACTTTACGGATGCCGCTTTTCAAATCATCCATGTTATTCGCGGTAAAAACATCCGCCGCATTTGCTTTGGTCAGGGTGTCACGGGTGTAAATTACTCTTTGGGGCTGACTGCGCATGCCTATAATCATATCGTAGGTTTTTCGCAATACGATGATCTTGTTGTTGCCCTTCATAATAACCGAGTCGATCTTATTTACACGTTCTACCGAAAGTCCGAAATTTGAGGCGCCGATATCAAAAAGATTATGCTCAACCGCGTTGCGGAAGTTGGCATCGCTGCCTGAATGGCTCCGGTACGAAATAAGTTTGGTTTGCCCGAAACAGGCGAAAGAAAAAAAGCAGGCTGAAATAAAGATCAACGTTTTCATTATCAATTGATTTATAACCAAATATAACGAATAAACGAAAATACAGGAACGAAATTATTCTTGTTTAGACGGAAAATCCGGAAGTTGGAAAGACCGGAAGAAAAGTTCAAACATTGTGGGCTTACAGACGTAAACTTATATAATCCGTTGCACTTTAGTTTCAGCTGTGATTCTGAAATCATCCATGCCGGTCAGCAAGTTAAGGCCGGGCTTTTTACCTAACTCGATAGAGCCTTTCTCATCATCAATACCTAAAAACTTGGCGCCGTTCAGAGTTGCCCACTGCAAAATTTGATCAAAACTAATGGTCATAAAGTTTTTTTGTATCACGTACATTTCGCTAAGCAGGCATAATTTATGATTTGAAGCCAGGCTATCGGTACCCAGGGTTATATTAAAACCTTTATCCAAAAAAAGATCGACTTTGGGCAATCGGCCCTCTATATACAAATTAGCATTGGGGCAAAAGCACCAGTTAATTTTTCGATCGAAACGTTTAACAAAATAAATATCTTTCAGATTGGTAAAGGTGTTATGCACTAACAGGATATTGTGTTTGTTAGTAAGCAAGGGTACCACTGTTTGTATACTGTTACGCGCCTGCGGTTTAAAATAACTGATATCAGCCTTAAAAAATTTATACAAATTAATAAACTCGCCCATTTTATACCGGTAAAACTTATTTTCTTCTTCGGTTTCCTGGTTATGGATGCTAATGAGGTTAGTCCGCTCTTCTGATACCTTGCAAATCAGCTTAAATAATTCTTTACTAACCGAATAGGGTGCATGCGGGGTAATAGAACAGGGCAAGGGCTTATACTGTTCACGT
>Ga0207098_10417_pt1 | contig 13363 bp, 6 predicted proteins | sample Alteio_BWMinHeat_84_FD_153548 | JGI IMG/M metagenome (GOLD analysis project Ga0207098, IMG submission 153548) | Enriched cells from forest soil in Barre Woods Harvard Forest LTER site, Petersham, Massachusetts, United States -... | ecosystem: Environmental > Terrestrial > Soil > Temperate forest >...
CAATAACAATAAAAAAAGTTCTTTAACCAGTGGGGTGAGCCTGGGCGCCACATCGCAACCGCTTGCATCAAACAACTGCATATCGCCAAACAAAAACAACTTGTTTTTGTCCAGACTTACTTGCGAAACGTCTGTCGTAAGAGTTGTGTCTGATAAAACTGCAATCTCCAATGGTGTGTTCAGTTCAGAAATCGGGGGCGAAGGCGGCGTTGAAGAACGGTTACCTATAGCATTTTTAACTAGCAATCGTTTTCGTCTCATTAAGAAATAAAGACAGACCGCCATTAATATCAAACAGAGACTCCAAAATAAATAGTTAATAAAGGCTGTCGTATCAGCACTTTTTGGTTTGGCAATAGCCAGGGCTTCGGCAGGTGCGTTAAGGGTGTAAATATTGATTGCTGTGCCTTGTTGATCTTTATTAAGTATTACGGCAATGAACTTCTTGGTTAAGGGCGAAGCTCAAACGAGTGCTTGATCCACTTGGGTCAATGCATGTCGAGCGAAGCGGTGAATACTGGCGGTTAAACATTGACTATACCAGGATACGTATTGATTTTAAAGATTACATCGATATCATAAATGATAAAGAAAATCTGAGTCAGGAAAAAATAGAGCGGCTCATTTCTATTGTGGAACGCGGAAATTTCCTCAATTCAATCGAATATCACTGGCTGGATAATATTAAATTTGAGATAACCAATGATATTATCGACTCCATCTTACAATACACGCGATCTGTACCGGTAGCCGGCAACCCCGAATTATTTATTAAACTCGCAAACCAAATACTTTACTTCGATAATGTTAATGAAGATGCACTGTCTGTTAAGTGTAGCGCGTTGGTTTATTTAGGTAAGCATTCGCTTGCCAAAAGTGCTTTCGATATTTTTTGCAGAGAGTATGAAGCTATTTATGACCAGCCCTTCGATAGAACTTTCCATGAAACTGTCACCTGATTACGGTAAATTCAAGGTGATTTTTGCTGGTTACGTTTTGCATTTGTTACATGTTTAAACTAAGTACACATGCGTTTAAAGTTGTTTCCATAGATGGGAACAATATGCTCTAGTAAGAGTCTTTCTCTCCCCGATTATAAGAGATAAAAATCGCTGTTAGTTAAATATTAATATTTTGTTAGCAACTACCGGTTTATTTGAGCTCAATATCTTCACGGGCATCTGCTTTTTACTATGTAATTCAGTTGTTGTCCGTAAGATCGCCCTAAGCTATTTTAATCGTTAATTTTATTAATCATTATCAATTTATTTATGCTAAAAATGTACTTTTTTTACCAAAAACTGACCAGGCCTGTTATAATTTCGACTCTTCTTATTTTTTTCGCAGTAATGCATGCGCAGGGCCAGGGTGTTGTTTATCACGGAAACCTATCTCCGGCCGAAGGCATGGTAAAGCCCCAGGAACAACCGTATCGGCAAGAATTGTGCTTGAACGGCAAATGGGACTTTCAACCTGTACCGGTGCCTGCCACTTGGGTAGATGGAAAAGGTATTGCCCCTGAACTGACTTTGCCAATAAACGATAAATGGGATAATGTAAGCATCAAAATTCCGTCACCGTGGAATGTCAATGATTGGGGTGGAGGAAGTCATACGGGAAAAGGCACCAATCTTCCATATGCCCCAAGCTCGGTTTATTATCCATCTTATCCACAGTCATGGATTAATCAGCGCATGGGGTGGCTTCGTAAAAATTTCAGTATCCCTACCGCGTGGTCGGGGAAACGGTTGATTATTCACTTTGAAGCCGTAGCGGGTGATTGCATTGTGATGATGAATGGCAAAGAAGTAGGCCATCACTTTGATCCGTTTTTGCCTTTTGATGTGGATGTTACCGATGCAGCTCACATTGGTTCTGCCAACGAGTTGCTGGTTGGGGTCAGACATGGTAAACTATTCAATAAATTTCACCCGCTTTATCCAAAATTCAAAACCACCTACCCCACCGGCTCTAATGCCGATAATTTAGTAGGAATCTGGCAGGATGTATTTATACAGGCAATTCCAAATTGCCATGTACAGTCTGTATTTGTCAAGCCCGATGTAGAGCACGACCTGCTGGAGGCTGAAGTGTCCGTAATCAATGAAAGTGACCGAAACGCAGAATTCACCCTGAATGGCACGATAAAAGCCTGGATCAACAAAGCTATCGACCACGGTTTGTCCACAGCGGAAATTAGCTGGACATTAGGAGAAACCTCAATGACCTTAAATGAGGATAAACTTCTCTTGCACCCTGGAGAGACGCGAACGATCACTTTACAGGGAAAGCCAGAAAACCGTCTCAAACTTTGGAGCCCTGATCATCCCAACCTTTACACATTATCCCTGGAATTAAAAACGGCAAACGGAAAGGTTCAGGATTGCAAGACCGAACGCTTTGGGTGGCGTAGTTTTAAAGTAAGCGGCAAAGACTTTCTTCTAAATAATCAAAAAATACAGTGTTTTGGTGATTTGCAACATCCATTCGGCCCTTATATCACATCGCGCCGTTTTGCATGGGCATGGTATAAGATGATCAAGGATGTAGGTGGGAACGCTGTGAGACCGCATGCGCAGCCATGGCCGCGAGTTTACTATGACTTGGCCGACGAGATGGGATTGCTCGTTCTGGACGAAACCGCACTTTTTGGCAGCTCTGTTAATTTGAATTTCGAGGAGGATCTTACCTGGAAAAACAGCGCCCGGCATCTGGAAAATTTAATTTTTCGGGACCGGAATCATCCATCGGTAGTTGGTTGGAGCGTGGGTAACGAGCTGTTCGCGATTGCTTTGTTAAATAAACCATCGGCAGAAGTAGCTAAAAAGTGGGATGACCGTATTATAGAACTGGCGAAATTACCGGGGCAGCTTGACCCGACCCGGAATTTTGTTACCGTGGATGGTGATAAAGATATGAATGGTACAATGCCTGTTTACAGCAAGCACTTTGGCCATGGTTTAAGGGTTAAAGAAGTAGAGGATATCATCAGCCATATGGACCAGCCCAAACCGATAGTAGTTGGAGAATCGGGCGCAACTTATTATGGCAAGCCCCGCGAATTATTTCCTTTTGTTGGTTTAAAAGCCTATGGCTCTTACTATGAGCGTAACGAAGCGCTCGCCATTGATGCATATCAAAATGCAGTAAAACTTGCCCGTCCATATCTGAGTTGGTTTTCCCCATCTGAGTTATGCTGGTTTGGCATCGAGCACATGAACCTGGGTTATCACGATTATTCCCGCCTTCCCGATCTTAAAGACGGTATTTTCCCCGGCCTCCCCTACCAGGAAGGGCAGCCTGGCTACCAGTTTGAGCGGATACCGCCTTATGTTACTACTTTTAATCCGGGGCTTGATCCGACCTTGCCACTATATAAGCCATTGCCTTTATTTGAAGCTCTGAAATCGGCGTTTGCACTCCCCCAGCCAGTATCCAGTCCCTGGGATCACTTCCAGGATACAACGACATTGAAAAAAACAACATATCCTGAAGTGCATTACGAATCTGCATTTTACCTGGGCGGCAAGCAAAGCGATATCATTAAACTAATGAACGAAGTCGGGATCAAACTCACTACCGATCCGGTATCTGCCGGCCTGTGTATTATCGATGGTGAACATCTGGATGATCAGGCACTAAAACAGTTGCCCAATGTGATCAGCCAGGTCAGCAAGCAAGGAGGAATTATATGGGTGATGCTCAGCGATGGTCCACCTGCAAAAGAGCTAAATAGCAATTTGCCTTACCCCATCCGCATGATCGATGCGTCCACTACGGCCCTGCAATCAAACAATAAAGACAGCCTTGGCCAGTATTTCGACATTCGTTCCTTGTATTTTTCCGAATTGGTTGACGCTAACAGGAATGTGAACCCAATTGTAAAAAAAGGTTTGGGAGGAGAGTTGACTGAACACTCTACCCCAATTTTTACAAGTGTAAAAACGGACTGGTCCCTTTTTAACTCGGCACCGGAGAAAAGTAAATGTGCACAGGTGGTACTTTACGAACATTTGCAGAAACCCCGGATCACTGCATTGATGTCTTACCAATTGGGTCAGGGGAAATTATTTGTTTCCTCTTTGGATTACCGGCTGATTAGCAAAGAAACGGTAAAACTATGGCAGCAAATTGCCGCCGCTGTTGGATTAAGATATCAATCTGCCGGCACAGTTAACAAGAACAAAACCAATCAAAAGCACGATCTTTTGATGGACGGACCAGTTAACTAATATAAATTGACTCATTTCTATAGATATCATACATTCAGTTTAACTATATCATGACCCGATGAGAAGATTATCTCTAAATTATAAAAACCTATTTTACACATTTTTAATCTTACCCACCATCGCGTTTTGCCAGGAGCCCAATAATAATTGGGCTCCAAAACAAGGGCCATTGATGACGCCATGGTCTGCAAAGGTAAGCCCTGCCAATCCGCGGCCGGAATATCCGCGGCCGCAGTTGGTGCGTAAAGACTGGCTAAACCTTAATGGATTATGGGACTTTAAAGAAGGCACAACAACAGATAGCTTGACGATGCCGGATCGTTTTGAACAAAAAATATTAGTGCCGTTTCCGGTAGAATCGGCTTTATCCGGCGTGATGAAACACGTAGATCGATTATGGTATCACCGCAAATTCAGATTACCTGTAAACTGGGCAGGGCAGCATATCAGGCTTAATTTTGATGCTGTGGACTGGATAACAGAAGTTTTCGTCAACAAAAAAAAGGTGGGTACTCACCAGGGTGGATATGATGCGTTCAGCTTTGATATTACGTCTTTTCTTGTAAAAGGCGAGCAGGATGTTATGGTACGGGTGTATGATCCGACAGAGGCGTACGGCCAGCCCAGGGGCAAACAAACAACTAAACCGGTAGGTATTATGTACACACCTACCAGCGGCATCTGGCAATCGGTGTGGTTGGAGCCTGTGGATAGCGATTATATCAGCGATATTGCATTGGTACCGGATGTTGATCAGCAACGTCTCACTGTAACAGTAAACGCTGCCCAAAAACAAAATTTGTCCGTTATTGTCCGTGCAAAAGATGGTAAACAAACTGTAGGAACGGTGTCCGGAAAAGAAGGAAGCGCATTGACAATCAACATTCCGCAGGCTAAACTTTGGTCGCCCGATAATCCTTTTTTGTACGACCTTGAAATAGAATTAAAAAAAGGCGCTGTTGTGACCGACAAAGTGGCTAGTTATTTTGGAATGCGAAAAATAGCCTTAGCCGGCGACGGCGGGTTTAAAAAAATATATCTTAATAATAAATTCGTTTACGAAACCGGAGTGCTTGACCAGGGCTTTTGGCCGGATGGAATATACACTGCACCGACTGATGACGCCTTGAAATACGACCTTGTTCAAGCCAAAAATATGGGTTTTAATCTTATTCGTAAACATCTCAAAGTAGAGCCGCAGCGCTGGTATTACTGGGCGGATAAATTAGGTATACTGGTATGGCAGGATATGCCTTCGATTAACTCGTATCTTCCGAAAGACGCTATACGTCCCGCTATCGATAAGGATGCATTTAAAAATGAGCTTACAGCTATGATCAATACCCATCGCAATAGCCCGGCTATTATTTTGTGGGTGTTATTTAATGAGTCACAGGGTTATCATGATAGCGGCGATCTGGTTGAGTACATTCATCAGCTTGATCCGTCAAGACTCATCAATGAGCATAGCGGCAGTATATTCTACGGTCACGGAGATATCACTGACAGGCATAGTTATCCGGCGCCGAGCTGCCCCGAAAGTAAAACCAAAGCTATTGTGATTGGCGAGTTTGGAGGCATCGGCTATAAATATATAGGACATACCTGGGCGGCTAAAGCCGATGGTTATACGAATGCGGTTAATCCGGCAGATTTGGTGTTTTTGTATACGGAATTTAATGACAAGTTGCGCGATTTTAAAAATCATAACGGCTTAAGCGCATCTATTTACACCCAGCTAACAGACGTAGAAACAGAAACAAACGGATTGATGACCTATGATAGAATTCCAAAATATGATGTGAGGGAAATCAACCGCTTGAATACTTATCATTTTTCCAAGCCCGCGTTCGAAACAATTATTCCCGCAGCCGATCAATTACCCCAAGAATGGAAATACACTTTCCAGTTACCTACAGGCAATTGGAAGAGTGAAAGTTTCGACGACAATGATTGGAGTACTGGAAAAGGCGGTTTTGGGAAGAATAAGAATTTCAGCCACACGGATTGGGCAACGGATGATATCTGGCTGCGCAAAACATTTAATATTGGTACGCTGAGCAAGGAACAGATTGATAAATTAATTGTGCATATACTTTATGATCGCGATATTGAGATTTATATAAACGGCGTATCTGCTTTCGTCGATCATGGCTCCAGAAATGCCTATGAAAACAGGAACATTAGCCAAGAGGCGAAAAACGCAATACATACAGATCAACCAAATATTATTGCCGTCCACACCAAAAAACGCACAGGCCAGTTTATCGATGTCGGACTTTATCGTCTGTTGCCTGATACTTATAAGACTGATAAATAATGGTAAATTATAAGATATTATATGCTCTAAGTTTAGAGCAAGCATCAGGTCCGTTGATAAATTACTTATACTGATTTACTCCGTCTAAAACTAATCTATAATTTAACACTTTTCAATTTTTTCATACACCTATTTAGCTGTCGCCTTTTAGTCCGGCCGAATTCGTTTTGCTTGCTTATGAAATTACTTTAGTCAAGAAGACTTAAAGCAATTTATTTTAAAGTAAAAATATTATTGAATATCAATCCGTTTCGAAACGTAAGTAACAAAAAGATTGAAGCTGTTTTTGTGCTCCAAAATGTGGAAACATAAGTAGAATAATAAACACTTCAATTAACATACATGCTTTTTATGATATTTCACATATCGAATATCAACTGTACATAAAGTCGCTGGTCTGATTTGCAGCTCTTGCCGGAATACACTGGTCAATGCATTAAAAGGATTCAGTCTGAAATTCGTTTGCACTGTATTTCCCGGTACACTTGGAATTGTGAGAATACAATTTTCGTCACCCCCGTAAATGGCTCGGGACAAGACAACCAGGAGCAGATTTTGCGGTATCAGAAATGACTGGCCGTTATACAATATCCAACCCGCCGGTGGAATAGATGCTTTATACATTCCGAGCTCTTCTATTGGCTTTTCCATAATTTATCTTAGAAATATTAATGCTGACAGTTGGCCTTGAATGACATTTTAATATAGAGCCGGAGTATATTTATTAAATAATTTAAGCTTAACGCCAAACTCAAAAGTATTGGCGGCATATGTTCTTAAGGAGCCGGTATTGTTTGTATATGCAAACAGCAAATCCATATTATCGAGTTTAAGGCCGGCACCAATAGTAACGGTTTGATTAGTATGATAGATACCCGACACATTAATATGATAACTAGCCATATCCATGTTGGCACCTACATCCAGGATGTTGTCGAAACCCTTAATACCGCGATAGGCTAATTTGGGTTCTAAACAAAAAGTATTCTCCTCGTCGCTAAATAGTATTTTGTAGCTTACCGCTGAAAAAAATGTCGCCCTGTCAACTTCCAGGTTATTGTTCTGGTCATTGTTAAAGAAAACGCTCCTCAAATTCGGTACGGCTCCCTGGATAGTCAGTCTTTCACTGGTATAAGACATACCGAAATCCCCGTCGAGATAGATGTTCCGCGCGTTAAAAGTCTCTGCTTCCACATCTCCCTGATCGCCCACTATTTTGCTATAATCGATGTATGTGTCATTTATACCCAGCGATAAGCCGAAATTGAGGTTTCGTTCATCGCCGTTTACCGGCAGGTGATAGGCATAAGTACCCATTACCCGCGTCCTGGAGATCAACCCGGCCTGGTCGCTGTTCACGTTGATACCCAACCCTACGTTATTACCCGAATTATAGTCTGCTGTCAGGTTTTGTAATTTGGGCGCGCCGGGTACCGTGGTCCATTGTTGCTGGTAGCCCAGGTTGAGGTTTAGGCCTTCTTGCATCCCTGCCATGGCCGGGTTTGATAAATACTCATTTTCGAAATAACCCGCGTGAAAACCCGATAACTGTGCGTTTGCCTGTTTTGTGCCGATCGCAATCAATATTGTGATTATCATGGCATATATAAATCCGTCAATCTTTATATTCATCTTCTTATTCTTTATTGTTCTTGTTCCTAACTTTTACTTCCTTGTTCTCAGAATAGTGATAAACCCGGTGAATTTGGGCAGGTCGGTTCCTAAATCAACAAGGTAATAATAGGTGTCTTCGTTTAACGGTGCGCCGTTAAGAGTACCTGTCCAGTCGTTTTTGTATCCTTTTTTTGTGTAAACTATCCGCCCTCCCCGATCATACACCGTTACGGTATTATCGGGATACAACAGGATATCTTTAATTACCCAGTTATCATTCGTCCCGTCGCCGTTGGGCGAAAGGATATTGGTAGCGGTGATGGCATCAGGCGCTGCACCCCGGTGCACATTTACCGTGTAGATTTTAATGGATCCATTCTGAGCCGTTACTGCGACGGTGATTTGATTATCCCCTGTTTGTAATGCGATAGCTCCGCTTGCCGAACCATTGGTTACAGCCGTACCGTTCACTGTTACTGTCGATGTCGGATCCGATAAGGTAGGTGTCAGATTTACCGTGTTGGTGCTGTTTCCTACTATGGCGGTATAAGCCGAATTGGCTGTACTGAACACCGGCGACAAAGCGCCGTTGCTGATGGCCAGGTAAGCCAGGTTTGCATTAGCCGATGGCGCCCTGGTCAGGTTTATTGTGTAGGTGACCTTCGTGATGCCATCCTGTGCGGTTGCTGTTACGGTAATCGTATTTATTCCTACGGTTAAAGGGATGCTTGTTGATGCCGTGCCGGAAGTTACCGAAATCCCGTTCACTTTAACCGTTGCCGTAACATCTGCCACCGTTGGCGTTACCGTTACCGAACTTACAGCATTAGCTACCGGCGCGGTATAAACTGTTATTCCTGTCGCGAACGCCGGGCTTAACACACCGGCACTGATAGTCAGGTTACTCAAATTTGCGTTGGTTAACGGGTTCACCGTTAAGGTGCCTGAAACATAATTAATATTGTAGTTACTGCCTGTAGCCCCACTTGCCGTTACCGGATAATTTCCTGGTAGTGAAGTAGTTATTGCACTTGTAGTAATTACAGGTTGTGTATTCAGACTGGCAGGTGTATCTCCGTTTACAAAACCGGTGTAGGTAACTGTCAATATCGGGTTGGCTTGTCCGTAATTCCGGGTTGCATTTCCTGCCGTGATAGTTAACAAAGCTGGGGTTACCGTTAACGTGCTCTGTACATAACTGATGCTATAATTTGCTGATGTGGCACCGCCAACGGTAATCGGATAGGTATTCACCGGGCTGCCCGTTGTTGCCATGGTACCGATGGTTGGTTGTATAATAAGATTTGTCTGGCTGTCGCCATTTACAAAACCTGTATAAACAGCCGCTAACGTAGGGTTAGCTTGTCCGTAAACTTTAGTAGTATTAACCGCCGCAATGGTTAACAATGCTGGTGTAATGTTTAGCGTTTGGCTAACTGTTGCCGCATTGTAATTAGTACCGGCTGGCTGGATTACCGTAATGGTAGTACTGCCTGCACCCACAATGTGAATAATACCTTGCGCGTTAACAGTCGCCGCGGCTGTATTGCTGCTGCCGTAGCTAAGCGGTGTGCCGGTATTACTCGTTGTTGCCCCGGCATTAAAATCGGCATCTCCGTAAGTTTTAGCCGGCAAAGCGGCAAAAGTTATATTCTGAGCGGCGGAAACAATGGTCAACTGTGCCTTTAAAACCTGATCGCTATAGTTAACCTGGCTCACCGTGGCCGTTACGGTATAGGTGCCGGTTGTAGTCTGATTATTGTTGCTATAAACAACAGTTGCTCCTGCAGGTAAGCCAGTTACTGCCAAACTTTTCGCTGTGCCGTCATAGGTAAATGTTCCATTCGCCAGTGTTACCCCGGCGATTGTAGCCGGAGTAACACTAAGCTTCACGGTCTGGCTGGCGGCCAGGTAGTTGGCGGTTTGTGCTGAGCTGACAGTGATATTATAGTCCCCAACGTTAGTATAACTCTGCTGTGGATTGTAGCTTAACGTACCTTCGTTATTGTTCAGTGTGGCGACCACAGCTTTGGCCGTACCATCATAAGTATAGTTTTGTACTGCATTAGCGGTAATTACTGCCGCTGCCCTGGTGATGATAAAATTAGCCGGGATATAGGTCAGTACATAGTTACTGTTTAAAGCCAAAGTTCCCTGTTTAATAGCGTAAATATTCACCACCTCGCCAGGCTCACGGGTTAGTGTACCGTTGAAATTATCGCCAATAAGTAAAGCGCCTGCCGTAATTTTATACGTAAGCATTGGATCTGAATCTCCATAGATTTTGCTCTTCGCATCAGCCGTTACCGTGATCGATTTTTGGCCGATAGTAAGATTGGCAGCAACGTAGCTCAGCACATAATTTGAACTAAGTGCAAGTGTATTTTGACCGATCGCGTAGTTCCCGACACTTTCACCGGCTGTTCTGCTTAACGATCCGTTGAAACTATCGCCCGTAACAAGTGCGCCTGTTGTGATTTGATAGGTCAGCGTCGGATCGGCATCGCCATATGTTTTACTTTTTGCATCTGCCGTTATCGTGATAGCCTTTTTGACGATGGTTAAGTTAGCAGGAACGTAGCTCAGGTTATAGTTTGAATTGAGCACCAGTGTATTTTGGCCAATCGCATAGGTTCCGACATTTTCACCACCTATTCTGCTTAATGACCCCGTGAAACTATCGCCCGTAACCAATGAACCCGTGGTGATTTGATAGGTCAGCGCTGGGTCCAGATCTCCATAGGTTTTACTCTTCGCATCAGCCGTTACCGCGATCGCTTTTTGCCCAACAGTTAAAGTGCCATCAGCATTAGTCACCGCATAATTAGCAAGTTTGCTATCGGGATCTGAGAGTGTTGCTATAATCGGATAGGCCGCCCCTGCTGCTGCCGTGGCTATTGCTCCAGTACTGCTGCGGGTCAGCGTAATGTTATCGCCATTTACAATGCCGCTGATACTTCCTGTAAAGTCGGTATTGGTCAACACATCTCCGTAAATTTTTGACCGGTTTGTATTGGTAATGGTTAATGCTTTCTGTTCAACCGTCAGCCTACCTTTATGATAAGTAATGGCATAATTGCTTAGCCCTGTTCCGGCCGCTGTGCTGAGATCAATGTCATATGGCGTGGTACTTGCTGCAGCTGTAGCAGCCGCGCCGATGCTCGTTAATGTTACATTGCTGACGGCATCGCCATTGGTCAGGCCTACGCTGATAAACTCTCTACCAGTAAAACTAAATGTATCACCATAGGTTTTGCTTTGGTCATTAGCTGTAATACTTAATGCTTTCTGCCCAACCGTTAAAGTACCGTTCGCATTAGTCACCGCATAATTCGATAATTTATTATTTGGATCTAAAACTGTAGCTAAAATCGGATATGTCGCTCCTGCTGCTGCCGTGCCCACTGCGCCTGTACTGCTACGGGTAACGGTAATATTATCACTGTTTACTATGCCTGAAATACTTCCTGTAAAATCGGTGTTAGTCAATACATCTCCGTAAATTTTAGAGCGGTCGGTATTAACTATATTTAAAGATGCCTGGTCTACTATGATATCTCCCGCTGCGTAGCTAATGTTATAGTTAGTGCCTACAAACCCGTTTGCACCTGTCGCAGCCGAAATGCCCGCGCTTCCACTATAGGTACCCGCAGCCGATGCCGCTGTTGATCCCGACCCGTAACTTATAGTTACCGAAGTGATGGTGTTGCCATTTGGCAGTATTGCCGGGTTAGTGGTAAAGGCTGTAGAACCTACCCCTCCTGCTATGACTGTACCATAGGTTTTGTTCACATTATTAGCGATAATAGTCAACTGCGCTGCAATTACCGTCAGAGCTGTACTGTTCACAGCGGCCTGGGCAATGGTATAGTTGCCATTTGGTATAACACCCGATCCAGTAACATCGTAATTACCGACCGGGCTGCCCGTGTCAGCCGACGTGCCGAAACTTAGCGTTCCGGTGGTTGCCGATGTTTGGGTATCACCATTTACAAACCCGGTTACAGATCCGGATAAAGCCGGATTGGCTGATCCATAAACTTTGATGGCTGTGTTAGCAACGTAAGTTAGCGTAGCTGTACTCACATTTAACGTTTGTGTTTTATCCGGGGCCGGATTGTAATCGCTGTTACCGGCCTGCGATGCTGTGATATGAGCCGTACCTGCCCCAACAATGTGAACTTTGCCATTTACTATTGTTGCCACTGATAAATTATCACTGCTGTAAGTAACTAGTATGGTATTGTTATCGCTGGTCGCACCAGGCATAAAGTCGGCATCGCCATAAGTTTTTGCCGGTAAACCCGCAAAAGTAATAGCCTCATCGGCTTTACCCCTGTTTATGTTTAATGTGTAGGTTTTTATAGTATTGACATTTTGTGCAGTTACTTCTATAGTAATACTATTGCTCCCTGTATTTAAAGCAATAGCGCCCGAAGCCGTACTGTTTGGCACGATTACATGATTAACTTTTACTGTCGCGGTAGCATCCACGGTGGGTGTTATAGTAATGCTGTTGGTTGCATTATCAACCGCCGCTGTATAACTCAAAGTAGCGCTGCTAAAGGGCTGATCCAAGGTTAAAACCGGCGAGGTTTGCAAAGTTATCAGATCGGCATTGTTACTTTGCACCGTAATATTTACGGTTACCGTATTTCCATCAGTTATGCCGTCATTTGCCTTATAAGTAAACTGGTAAGAGCCCGGCACGTTACCATTATAAGTAAAGCTGCCATCCGGATTTAAAACCAATATCCCACTGCCTGGTCCGCTAACCAAAATTGCTGTCAATGGATCGCCGTCCGGATCAGTATCGTTATTAAGCACACCCAGTGCCGCAGTAATATTTAACTGCTGCCCCGCAATTGCGGTATAACTGTCTGCCACAGCAACCGGCGGATGATCTATGGTAATTATTACCGTTGCTGTATTGCTGTGGTTAAAGCCGTCATTTACCACATAGGTAAACTGATCAGAGTTTGCCGGATCGCCATTGGCGGGTGTATAACTAAAGCTGCCATCCAGATTCAAAACCAATAATCCGTGTGTTGTATTATTGATTACGCTTGCGGTAATCTGATTGCTGTTTGGATCGGCATCATTATTTAAAACGCCGTTCCCCCTGCTCACGTTTAATGTTTGTCCCGCAATTGCGGGACACGCGTTAGTGGTTAACACCGCATCGGGGGTATTAAGT
>Ga0207098_10418_pt1 | contig 13320 bp, 9 predicted proteins | sample Alteio_BWMinHeat_84_FD_153548 | JGI IMG/M metagenome (GOLD analysis project Ga0207098, IMG submission 153548) | Enriched cells from forest soil in Barre Woods Harvard Forest LTER site, Petersham, Massachusetts, United States -... | ecosystem: Environmental > Terrestrial > Soil > Temperate forest >...
CGACGGTAATATACTGATGTACTTATTGTGCCGGGATCATAATTTATGCCTGTAGCTCCGCCAATGTTGGTAAAGTTTATATTATCTGTTGACTGTTGCCATTGGTAAGCATAAGTACCATTGCCGCCGGTGGGAGTATTACCGGATATGTTTGCCGGATCGCCGGATACGCAAAGACTTGTAACAGCAGGTGCTGTTATCACATTATTGGTTAGCGGCGTCAAAATAGAAATAGTAACCACGTTGCTGAAAACAGGCGCAGAGCAAAGTCCTGATACAGCTGAACGGCGATAGTAAGTTGTTACAGAAAGGGTTGCGGGGTCGTAGTTAATAGCTGTCTCGCCGGTTATATCTGTAAAGTTCACATTATCTGTTGAGCTTTGCCATTGATAGGTATAAGTGCCACTACCGCCCGAAGGTGTATTACCCGTAATAACGGCCGGATCGCTTGGCGAGCAGAAGCTATTAACGGTTGGTGCAGTTACAACATTATTGGTTACCACCGGGTATATAGTGATAGTTATGACGTTGCTTGTAGATGGCGTTGCACAACTGCCCCCGTTTGTGATGCGGCGGAAATAGGTTGTAGTGGTAAGTCCGGCAGGAGTGTAGTTCGCTGAGGTAATACCGGCTATATCGGTGAAATTTACATTATCTGTAGAGCTTTGCCACTTAAAGGTATAGGTTCCGGTGCCCCCCGCGGGTGAGCTGCCGGTAAGAGCGGCCGGGTTACCTGGCGAGCAAAAAGAGGTTACCGCAGGTGCTGTAATGTTATTGTTTGTAATAGGCGCGGAAGGCAAAACGGTAACATCAAAAAAGGAATCGTAGCTGGAAGGTCCAATTTGGCGCCTTATGCTGAATACAACATCGGAGCTCGTGTTGTTTACAAGTAAGTTGGGTGTATAATCGGGTCCGTTGGTAACTCCCGGTGCTGCAACCCATGTGCTGGCGCCTTGCAATACCTGCCACGAATAACTGCCTGGAACCGGGCTTTCGGTATCGCCTTTAATTACGATAGAAGCACCCGAGCAAATGGTAATAGGTTCGGCAAAGAAATTTGAATTTATATCCGTGGGTGTGTAACCGGCCTTTGTGTTGTTTGTAAAATTAGCTTTATCAGAAGCGTTTGCAAATAAAGAATGGGCCGGAGCTAAAATTAAAAAAAGGGGTAACAGTCCCTTTATGAGTTTCTTATGCATGTTATAATATGGAAATAGCCTCTTAATCGAAATTAACGCTGCTACTCCTGATAATAGGTAAAATGTATCCAAAGGTAAGATTAATAGCATGGGAAAATCTCATGTTCCGTGAAAACCATTCGACAATTACAATAGCATTAATTACATAAACCGTTAAAATTCACATTATCAATTTTCTATAAATAAAATTTAAACTAAAAATTAATGCGGGCCTGTAATTAAACACTACTACGAAGTTTTAAGAAATATAGTTACGTTTTAGGACACATAACTAAACGAACTGACGTTGTGGTTATTAAAAAGAAAAAGTCAACTGCCTCGCGCGGTTGACTTTTATTAACTTTTATTAACTTAACTGATCCAAATATTTTCGAACTGAAAAAAGTTGGTGCAGCTAAAGTAGTACTTTAGGTTACCGGCCGATATGCGAAAATCACTTACCGGTATTCATAAAATAAAAAAAGCCGGTCATTTTATTGACCGACTTCGTTCATTATTATTAGTTTGTGTTATTCAATTAAGGTACCACTACAACGTGTACCGGTTCGGGTATAATGGTTGTACCATCGTCGAGCGTTATCAAGAAATAAAAGCGCTTAGCCAATTCCATATTATTAGTCGGTGGTATAACTCCGGCTGCTTTGGCAATATATTCGGTAAATGTGGTATTAAAAGTAACGTTATTACCGCTACCTGGTATTGGCGCTGTATTGTACAAACCGGTTGTAAGTTGAACCCCACTTGGCGTGGTGCTTGCTGATACCCGAGTTATCTCTTTAATGGTACGTCCGCTTGATGCAGGAATAGTTAATTGTATAGTTATAGCTCCCGTAGCCCTTGACGCAAAAACTGTGGGGTCGGGGCGGTAATCCATCGCGTTAATAACAGTAACCGGTATGGCAGGCCGGTTATCGGTTAAACCATTAAAGCCGTCTTTTTTGCACGATTGCAGCAAGGCCGTTCCCAGCAGGCAAATCAGCAAGTATTTAAATTTGATCTTCATCTTTTTTCTTTTTAAGTAATCAATCAGCTTGTTATTTACCCCACCACACTTTAACATTGGTTAAAGGCTGCGGTGTTGGCACGTTAGGATTTCGCGATATCTCGTTACCCGTGTAAGCAAACCTTTTCGGGATAGAATTAGGATCATCGCCCTGGGCATTTTGCGCCAATGCCAAAACCGGGTAACCGGTGCGGCGGTAATCGTTATAAGCTTCGATGCCGTTACCTGTAAACGAAATATATTTCTGGGTAATAATCTGCTGTCTTTTTTGCTCGGTGGTTCCCGTTAAAATCGCTACCGCCGGGTTAGCTGCCAGGTAAGCCGTAATGGTTGCCTGCGGAATACCCGTTTTTAACATCGACTGCGTAATGCCTTCGGTATAATATACCTGCGGATCGCCGGGTGTACCCAGAACTAAAGCGCCTTCGGCTAAAATAAATGCACGCTGGTAATTGGTTACAATACGGATAGGCGCTTCGCCGCTAACACCCGTTAGGTAGGTATTGTATTTTGAACGGGAGGCTGCCGGAGGGGCGGTGGTAACCGCGCCATTATCATACGAGGTAAACGCACCTGTTGGACTGGTATAAAACTTACCCAAACGTGGGTCGGCCAAATTGTTCATTAGCGTCAGAAAGCGCGTACTCAGCATCTGGTCGCTCGGCCTGTTAATGTTATTGTAGGCATACAGCGGGTTTTGATTGCCAACATTGGCGCCAAACGGCACTTCAAAATCCTGCGTGGTGCTGTTTATATAATTATTTCCCGCAATTACATCGCTTATTACCTGCTTGGCCAGTGTTGGGTTTACGTTCGATATCTGCATAGCAAATTTCAAAAGCAGGGTATTACCGGCTCTGGCCCATTTGGTCAAATCGCCTTTGTAAACCAGGTCATCAGCTCCAGGCACTACGGCGCTGGTTTTTGAAAGGTCGGCAATGCCGCTCTTTACCAAATCGAATAAACTGGTTATACCTAAAGCCGTATTACCCTGGTAAATATCCTGCTGAGCATCAAAACGAGGCTGCGGATAGGTCAATCCCTGCCCGGATTGTGAGTATGGAACATCGCCCCAAAGATCGGTAGCTAAGGATATGGCATACGCCATTTCGATTTTAGCAATGCCCGAGTAAGCCGGACTGGTGGCTTGTGTTTGATTGATGAGGTTAACGCAGGCGCTAACTGCGCCATCATATATCTCAAAATCCCAATCGTTATCCATTGTTCCGCGTATATTATAAATATCATACGCGGCGGGGTTATTAGCCAGCCCTGCGTTATGCTGCATAATTACATCTGCGGCACGGTCCAGTTCGTTAGAGTTGGCGAAGGCTATAGCTACCGATGTATTGGGTAGCTGGGTTGCCGGCGGAACGCTTAGTGGGTTATTGGGCGTATCGTTAACATTCAGATACTTTTTGCACGATGTGGTCAGCAAAACAAAAGCCGCCAGCATACTTATCGTGGTTACTATTTTAACTTTCATAATTTTAAATACTTGTGTTAATTAAAGCGTAAACCTTAAATTGAATCCGTAACTCCGGGCATTTGGCGCACTCTGCAATTCCAATCCCCTGATGTTGCCTGCTCCCGCAGTATTAACTTCGGGATCGATAGGGCTGTTGGGTGCATAATAAAACAGGTTGCGACCTATCAGCGAGAAGGTTACGCTGCCAAACGGCAGTTTTGTTAACAGCGATTTAGGCAGGCTATACCCAATTGAAAGTTCGCGCAAGCGGTAGGTTGTAGCATCAAAAACGCTCACATCGGTTTGTGTGCCGAAGGATTGCCAATAGGTTTGCGATGATACCTGGATGTTATTTGGACTAAATGTTCCGTTTGCATTTTGTATCACACCAGGTATAATACGCGGCTGCTCCCGGTCAACTCCCTCTTCCTTCAGCAAGCCACGGCCCCGGTAGGTAGCTACTGAAAAGGACACAACATCGCCGCCCTGTTGAGTATCAAACAGGAAAGATAGATTGAAGCCCTTATAGCTGAATGTATTGGTCATACCCGCCAAATAATTAGGATTGGGATTAGCGATGATCTGGTTGGCGATTGCCGGCGCGAAAGTACCCGTTGCCGGATTGATGATAAACTGGCCGTCCGGACTTTTCGGGTTCTGGTTACCCAGGATGATGCCATAAGGCTGCCCTACATTAATTGACGGGATAGTCCCTGTAAATTTACTTCCTGGTATCGGGAAGCTGGTAATGCCCGGATAAATAGATACAACCAGGTTGCGGGTACGGGTATAATTTAAGCTGATATCCCACTTAAAGTTTTTGCCTTGTATGGGCGTACCGGTCAATAAGGCTTCTATACCATTATTGTCGAGCTCGCCAACGTTTGTGGTAAAGGTGTTATAACCTGTGGAGGTAGGTATACCCACATCAATGATCTGGTTTTTACTTTTCGAATTAAAGTAGGTTAAATCGAGCGACAAGCGGTTACTGAAAAACCCAAGGTTTGTACCAAACTCGTACGAGGTGGTAAACTCAGGTGTTAAATTGGCGCTGCCTATACGTGAGCTTGTTGTAAAACCTGAAACACCGTTGAATGGAAAAGTTACCAGTGCGACATTATTACCATAGCCGGCTGTAACATATACTGATTTTAACAAGTACGGATCGGCATCTTTACCTACTTTGGCAATACTTGCTCTTAATTTACCGTACGATAAAATTTTGGAGTCGATTTTTAAAGCATCGGTGAAAACAAAACCCAAACTGGCGGCCGGGTAAAAATAGGTATTGTTGTTAACCGGTAGTGTTGACGACTGATCCTGCCGTCCGGTGAGTTCTAAAAACAGGTAGTTATCATAATCCAGCGAAAGCTGGCCGTAAACTCCTAAAAGCCGGCGTAAAGTAGTGGTTTCAAGCGAGCCATTGGTGAAAACGGTAGCATTGCTCGGGTTATAAAAATCGGGGGTGGTTAAACCATCGCCCTGCAATAGCACTTCCTCGAATTTGCGCTGATTGATATTCTGACCTAATAGTAAGGACGCATTAAGTTTAGGAATAAAAATATCTTTCTTGGTCGCCCTTAATATCAGGTCGCTGTTGATCTCGCTTCTGAAAAACTGGTCATTCAAAACCTGGCCGGCCGGTACACGGGCTGATGAGATAGCGAATATCTGCTTACGTCGGTCGAAGTAGGTATCCATTCCCAAACGGTAACTGAGGTTTAACCAGGGTAAAATATCGTAACTGGCGTTTACATTGCCTATAATGCGGTTAAGTGCGCTGGTTAAGGGGTTTTGGTAGGCATCAAAATACGGATTATCAACACCAGGCGCGAAGAAAACATTTTTGCCGTTGGCATCAATATAAGGCTGTCCCTGCAGGTCATAGCTCCGCGGAACAAACAACGAGCCGATAGCACTGCTGCCGTTGCCACCCAATATGCCCTGGTTATTGGTGTTATTATAGGCAACAGAACCGCCAACTTTTAGTTTATTGAGTAAAACGGTGTTTACGTTAAACTGAACGTTGGTGCGATCGAGACTGGTATTGGGCAGAATGCCTTTTTGACGTGTGCTGCCCACCGATACCGAAAAATTGCGATCCTTATCGCCGCTCGATATGTTGAGGGTATTAGCTAAAATATACCCGGTTTGAAAAAAAATTTTTAATATTATTGGGATAAAGCTGGTAAGGCACCGTATTGCCATTAGCATCGATAAGGCCGTTTAACGTTGATGGCGTTGAGCCAAATTTGGGGCCCCACGAGTTGGTTGTTGTTGATATATAAGCGCCCATAGTACCCTGACCATAATCGGTTTGAAAATCGGGCAGGCCATAAACTTTTTGCATTTCGTATGCGGATGAAAAGCTTATTTCGGCTTTTTTATTGGCATTGCCGCCATGTTTGGTTGTGATAACGATAACACCATTTGATGCGCGCGAACCATAAAGCGCTGCTGCTGCCGCGCCTTTTAACACGTTGATTGATTCGATGTTGTCGGGGTTAATGTCAAGCGCCCTGTCCGACGGTTGATTATCGCCGTTGGTGCCTAATGAGCCGCCATTGGTACGGTCGACATCGTTACTGATGGGCACGCCATCAATTACAAATAACGGCTGGTTGGTTCCGGTAAATGAGTGGATGCCGCGAATGTTGATATTGGTTGATGCGCCCGCGCTGCCGCTGGCCCCGGTTATTTGCACCCCGGCAACTTTGCCTTGCAAATCGTTCAGGATATTGGGTTCAGCGCGGTTGGCAACATCCGATCCTTTAATTTCCTGAACGGAATAGTTAAGCGAACGTTTATCCCGTTCGATACCCAAGGCAGTTACCACAACCTCGGTTAAAACCTTGGTATCCTGCACGAGCTTTACATCGATAACCGCTCGTGAATTTATTTGAATAGTCTGGCTGGCGTAGCCTACATAAGTAAATATGAGCGCCCTGGTACCTGCTGGCACATTAAGGGTGTAACTACCCTGCAAATCGGTTTGTGTGCCGATACTTGTTCCCTGGATCTTTACAGAAACGCCGGGGATGGACTGTCCGTCGTCGGCACCGGTTACCTTGCCGGTAATTATTTTGCTTTGCGCTGATGCCGAGGGTACACCTAACACAAACAGTAGTAAAATGATGAGTAAACTTTGTTTCATATTCTTTGTGAATTGAGTTGTAATTGAGATTTGCCTTGAAGAGGCATGTATTAACCGTAGATTTGGCGTACGCAGGCTTAAGGCGGCGATTTGATCCGGAGTGTGTAATTGTTCATTGCAGGTCAGTTTTAGTGTTGTTACCAAAACTGTAATATTAGGCAATACGGGGCCGTGGAGATATGCGATAATCACCTGTTTGGTGATTCAGGCCTATCGTCATTAACATTATAAGCAAAATTACATTTTGATAATATGCAAAAACGGCGAATAAGTTGTGGCATTCCCTAACTTATTCGCCGTTTTATATTTACAAGCAGATTAACAAACCGCCTGCCTGTATTTGAGCGGAGTTGTTTTGTAGCGTGCTTTAAACAGCCTGATAAATGAGCTTGGGCACTCAAAACCAACGATGCAAACTATCTCATTTATAGGGTAAGAAGTTGTTTTTAAAAGCAGTTTTGCGCGCTGTAAACGCAACTGTATCAAAAACTGGTGGGGCGATGAATTAAAGACTTGTTTAAACGTGCGCAGCAAATGATTGACGGATAAACAAGCATGACGGCCCAGGTCTTCGAGGGCAATATTTTTATTGTAATTGGTATACATATAGTCTTTAGCCATATTTAACCTTTTCAATATTTCTATCCTGGTATTGCGGTTGCTGAAGTTTAATTTATCGGCCTTATTATAAACCTCGTTTTTGTAAATGCCATAATAGTTAATGAGGCAGTGATGCAGGTATTCGTTAATCAACATTTCGTCCTGAACGCCGTGATCAAGATGATTTTTGAGGTGTGCGATGTTGAACCGCATATCCCCGGTAAAAGGGTATATGGTTTCGTTAAAATCGGTTCCCAGGCCGGCGCCGGTTTCCGGGTCGTCGAGCAACAAGCTATCGGCATCAGCGTAGCTCCGGTTAAAGTCTTTCAAAAACCGCTGGTCGAACCCTATTGCGAAGGATTCGACAGGCGTATTGCTATCTATCTTGCTGATGTACTGCGTGCCTTTATTGAGTATTAAAAACGAATCGGGATAGATAGAAAGCTCACGCCTGCCTATTCGGTATTGTTCGTTACCGCTAAATGCAAACCTGATGCTGAAATCGGTTGTGCATTGTGCCTGGTACCTGTGTGCCCTTGTTTCGCACAGTATTTTATTGTTGTTCCGAAGGGTTTTTGTGTAATCCATCGTGTTGCGGTTTATAGTTCGTTATAGTTTCGCTCTTCTAATAAAACATACTGGTTGCCATAATTATCATTGAACTCGGCCGACAAGCCAATAGTTAAATATTGTGGCTGCTCTTTAAAATTGATGCCTTTAGTTTTTAAATCGTGATAATCTTTAAGGCAGTCGTCGGTATTCAATATGATGCGGGTTTTAAACCCTGAGTTATGTTTATCAAGCTGTAAATTAAGATAGGTTTCTGTATTGTTTACCTGCATTGCTGTATACCCGGCATCGTCGTTTAATACGGTTTCGCCGGCAAGGCTAAAGCCAAGCTTGCCGGTAAAAAAGCCTATGGCCTCTTCCATATCGTTCACAAAAACCGGTATATATTTTATTTTCATACACCTATCTGATTGCAGGTTGTGATAATTAAGTTTTATAAATAATTGATTTGGTGCGATCAGTTTATTACAAGCCCTGGGAAACGGGATGTTTATTACAAGCCCTGGGAAACGGGATGTTTGTACTGGTATCCAATACGGTTATTGTACATATCAAAGATAAACTAAAGGCATAGGTAATAATATCACCCGATTAGGGGGATTTTGCATATTATTTTAATATCTATGAGCCGATAAGGATATCTCACCTAAGGGCATCTCTCTGGTCTGTTTTGAGAGTATGACGATTGAACGGGCATAAAGGTGTCAGATCAACCTGTTATCCCTTGCAGTTTTAATGGCATCGGCGCGCGAGTTTACATCGAGCTTGATGTAGATATTTTTGATATGACTACGTACCGTTTCAAGATCGATAAATAGCTCTTTGGCTATCTGGCTGCGGCTTTTGCCATCGGTTATCAATTCCAATATCTGGGTTTCTCTTTTTGATAGGGGCGAATCCTGGTTCTTGCGGAAAGAATTGATCACCAAACGGGCAATATTAACGCTCATCGGGCCACCGCCTTGTTTAACCTCTTTAATCGATTCGACAATCTTTACGGCGGGCGTGTTTTTAGTTAAATAGCCCGATGCGCCATTTGATAAGGCATCGAATATCAGGTTTTCAGATTCATATACTGTTAAAATTAAAATGTGGGCGTGCGGCAACAGCTTTTTCAATTTAGGTATCGCCTGTATGCCATTGGTACCCGGCAGCTCAATATCGAGCAATATCACGTCGGGGTTATCGCATAAAATTGTTTTAACCGCTTCATCGAACGATATATAGGTGTTAACCACCAGGTAGCCTTCGGCCTGGTTTATTAAAAAAGCGTAGCCGTTACGTATGGTTTCGTTGTCTTCAATAATTACTATTTTGATATCGTCGTTGTCGTCCATAATTACGCATAAATTTTAAATTTCAAAGTTACAGCGGTGCCCTCACCCGGCTTTGTTGTTATTGTTACCTGTCCGCCTATACGGCCCGCACGGTTTTCAATATTACGGATACCGTGCCCCATGGCCGCGTTTTGCATATCGAAACCCCGGCCGTTATCGGTAAGTATAATAACAGCTTGCTGTTCAATAATATCATTTGTTACTTTAACTACGGTTGCAGCAGCATGCTTCAGCACATTGTTTAAAAGCTCCTTAAATATCAGCGTAATATTACGGCTGTATTCCATAGGCAATTTAATCTTACTTAAATCGGGGTTTATGGCATCAAAATTAAATTCGATGGCGGTATCCTGAAAAAGCTCAATGCCAAAATGCCTGGCATGCGTCAATATTTCGTATAAATTATCACTCTTGGGATCAAGCGCCCACAAAATATCTTTGGTGCCATTATACAATGCTTCTGCGTTTTGTTTTATCTGGCTAACAAGTTTCTTTTGTTCGATTTTTTCGTCATCAATTTTTGCCGTTAATATGTCGGATAGTACCGTGATCTGGGTTAATTTATTTCCAAGGTCATCGTGAAAATCTTCGGCGGTTTGCTTTCTTATCTTTTGTTTTTCTTCGCGTTTCATCCGCTCAATTAATTTCACTGATCGCAATTTGCGCTTATGCATATAGGTTTGCATGGCTATCCCCAGCGCAACAAAAAACAGTAACACAAACACCGTAAACAACCAGGTTTTATAAAACGGCGGCGTGATCTCGAACGAAATTTGCGCGGTATTACCCGATACAGCACCGTTGCCTGTAATGGCCTTAACCTGAAAGGTATACTTGCCGGGCGGCAGCGAAGGATAATCGACCATGGTGTTTTTTACCGGCGAACAAAACTTATCGTCGAGCCCGGTTAGCTTGTATTGATATGATACATCGCCTGGGTTTTTCAAATAAATTCCTAAAAAGGATATTGCCAGGTGATTTTGGTTGTATGGAATGCAGGCGTCTTCGCATAGCATATAATCGTTTTTCAATGTGTCGGAAACAGGTTTTGCATTTTGTTGTATAAAAAGCTTTACCGATTGTATAACCATGTACGGCGCCGAATTTTTAATCATTTCGGAATTGGTGTTATAAACGATCAACCCTTTGGTTGTGCCCATCCATATTTTATCATCGGCATACAATATTGAGTTTTGATTTGCTTCCGCGATAATGTCTTTGGCCTTTCCGCTACCCAGAATAGTATAGTCAGTTTGATTTGCCAGCGGCACTATCCGGTTTACGCCCCGGCCAGTCCCTGCCCACACTATCCCGTTTTTATCGGCAACTAAATTGTAGATGCTGTTGGAATTAAGGCCGTTTTTTACATTATAGTTTTTGAGGGTTCCTCTCTGTTTATCCCAAACAAACAGGCCCCAATCGCCGGTACCAAACATTACACTGTTGCGGTAATTGAGCATGCAAAATATGTTTGAGGATTCGAGATTGGCGAGTTTAAAACTGGGAACAAGCTTTTTATTTACCGCGAGCCTGACGCCGGATTGTGTGCCAATCAGCATAGAATCGCGACCTATAGGCAGTAATGATGATATAAACCCGCTTACCCCCTCAAGGTGACACAAGGCATTATTGCAATAATAAAAGCAGCCTAACGGCGCGGCCATCCAGATGGTGCCATCTCCCTCCTGCGCAATGGCATTGGCTATACGTAATTCCGAGCCCGGAATCATGCTATATGTTTTGCCGTCAAATTTCCATAAGCCTCCTAAAGATGTGCCTATCCAGATATTGCCGTCTCTATCGTTGTAAATACACTGTACCTTGCGGGCATACGGCGTTGCCCCCGGAATATTAATGGTTTTGAAGTTTTTGCCATCATACATAATAAGGCCGTTTCCATCGGTCGCCAGCCAGAACCGTTGTTGCTTATCGCGAACAATACCCATTACATTTTGAAAGCTTTTTAAACCCTGCGACTGATCAAAAACAACATAGGCATCGCCTTCATATTTATAAAACCCCGATCCACCGGTTGCTAGCCATATATTATTGTCGCTGTCGCAAAAAATATCCGATACCGCGATGTCAGAAAACCCGTTTCCTGAATCAAAATGGATTAGCTGGCCATCTTTTAAATAATAAGCGCCTGATGTAGAGCCTATCCACAAATCTCCCTGTGCATCCTGGGCAAAGCACAACAAATTTACTTTGGCATTGGCCAATGCCGGCTCGGTAATGTTGGTGATATTATTGTCTTTAACTGCAAAAATCTGGTTATTGGCAAGCAGATATGCTTTTGTATGATCAAATTTGTCGAACAAAACCTGCTTAATGTACAGATCCTTGTATTGTTGCGGCATAATGATGCTGTTTATCCAGGTGGTTCCATTTAAAGAAAAAACACCTTGCTCATAAACCGTGACATATAAAACACCCGCATGGTTAACCGCAATATTACTGATCAGGCATTCTTCCATTGGTTTTATGGGCACATATTGTAAAGCACGTCCGTTTACTTTAAACAATTTGCCCTCCATACTGAGCCATATTGTGCCGGATCCGTCTTCAACTATACTGGTTACCCAGGTACGTTTTATATTAGGCGGACTGGGATATCTGAGCAATTTTTTGCCATCAAGACAAGCTATCCCTGTATGTGTGCCAAACCATACCCGGTTTTTACTATCGCATAAAACTACGTACACAAAATTATTGATCAGGCCGTTTTCCTTGGAAAAGGAAGTGAAGTTTTTGCCATCGAAACGACAGGCGCCGCCTAAAGTACCCATCCATAAAGCATGCGATTTATCCTGGCTTAGTTTATTGACCTGCGATTGCACCAGGCCATCTTCAATATCATAATGCGAAAAGGTATATTTTTGAGCAAAGGCGCTAAAAGTAAAGGCAATATTACAGCATGCGGTTAATAATAACAGCCTGAAAGTGGGATATATAGGGGTATTAGTCTTTATAAATAAACGCATATAAAAAACGGTCTGCCATAACCTGCACCGGTTTTGAGCAATTATAAATTAAGGCTTATTTTACAAATAAAAATATCACCCTTTTAGGGTGATATTAATTTAACCGCCTGGTTTATTTATAAGATGCAGTTTAAAGCATTTTGTTACCTGTAACCTGATGTTTTAACGTTTAACTATTTATTGAAGGTTAAAACATTATCAGTAGCCGGGGCTGCTTTGTTTGTATCCTGGAACATTTTGTACACCTGGGTAATTTTCCATTCTTTATCATCGTTCTTTTCCAGGATTATATAATTCTGCTGTTTAAAGTTTGTGTATTGAAAATCAACACGGGCCAATACCATAGCATCACTTTTGGCAATAATCTCGTACTTGCTTGTACAATTTTGCTGTACTCCTTTATCGGTTTTCATTTTTGCTACCAGGCTTGCCTTGCGTTGTACAACAACGGCTTCGGCGCGAGGTATTTTCACACAGGCATCGTCGCTTAAAACTTTATCAAGCTTTTTAAAATCCGAGTTCATATAGCTGTCGATAAAATCGCCGATCACGACATCGTAATTGGATGGGTTATGATGGTGCTTTGCATAACCTGTGCTTGTTGTGGTTAATAATGCTGCGATTATGTATACCACTAAAAGTTTATTTTTCATGTTGCTGTGATTTTTAAACAAATATCAACAGTGGTTTACTCTGCCTATATGCCGATAACACCTATTAATTGCCCGGGCTAAAATTTAATAATGTGCGAAAATCACCATTGTATAAAAACCGTGTAACATAAATTTATTTGTGTCGTCATATCATTTTAAAATCTATTAAACCCATGAAAATTGTCGGATTATTAATTATTACAGGCGGTCTTTTTGTTTACTCGCTTCCGGTAAAAAAACACCGCTCCTGCTGTGGGCACAGGCCCAAATCGTCGGCCTGTGTTAATGTAAATCCGTCAAACTTTATCCGTTATAAAAAGCCCTGCTATATGGTTGTTAATTTTAACCTTCT
>Ga0207098_10316_pt1 | contig 13300 bp, 11 predicted proteins | sample Alteio_BWMinHeat_84_FD_153548 | JGI IMG/M metagenome (GOLD analysis project Ga0207098, IMG submission 153548) | Enriched cells from forest soil in Barre Woods Harvard Forest LTER site, Petersham, Massachusetts, United States -... | ecosystem: Environmental > Terrestrial > Soil > Temperate forest >...
CCAGTCGGTGGCGGCTCCCGTGTTGGCCTTCATGGGGATAGCCTGCGATAGCGGCTGCAGGCGAATATGTTGGGGGCCCAGGTTGTTCAGAGTCGCTTCACGGGCGGAAGCGCTGGTCCCAAAGAAGTCTCCTGTCCACTCGGCGATCTGAAACGAAGTGGACATGAACTGCTGCAGTTTTCCTTTTACGCCGAGAGTGGTGTCGACTGTGCCGCTCACTGTGGTCACGGGCGCCACGACCAGCGTGAACTGGGTGCTCGCGGTCTGTCCGGCCGAGTTTGCGGTTACGCTTGCGGAATAGGTGCCAGCGGCTGAAGATGTCGTAGCAACGAAGGTCACCGGGCCGGAGGGATTGGTGTCCGATGCTGCATAGGTCGCCTGAACGCCGCCCGGCAAACCAATGAAGCTGACCAGCGCGGTCTCGCTGGTGGATTTGATTGTGATCTGGACGCTGCTGGGCATGCCGTCCTGCGGGACGACCACGGTTGAGGTACTGAGGGAAACCGAGATGGGATTCACCGGATTGGTGCCGCTTCCGCTTCCCCCTCCGCCTCCGCATCCGATGGCGGCCCAGGACAGAATGAGAGTGGTGAATGCGGTCGCCAATCGAAACCAGATGCGCATGAAAGCTCCAGCGGAGTTTGGAGCGATTAGAGCATAGGGATTGGAGGGGAGTCCATGCGACTTGAGTGCCATAGGAATCAGCTTTTAGCGATTGGCCATTAGCTCTGTGCGCAGTCTCACAACGGCGCTAGAATCCAGGTTCCTGGGGCCGGGCATCCGACGAGCCGTTGCAAAGTCTCGCAGGAATGCAGAACCGGGGGCAAAAGGAACATCATAAGAGAAATTATGCAGCGACGAGATATGCTCAAGTTTGCAGGAACCGGAGTGGTTGGCGTGGGAACGGCGGCGGCCATGGGCCGAACGGCCGTCGTGGGAGCGGAGGCGAGTCAGGCTGCGACCGGGCACTGGACCGATGTGCGCAGCCAGGGCGCGAAAGGGGATGGCGCGACGGTTGATACGCCCGCCATCAACCGCGCCATTGAATCCCTGGCACAGAACGGGGGTGGCACGCTTTATTTTCCGGCCGGGACGTATCTGAGCTACTCGATTCATCTCAAAAGCAAGGTGGGGCTTTTCCTCGATCATGGCGCGGTGATTCTCGCCGGGCCCACGCCAATCGAGGGCACCACGAGTGGCGGCTACGACATGGCCGAGCCCCAGGGCGCATGGGAACCCTACCAGGACTACGGACACAACCACTGGCACAATTCGCTGTTTTGGGGCCAGGACCTGGATGGAGTTTCCATCACCGGCCCGGGCCTCATTTGGGGCAAGGGCCTGAGCCGCGGATGGGACAAGGAGAAGACGCGGCCCGACTCGAACAAGCCGGGCGTGGGCAACAAGACCATCGCGCTCAAGAATTGCCGCAATGTGCTGCTGCGCGATTTCAAGATTTTCGAGGGGGGCTGGTTCGGCGTTCTGGCCACGGGGGTCGACAACCTCACCATCGACAACCTTCTCATCGACACCATTCGCGACGGCATGGACATCGACTGCTGCCGCAACGTGCGAGTCTCGAACTGCACGGTGAATTCGCCGTGGGACGATGGCATCTGCCCCAAGAGCTCCTACGCGCTGGGCTACGCGCGGGCCACCGAGAACCTGACCATCGCCAACTGCTTTGTCACCGGCGGGTATCAGCTCGGCTCGGTGCTCGATGGGACCTGGAAGCCTTTAAGCAGAGAGGAAAAGGAAGTCCCGACGGGGCGCATCAAGCTGGGGACCGAATCGAACGGCGGCTTCAAGAACGTGACCATTTCGAATTGCGTGTTCGAAAGCTGCCAGGGGTTTGCGCTTGAAACCGAAGACGGGGCCCTCGTGGAAGACATCACGTTCACGGGCATCACTATGCGCGACATCCGCAGTGCGCCGCTGTTCCTGCGCCTTGGGACGCGTCTGCGCGGGCCTGCCGGAACCAAGCCTGGGGTGATGCGGCGCGTGCTCCTGAGCAACATCACCAGTTCCGGAGCATCAACCTTGCCGTCAATCATCAGCGGCGTGCCGGGGCAGATGATCGAAGACGTAAAGCTCAGCGACGTGATTTTCCAACAGGCCGGAGGAGGATCGGCCGAGAAGGCTTCAATTGAACCACCCGAGAACGAGGCCAAGTATTCTGATCCGCACATGTTCGGCGACCTTCCCGCGACGGGCCTATTCGCGCGCCATATCCGGAATCTGGAACTGAGCAACGTGGAGGTAGCCGTCCAGGCGCCGGACGCGCGGCCGGCGTTCTGGCTGCGGAACGTCGAGGGCGCCGACTTTTTCCGGGCGCGCGTGCCGCAAGGAGCCCCGGCCTTCGATCTGCGCGATGTGAAGGAGTTCCGCTGCTTCGGCAGCCGGCGGCTGGCGGATGTGAGTCTGGACAGCGTCGAGAACCGCAAGATCTGAAGCACGTCCGCCAATTCACCGGATCAGGATGCTGTATCCTTGCTCCGAAATCAACCGCGGCGGTTTCATCTATGCCGGATTTACGACCCGATGACCGGAATCGCGCTCCCTGGCGCGACAGGTGGCATGAGGTGATCTTCGGTCACGAGACCTTTGCCGGCCGCCTGTTCGACGTTCTCCTGCTCATACTGATTCTGTTCAGCCTCCTGATTGTGCTTCTGGAGAGTGTGCGACCATTGCGCGACGCGTACGGATTGTACTTCCAGATTGCGGAGTGGACGGTTACGGCGCTGTTCACGATCGAATATGGCGCCCGCCTCGTCTCGGCCTGGAATCCCCGAAAGTATGTCTGGAGCTTTTACGGCATCGTGGATTTGCTTTCCATCGCGCCGATTTATCTGAGTCTTCTATTTGTAGAGGCGCACTCGTTCACGTTGGTTCGATCTCTGCGCCTGCTGCGGATCTTCCGCATTTTGAAGCTGTCGGAGTATCTCGGCGAGGCAGCCGTTCTGGGTGTGGCCATCCGGGAGAGCGCCCGCAAGATTACCGTCTTTCTCTCTGTCGTGCTTGCGATCGTAACGGTCGTTGGAGCGCTGATGTATCAGATTGAAGGAGAGGCGAACGGCTTCACCAGCATCCCCGCCGCCATGTATTGGGCGATCGTGACCGTCACCACGGTGGGTTATGGAGATATCTCGCCTAAAACTGTGATGGGAAGAATCCTGGCGTGTGTGCTGATGATCGTGGGCTATGGGATTATCGCTGTGCCTACCGGAATCGTCACCTTCGAATTGGCGCGGGCTTCGACAGGCGGGCCTGTTCGGCGCTGCCCAGCGTGCAGTCTGGAACTCCAGGACCGGGAAGCGATCTTCTGCAAGCGTTGCGGCACCCGGCTCGAACGATAGTGCCGCGTCTGCCTGCGCGGCGATCGACTCCTGGCCAAGAACCGGAGTTTAGGCCAGGCCGGGTTTGTTGGTTGGCGCAAAACTTCATATCCTTGGTTGTATGGGTGAATATGAAGGCGAACTGACGCGGCTGGTCGATGAACTGAACCGTTCGGCGACGCGGGCGAGGTCGGAAGAAAAAACGGGGCTCGATCAGTTTCTGGCCACAGCGGTTCAGCGAGGTGCTTCGGATTTGCTTCTGGTGGCCGGGTCCGCGGCGGTGCTGCGGGTGAATGGTGCTTTGACCACCGGGGTGGGCGGGTGCTGTCGGACTCCGACCTGCGCGGGCTGCTGCTGCCGATCCTGACTGGCGAACAGCAAAAGGAATTGCAGACCCGAAGGTCGATCGATTTCTCGTTTGTACGCAAGTCCATCGGCAGATTCCGGGCCAACTTCCATTACCAGCGTGGCACCCTCGCGGCCGCAATCCGCATCCTGCCGGAACAGATTCCGACGCTCGAAAGCCTTCACCTTCCGCCCGGGCTTGCGCATCTGGCAGAACGCCGCCAGGGCCTGGTGCTGCTGACGGGGCCGACGGGCTGCGGCAAGAGTTCGACACTGGCCGCCCTGATCGAGTTGGTCAACACGCGGCGCCGCGACCACATCATCACGATCGAAGACCCGATCGAATTCGAGCACACGAATCGCACCTCGGTGGTCGAGCAGATTGAGCTAGGACCCGATACGCCCAGCTTTGCCGAAGCGGTGCGGGCCGCGATGCGGCAAATACCGAATGTGATCCTGGTGGGCGAAATGCGCGACGCGGACACCATGGCTGCGGCGCTGACTGCGGCCGAGACCGGGCACCTGGTGTTCAGTTCCCTGCACACCAACGATGCCGCGCAAACGGTATTGCGGATCCTGGATATTTTTCCCACTGGATTCCAGTCCCAGATACGGCAGCAACTCTCGATGGCGCTGCTGGCCGTGATTTCGCAACGGCTGGTTCCGGCGGCCAACGGGATCGGGCGGCATCCGGCTGTTGAGATCATGCTGGCCACGAGCGGGATTCGCAATCTGATCCGGCAGGGACACGACCACCAGATTCGGGCGCATATCGAGACAAGCCGAAATGACGGCATGATGACCATGGAGCAATCGCTGGCCGAACTGGTGCGGACGGAGCGCATCTCGCGCGAAATAGCGTTCGAGCATTCGCATCACCCGGAGGATGTGCGGCGGTATCTGGGGGGATAGTCGTCGAAAGGTCGCGGTGTCCGGTTCTGAACGACGGTAGCCGCCACCGGACATGCGGCCAGACAGGGGCTAAGTTTATCTCTTCGTATCTGCCTGTTAGGGTTTGCCTTAGCGTGACTCGGGATTGGTCTTATGCATGCACATCCCATTCTGCCGATGACCGATCGGAGGAGTTGAGATGCACGTTCTCGTGCAGGACATTCGTTATGCGCTTCGCCAGTTGAACCGGAGCCGCGGCTTCGCGGTGGTGGCGGTTCTTACCCTGGCGCTGGGCATCGGGGCCAATACGGCGATCTTCAGCGTGATCGACTCCATCCTGCTTGAGCCGCTGCCTTTTCCGCACCAGGACCGCCTGATGCAACTGGCAGCGGGGACCGATTATTACAACTATCCCAAGGGCTGGATCCGGGAGTATCAGCGCCGCTCGCACAGCTTTGCCAGTATCTCGGGCTATTCGCTGAATGCCGAGTACAACGTGACCGGCGGAGGGACGACGGGGCGGGCCTTCGGCAGCACGGTCAGCACCAACCTGTTTGAAACCCTGGGTGTCCGGCCGGCGCTGGGGCGCTCCTTCTCATCGGCAGGGGAGACGACTGGACAGGACCGCGAGATCATTCTCAGCAACGGCTTCTGGAAGGAACAGTTTGGCGGCGACCCAGGCGTCGTCGGCCGCACCATGATGCTGGACGGGGTGAATCGCGAAATCATCGGGGTGGCTCCGCCTCAAATCCATTTTCCGGACTCCGAAACGCAATTCTGGATTCCCGTCGCGTTCAAGGCGGGCGATGCGGTCGATCCGTGGGCCATCTTCGGGTACCAGGCGATTGGGCGGCTGCGCGACGGCGTGACGCCGGGCCGGGCGCAGGCTGAATTGCGGTCGCTGCATCGCGAGATGCTGACGCTGTTTCCGTGGCGCATGCCAGATAACTGGGCGGCGGAGGTGAACGTGGCTCCGCTGCTGAAGTCGATCGTGGGCGATGTGCGTCCGCGGCTGCTGCTGCTTTCGGGCGCGGTGGGACTGGTGCTGCTGATCGCGTGCGCCAACGTGGCCAACCTGATGCTGGCGCGCGCAGCCGTGCGCCAGCGCGAGATCAGTGTGCGCTCGGCGCTGGGTGCGGATACGGGCCGGCTGATCCGGCAAATGCTGACGGAAAGCGCGGTGCTGGCGGCGATCTCGGGATTCCTGGGCGTGCTGCTGGCGGCCATGAGCCTGAATGCGCTCAAGCTGGTTCTTCCTCTGGACACCCCGCGCCTTGCGAACCTCGGTTTGCATGGGGGCGTGTTCCTGTTCGCAATTGGAGCGTCGCTGCTGACGGGAGTGCTTTCCGGTCTCGTTCCGGCGCTGCAAGCCGGCAGGAAAGACCTGCAGGGCAGTCTGCGCCTCAATTCCGGAAATGTGTTCGGCAACGCGCGGCGGTTTCGAATCTCGCAACTGCTGGTGGTCGGCCAGATCGCGCTTGCGGTGGTGGTGATCACCGCGGCCGGGGTGATGCTGCGCAGCCTGTATCGACTCGCGAATACCGATCCGGGATTCCACGCCGAGCAGACCCTGACGGCGCAGATCTCGCTTGACCGCAGTGCGTGCGGGCAGAAGGGATCGTGTCTTTCTTTTTTCAATACCCTGTTGACACGCGCCGAAGGGCTGCCCGGCGTGGATTCGGCAGCGCTGGTGGACGCCCTGCCCATGACCGGGTACGACACGTGGTATGTGTTCGACGCCGAGGGACATCCACGCGATCCGCGACAGCTGGCGCTCGAAGCATCGAGCCGGACCGTCTCGCCCAGCTATTTTCCGTTGATGGGGCTTCGACTGCTGCGCGGGCGCTTGCTCAACAGCGACGATCAGTCAGGGACCAGCCGTGCGATCCTGGTGAACGCCGCGGAAGCCAACCAGCTCTGGCCGAATCAAGACCCGATCGGCAAGCATGTCGCCGATGTGGGCAAGCAGGAGACTACGCCCGCAGTGATGGACATGAACACTGCCTCCATCGTGGTGGGCGTGGTAAGCGACACGCGCCACGAGAGTCTCGACAAGGACTCGGGCTGGGAGACGTATCTGCCCATTACGCCACAGACGGAAAAGCCAGTGATGAATGTCCTGCTGCGCTCTCGCATCGGTGCGGCGGCGCTGGCCTCGAACCTCCACGACCTGGTGCAGCAGCTGAACCCGGCGGTTCCAGTGACCAGGGTGCGGACATTGCGAAGCGTAGTCGTGTCTTCGACGGCGGCGCCGCGTTCCCTCACTTTGCTGCTGACCGCCTTCGGGGCGCTGGCGATCGTGGTGGGAGGGATCGGCGTCTACAGCCTCATCTCGTATACAGTGAGCTGGAGAACGCGCGAGATCGGGCTGCGGCTGGCGCTGGGCGCCAACCGCCTTCAGATTGCGGAGCTGGTGTTGCGGCAGAGCCTCGGGCTGGCGGTACTGGGATCGGCGCTAGGCATGGCGGGAGCGGTCGCGGTGACGCGCCTGATGGGCCGTTTCCTGTTCGAGACCAGCCCCCTCGATCCGCTCACCTATGCGATCGTGCCAGTGCTTTTCTGCGTGCTGGCGCTGATGGCGGCGTGGTCGCCGGCAAGACGCGCGGCCAATGTGGACCCAATGGTGGCGCTGCGCAACGACTAGACCGGCGGAGCCTGGCCGGGTCAGGCCAGGGCATCGACCAGGGCCTCCCATTCCGCCTCGAGCGCGGGCCGATGGAATTGGCGCCCCGCCCGCGCATACCAGTAATCGGCATTCGAGGCCGCGCCTTCCTTGCGATGGAGATAGGCGTGAACGGCCATGCCGTCGGGCGTTTCCAGCTCGTCCACCAGGGCATGGGCTCGAGCCCAATCCCCTTTTGCGTCCCACCACAGGGCGGCAACAGTCGGCGGAAGGTTGGCCGCCGGCGCGTCGGCGGCGAGAGTCGCGCGGAATGCGTTTGCGTCCATGCACATTCTTTTATCACCATCGGACGTGGCCGTCGTGCGGCTTTCCGTAAACATGCCCCAACATCGGAATTGATAATGGAAACGTAATCCATTGCAACAGTGAGAAAGTGCCGTCGCAGTTCGTACTGCAAGCGGGTCGAGTAAAGTGCAAGAGGAAGGGCATTTGGAAACGTATCGGTGCAGCATCATTGTGCCTTGCTTCAATGAAGAGAGTCGTCTTCGTCTCGATTTGTTTGCCGATTTCCTGCGGTCGGAAGAGACGACTCACTTTCTGTTTGTGAACGACGGAAGCACGGATGGCACGCTGCGGCTTCTTCGTCAATTTGAGGCGCAACACCCAGACCGCGTATCGGTTCTCGACAAGCCCGTGAACGGCGGCAAGGCCGAGGCGGTGCGGGACGGGATGCGGCAGGCGATGCTTGTCGACCAGCCGCATTACGTGGGGTTCTGGGATGCCGACCTGGCGACGCCATTAGCCGCAATACCGGAGCTGCTACAGCAGTTCGCCGCGAACCCTGCCATCGAAATGGTTTTTGGCGCGCGCATCCGGCTGCTCGGGCGGAAGGTGAATCGGAATCCGTTGCGGCATTATTTAGGACGCGTCTTTGCCAGCGCGGTGTCGATCATGCTTCGTCTGCCGATCTACGACACGCAGTGCGGGGCCAAGATATTCCGCGTAACGCCGGAGTTGTCGGAGGTCTTGTCGGCTCCCTTTCATTCGCGATGGATCTTTGATGTGGAGATCCTGGCGCGGTTCGAGGCGCTCAGAAAAGGAGACGTCTCCTACCTCGAAAACACGGTCTACGAATACCCCCTGTCGGAATGGAATGACGTGCGCGGATCCAAGGTCACTTCGGGAGCATTTCTCCGAGCGATTTTCGAATTGTTCGGCATCTGGAGGCGATACCTGGGTCGGAGGTTTTGAGTTCTCGGAGCAGTGTGCGGCGTGATTTAAGTCACATACGTTCCAAAAAGCCACTGATAAAAATGGGTGCAGCTTCCGATGAATGGGTTAAGTGGGGTCCGCAAGGGAAGTGGCAGGCCGTCTCCGTGGAAGAGCCGGCCTCCCCCTGCGGGAGGTCAAACAGATGAATTTTGCTGGTATTTGCAACTCAGACCGAAATGGTCGTATACTGAAATCCGACTATTCTGGTCGTAGTTTAAGGGTGCTGCCGTTCCGGCGGGCCCGCGGAGTCCGGAAGGTGTGCGTGCTAAGTGAGTTGAACGTAGGCGAGAGCGGGATTCTGGTCGCCCTTGACCTGCCCGAATCGGTGCAGAATCATTTGATGCACATGGGTTTTTTGCCCGATGCGCTGGTGACGACACTGCGCCGGGCGCCAGCCGGCGATCCCACCGTGTATGCCATCGACGGGATGGAAATCGCTCTGCGCCATGAAACCGCCGAAGCCATTCGCGTACGCCATCCAGAACCCAAGAGCCAGGAGATGGAAGAGCTAGCCGAGGCTGCGCGATGAGCAGCGGTTGCTGCGCACCTCCCTCCTTTCAGGGGCCCGCATCGAAGGCGGAAGGCAAGCTGCACACCATCGTCCTGATCGGCCCGCCCAATTCCGGTAAATCGACGCTTTTCAATCGCCTGACCGGCCTGCGCCAAAAGGTGGCCAATTATCCGGGCGTGACCGTGGAACAGCGCATGGGCCTGATGGCCGGCGTGGGCCGCGACGATCTGACCCTCATTGACCTCCCCGGGGTATACAGCCTGACGCCCTACTCCGAGGATGCGCGGGTCGCCGTCGATGTGCTCAAAGGCAAGATGGTCGGCACGCCAAAACCCGACGCGGTTCTGCTGGTCTTGGACTCGCTTCATCTCACCCGTCAGCTTATGTTGGCGGCGCCGGTTCTGGCCCTGGGCCTGCCGACGCTGGTTATGTTGAACATGACCGACCTGATGGAGGTCCGGGGCGGCGAAATCGACCCGTTGAAGCTGGCCCGCGAACTGGGCGCGCCGGTGGCCCAGGTCAGCGCGGTGCGCGGAACGGGCCTGGAAGCGGTTGGACTGTTTCTCAACCAGCACTCCAATGGCGCAGCCGCGCAGCAGTTGACGCTTCCTGTGGTTGGAAATGCGGCCAGCACTCACACCTGGGCGACGCAGGTGAGCCGCCGCACTGGATATCGCGCTCCGCTTTCGGCCGAAAACAGCCGGAGGCTGGACAACGTCCTGCTACACAGAGTCTGGGGTCCGCTGCTGTTCCTTCTGGTGGTGGTGGCGGTCTTCGAAGTGGTGTTTTCGATTGGCCAGCCGCTATCGGATGGTTTTGGCGAAGTGCTGGCACGGGCCGGCGCACTGGTGCGCCCTCTGCTGCCCGCGGGATGGCTGCAGTCCCTGGTGCTCGATGGCGCATGGAAGGGCATCTCGTCGGTGCTGGTTTTCCTGCCCCAGATTCTGCTGCTCTTCCTGTTTATCGGGATTCTCGAAGACTCGGGGTACCTCGCCCGCGCGGCGCTCATCGCCGATCGCGTAATGCGCACCACGGGCCTCAACGGCAAGGCGTTTATCCCGCTGCTTTCTGCGTATGCGTGCGCGGTGCCCGCCATTATGGCCACGCGCACCATCGAGAACCGGCGCGACCGCCTGGCCACGATCCTGGTTACGCCGTTCATGACCTGCTCGGCCCGGCTGCCCGTCTACATACTGCTGATCGCCGCCTTCATTCCCAACATCACCTACCTGCACGGCTTCCTGGGCCTGCGGACCCTGGTGATGCTGGGACTTTACGTCGCGGGCTTTGTGGCGGCCATGACCACGGCGTTTTTGCTGAAGAGTTCTATCCTGCGGTCGAGCGACACGCCCTTCATTCTGGAACTGCCGCAATACCGCATGCCCACGGTGCGTGCGCTTCTGATGCGGTTGGTGGACCGGGCACGCGTATTTCTGCGCCAGGCCGGTACGGTGATCCTGGCCGTGACGCTGGTTCTGTGGGTGCTTGCCCACCTGCCGGTCATCCATACCCAGGCGGGGGCCTGGGGTATTCCTGACCTAGCCAATAGCCTGGTCGGTCGCCTCGGCCACCTGATCGAACCGGTGATCGCTCCCCTGGGCTTCAACTGGAAGATCGGCATCGGGCTGATCTCGAGCGTGCTGGCTCGCGAGGTCATGGTGAGCACCATGGGTACGCTGTACGGCGCGGACCCGGGCACGCAGGCGCTCAGTCTTCAAACCGCGCTGCACAGCGACATGACGCTGGGCGGAGCGTTGGCCCTGATGATCTTCTTTGCCTTCGCCATGCAGTGCACGTCGACGATGGCAGTGGTGCGGCGCGAGACCAACAGCTGGAAGTGGCCGGCGTTCCAGTTCGCCTACATGCTGGTCCTTGCGTATGCCGCGGCGTTCGTGGTGAATCGCGTGGTGACGGCGATCTTCGGCTAGGCAAGCCTCATCCACGATCAGACTCTCCCACCTGTGAGAAACTAAGAGAGCAGTAATTCTCCGGGGCTGCCCACGTGAGTGCGCCCCAAACCTCGATCAACCCCGGCCTTATCCGGCCCCGCGGAGCCGATACCAGACTGCGGCCCGCGCCTAGGAATCCGAACGAATGCTCAGTGTCAGCAATGTATCGATGCGCTACGGCGCGAAGGTGCTCTTCGAGGAAGTCAGTGTAAGCTTTGTGCCCGGACGGCGCTACGGGCTTACAGGCCCCAACGGATCCGGCAAGTCGACTTTCATGAAAGTCCTGACCGGGGAGCTGGAAGCGCAGAAGGGCAATGTGGTGCGCCCGCGCAAAATGGGTGTCCTTCGCCAGGATCAGTTCGCCTTCGACAACTATCGCGTCATCGACACCGTCATCATGGGAAACCGGCCGCTGTGGGCTGCACTCGAAGAGCGCGACCGCATCTACGAGAAGCCCGAGATGACCGATGAAGACGGCATGCGCCTGGGCGAACTTGAGGGAGTCATCGGCGATGAAGACGGCTATACCGCCGAGGCCGATGCCGCGATCCTCCTGGATGGCCTCGACATTCCCGAGGAAATCCACGAGCGCAAGATGGGCGAGATCCAGGGCGGGCAGAAGGTGCGCGTGTTGCTGGCGCAGGCGCTGTTCGGCAAGCCGGAAGCGCTGATGCTCGACGAGCCGACCAACTATCTAGATCTCGAATCTATTCACTGGCTGCAGGATTTCCTGAATGACTACGATGGGACGCTGATCGCCATCTCGCACGACCGGCACTTTCTCAACAGCGTCACGACCCACACCGCCGATATCGACTACCAGACGATCATCACCTACACCGGCGGATACGACGACATGGTGATGGCCAAGACTCAGATTCGCTCCACGCTGGAATCGCAGAATGCGCAGCGGGAAAAGAAGATCGCGCAGCTCAATGAATTCATCGCCCGTTTTGCGGCCGGCACGCGATCGAGCCAGGTGACCAGCCGGCGCAAGGAAGTGGAGCGGCTGCAGACGAATGAGCTGGCGCGGTCAAATATACAGCGCCCGTACGTCAAGTTTGACCAGGTGCGGCCCAGCGGCAAGCACGTGCTGGAGTTCAAGCACTTGACGAAGTTTTACGGTGATCTGAAGGTAATCGACGGGTTTAGCGCCAACTTACTGCGCGGAGAAAAGATCTGCCTGATGGGCCGCAACGGCGCGGGCAAGACTACGCTGCTGAAGAGCCTGCTTGCCAACTATCCCGGCCTTTCCGATCCTGAATTCACGCTCGATAACGGCACTGTCTTCTGGGGACACGAGGCACAGGTGGGCTATTTCCCGCAGGACGTGGGCTCGACCATTGAGCACGGTCTTACGGTGGCCGAATGGCTCCATCGCTGGAACCCCGCGGCCCACGTGGAGGAGATTCGCGGCATTCTCGGGCAGATGCTCTTTTCCGGCGAGGAGGGCGAAAAGCCTACCAAGGCGCTCTCCGGCGGCGAGCAGGCGCGGCTGGTCTTTTGCAAGCTGATTCTGACCAAGCCCAATATTCTCATCTTCGACGAGCCGACAAACCATCTGGACCTCGAAGCGATCAATGCGCTCAACATCGCATTGCAGCGCTACGAAGGCACTGTGCTGCTGGTGACGCACGACCACGACCTGATCGACGAAGTAGCGACGCGGCTGTGGGTGTTCAACGACGGGACAATCGAGGACTTCCACGGGCCGTACGCGGAGTGGAAGGGCAAGCACAACTAGCGATCGGGGTGGCGCGACTTTACTGGCCTCCGCGGGCGCACCTGTCGTTTGTGACATAATCATGTCATGGCCGTCCGAACCACCGTCGACATTCCGGAGCCCCTTCATGGTCGGCTGCGTGACCGCGCTGAGCGTTCAGGCACTTCCATCCGTTCGCTGATCGTGCGGGCGCTCGAAGAGACCTACGCCGACACCGGAAAGAAAAAGAAAGTCACCGGCCCGCTCATTCGCGGAACAGGCAAACGAGGTCCCCTTTATCCGGGAGACGAGAATCCCCATGACCTTGTTATTTACTGACCTCAACGTCTGGCTTGCGCTCTCCGACATCGGAAATTCCCATCACGAAATTGCCTGGGCCTGGCTCAATCGTCTACCAGAAGACGCGCGCCTCATCTTTTCTCGTTACACACAGCTGGGCCTGCTGCGACTGCTCACCAACCCCGCTGTCATGGGAGATCAGACTCTCACCCTTCGCAAGGCTTGGGGCGTCTATGACCGTTGGCTCGACGACCCGCGCGTGGAGTTCTACCCTGAGCCGCGTGCAGTCGACCAGACATTCCGAACGGCCACCGCGCCCTTCGCCTCCAAGATCGCCTCGAAGTGGGTGGGAGACTGCTGGCTATTAGCTTT
>Ga0207098_10419_pt1 | contig 13295 bp, 12 predicted proteins | sample Alteio_BWMinHeat_84_FD_153548 | JGI IMG/M metagenome (GOLD analysis project Ga0207098, IMG submission 153548) | Enriched cells from forest soil in Barre Woods Harvard Forest LTER site, Petersham, Massachusetts, United States -... | ecosystem: Environmental > Terrestrial > Soil > Temperate forest >...
ACTTCCATTTCAAGCAGTTACGGACATCCTGTTGTAAGTTTGTTGCGAAATATTGCATCGAGAGGCTCGCAACAGCTACGAATTTATCTACATTAACCCAGCATGCGAGGTTAATGGTTAATGTCGGGGCAAACGTTTGGCGACTCTAGTCTGTCCCCGGTACCGACTTACAAGAATCGTTTACCCTGAAGCGTCGGATGCTCGGACAAGAGTTGAACGATCGGAATTATCGGGCGCTTCCTATGTGAACACGAATGACAGTGCATTTTGAGGATCGAACTTCTCTAGCGTGAGTATCTTTCCGTCCAAAATCTGAGTGTATACACTACTGAGGACCGCGCCGGATGCGTTCGGTAGAAATCGGAAAGCGCTCGCAGCAACGTACTTAGGTTTTTCCTCGAATGCAAGCCAACGCCGGCCTTCAGCTTCGGCAACCATTCCAGTCGTATTCGAGCCGGCGAAAATATCAACAACTAGGTCGCCCGGAACACTCAGAAATCGAATGAAGAAAGCTGGAAACGCATCCGGGAACCGAGCCGGATGAATATCTGCGCCGACGATGTTGCAGGCTCGTGTGTATTGGCCGGTGGATTCAGTGTTTGGAATCTGGAGCCAATTTGACGGAATCGCTCCTCCGTTATCTCGCCCGAATCCCGCACTAATATCATGACCCGAGGGACGGAGCTTCGGCCTATAGAACGCTTCCGGATTTGCGATAAGCTTCTTCATACGATCGCTATATGGCGCGAGCACTCGGGTCACGTCGGCTTTTGGCCACTCAGTTTTACTAAACCACCATACGGTATTAACAGAATCCTTTGCCCGGATTTTGCGCTTATTGACCCACTCAATCGGACTGGGCAGTTTTGATGGGTTAAACCAATAAAAATCCTCTGCGAGGAAAAAACCTAAGTCGTCACAAAATCTAAGAAGCACTCGAAAATTGTGAAGGCTTCGAGCGGGTGTGCCCTTCTGGTATGCTCCCCCCAGGTCTAGAACAAAACTCCCATCTGGTTTAAGCTTTTCAAAGACCAAGCGACCGAACTCTGCCAGCCAATCAACGTATTCGTGTTGTTCCACATTTCCATACGTTTTTTGCCGCTGCAGCGCAAACGGAGGGCTGGTAATTACGAGATCAACGCTGTCGTCGTCTAGTTCCGCAAGCAGCCGCCGCGAATCCCCGACAATCGCTGAACCCAACCTCGTCGAATATCCTGCCTTCATTTCTATCTACCCTCGTAGCGAATGCTACCTAACGGCTGTAGACCTATAGTCATCATAGAAGAAAAAATCAAGCCGTTGCGAAATCAAAATTCGGCGAGACAAATTCTCGCCTCAAATATTCGTCGATTGCGTCAGGAAAAGGAACTGAGTCAGGAAGCGCTGGCGGACATTGCGGGTCTACATCGCACCTATGTTGGGTCCGTCGAGCGAGGCGAGCGAAATATTTCCATCGACAGCATCGAGAAACTCGCAAATGCATTGCGGGTTGCAGTGTCTGAATTGTTGCAGGGGACGAAGTGAAACCACACCCTGACAAAGCGCTTCTCGACACACTGTTCCCCAGAATCCAAGAATACCAGCGGCTCGCGGTCAAGCACGGGATCAATGATATTTTCCAAGACAACGGCGGAAAACTTCTACAAGTGATTCTCACGCTCGGACTCACAGTTCTGCCCGGCCGAGAGGGAAACGATGCGAAAGATGATGATGGACGAGAATATGAACTGAAATCAGTCAACACGGATCTCACTAAGAGTTTCTCCACGCACCATCACATTAATCCAACAATCATCGCGAAATATCGAGCGGTCGACTGGGTTTTCGCAGTCTATCGTGGCATCGAACTCCAAAGTATTTACTTGATGACGCCCGCCATGTTGGAACCATATTTCAAGATCTGGGAGCTGAAATGGCATCTCAACAGGAAGGACATCAACAATCCTAAAATTCCTCTCAAATATGTAGTCGCAAACGGCAAGCTTCTATACGGTCAGCCTCCAGAGCCAAAGACCATTAAGGGGCCGCCAAGCAGGGTTGACCAAAAACAACCGGAGTTTTGATCGAGTCGCGAAACTTGTGCCTGACAAAGCACCCCTGCGCGCAAAGATACGATGTACGGGTGTCAAGAAAGGTCCGTCCGGCGGAAAAAGAACTTTGGCTGTACGCGTGTCGATTAAATGAAAAAGTATTGAGAGGGGTTAACGATCCTGAGATCTTCTGAGGCGAAGATGTTTCAAACCGACAGAACCCCGGATGTCGTGCAACAGAATCTGCGTAGTTCAGTGGTACAGGTCACGAGGAGCGCCAAGGCGCTCATCGACTCTGGTAGAAGGGTTGAATCTGCGATTGTCGTATCGAACTATGATTTGCAACGATTCGCCGAGGAAAAGAAAAAAGCATTGGCGTCTCTCAATGAAAGGAGTGACTTCGACGTTGATGTTCTCGATTACGCACAAACAATCGAGTTTTTGGGTAAGAAAGATACTGCCTCAAGTATGAGCAGGACTTCCGCTAAATAGGCTACGGACCTTGCGATTTCTTGCTCGGGAGCAAGCCTAAAGCGGTTGTGGCTTAGTTCAGTGTGCGCCTCTTTACAAAGCGACGAACATACGAAGCGAGGCCTAACCCAGCCCCCGGCCTTATTCTAACGGGACGGGAAACCCAATGGGGCAATGGGCACGGAAGTGGCTTTACAAAGCGGCGCACAGACATTCCGTCCTCTGACGGCCGCGTGAACTTCTGCTACGAAGACATCACCAAGTGTTTCATGAAATTTGCGGCATAATCTCAGGATGCCGAACGCCGAGAATCATGCAGGATGGAAACGGAGTGTCCGTGCGGCGTATGACGAGACTGGGAAGCTCGCCGAATATTCCATTACGTTTTTCAGGCGGCGTGAACATCGCGAATGGTATGACGGGATACGGTACGATTCTCACGATCGGCGGCGTGGAAAGAAGACAGTCGCGCCGCACTTTCACATGAAAATCCGCAGTGCTTTCAAGATCGATCCGGACGTTGCCGTTGAGGAAATCGAGTCGCTGATTGATAATTACGTTCGAGGAATCGAAAAGGTGGCCGGATCATGATTAAGAAACTCTTTATCGAAAGTGAGGGCAAGCGTAGAGAGATCGTTTATGCCGACCTTTCGCTGAGGGAGATCAACAACCGCATCCGTGGGTATGAGAAAAAATATGGCTCCACCTTTTCCAAATATTTCAAAACCTTCAGTTGTGATGACGCGTCTCCGGACGAAATGACCGACATCATGGATTGGGAATACTTGCTCGCGGAGAAGGTCGCCAGGGTACGCACTCCAAACAAAGAGCACGTCTCTTAGCCCCCACCAGACGGTTCAACTTTGCTCGTTTGTGAAGCCTAAGCCGAAAAATTCCTAGGGTGACGGCATTCGCATGCGTCAGCTCCTGGCCTTGGCCGGACTCGCCACGGCTAAACACGAATGCCAGAAAGACTTTCGACCCTGTTGTAGACATGTTCTTGCGGCGAATTCTTCAGCCGCTCCGCGGCATTTTCTTGTGCTGAATGCCGTCGATTTGTGCTTGTTGTATGGATGATAATACAAATACAATGCAACGCGACGCCATCGGGAGATGCATCATGTTCTTGAAACGATTGGGTATTATGTCGGCCTTCATGATCCTGATTGGGATCGTTTACGAGCACGTGGATATTGCCGGTCAAGCCGCCAAACCGGCTTCGCGACCGAGCATCGATCAATGGCCGAACTATCAGCACAATTCGAACTTCTCGCCGCTCACTCAGATCACGCCGGCCAATGTTTCAAAACTGACGCGGGCATGGACTTTCAACTATGGAGCGGGCTCGCAGGACACCGGCAATCTTGGTTTGGACTATCGCTTTGAAGTTCAGCCGCTGATTATCGACGGCATTATGTACATCTCGACCCCGGCTTCACCGCGGGATCCAGGCGTGAAATCGACGGTGACTGCACTCGAACCCGAAACTGGGAAGGTTCTCTGGCAGTACACCTCATCTCGACGGATTCACGGCCGAGGGCTGGCGTATTGGCCTGGAACTGCGACCGTACCGGCTAGATTGTTCTTTGCGACAGACCAGGGATACCTCATGGGTATTGGCCTGAAGACGGGCGAACCTGTGTCGAGTTTCGGAAAGGGCGGAGAGATCGATGTCTATAAGGATGTCGCTTCCGATGTAGTCGGAGAGAGCCGCCGCGACACCTTCACGATTCCCAATCCTGTAACTGTCTATAAGAATCTCCTGATCGGCGGCGCCCGGCCGGGCGAAGGACTGCCACCGCAGCCGCGCGGTGACATTCGCGCGTGGGACGCGATCACGGGAAAGCTGGTGTGGAGCTTCCACGTCATTCCCCAACCCGGCGAGCCCAACCACGACGATTGGACGGGCGATCTATGGAAGGACCGGAGCGGCGCCAATGTGTGGTCGACGATGGTGGTCGACGAACAGCGTGGGATTTTGTTTGCGCCGACAGGCGACGCCAATCACGCGGTGCCGGGAAAGAATCTGTATTCAAATACTCTTCTGGCGATCGATGCGAACACCGGAAAACTAAAATGGTTTCATCAGCTCATCCATCATGACGTCTGGGATTTCGACTTGCCGACGCCGCCGGTTCTGATCGACGTACATAAGGATGGACGCGTCATCCCCGCCGTCCTGCAAACCGGTAAGATGAGCTACGTTTACATCTTTGACCGCGTCACAGGCGAACCGATCTTTGGCATGGAGGAACGACCCGTTAAGCGAAGCGATGATCCGACCGATCAGTCGTGGCCGACACAACCCTTCCCATTGAAGCCGGGACCGATCGCACGGGTCGGCATGACGCGTGACGATATCAACAAGATGACGCCCGAGATTCAGAAATTCTGCACCGATTTCTGGGATACCAATAAGCTGCAACCCAGCGGCGCATTTGCCCGTGCTCTGCGCAACGAATCGATCGTCATGTTTCCATCAACACTGGGTGGGCCGAACTGGGGACCGCCTTCTTACAATCCGCAGCTTGGGCTGGTATTCATCAATGTGCACAACACAGGCACCTACAGACCGGCCGGACCGCTTCCGCCCGGCGGTGGTGGATTTGGAGTCGGTGGCGGACCCGAGGGAATGGGCACGCCCCCTCGCGGTGGAGAAGGCCGCGGGCAGGCACCTGCACAAGCAGCGCCCAGTGGTCAGCGTGGCGGCGGACGCGGCGGCGCATTCGCCTATAAACTTCCGAGTGGAGCAACGGTGCCGTGTTATGCCCCTCCGTACGGTGCACTCGTTGCGGTTGACGTGAATAAAGGTGAGATTGCCTGGACTTCCACCCTGGGAATCAATGAATCGCTCGCCGAATTAGGCGACCTTGGCTTGAAAACAGGAACGAGGAATCTCGGAGGGAGTATCGCCACAGCCAGCGGTCTCGTTTTCATCGCTGCGACGAACGACCACCGATTCCGCGCCTTCGATGCGAAGACCGGCACCGAATTGTGGGTAACGGAGCTCCCCGCCGGCGGTCATGCCACGCCGGTTACGTACATGGGAAAAGACGGCAAACAGTATGTCGTGATCGCAGCTTCCGGCGGCACCGCCATCGGAGTGGGATTACCGATCTCCGACGCGCTTATCGCCTATCGTCTGGCGGATTGAGCGGGAGCTTCGCTGTTGGGGAAATTGAATTCGAGCCGGGTTCCCACGGGATCGAATATGAAGATCTGATAGCCGCCGTGCTCAATGTTCTGTTCCTGGAAGGCGATGCCTTGTTGAGCGAGCCGCTCTCGCAACTCGGCAGCGTTTGTGCACTTGAACGCGACGTGATCGACGCTACCGTTGTGGTTCCGGTGCTTGGCGATGGCTCCTTCAGGATAGTTCGCATTGATGTGGATCAGGGGTTCTGTGCCAAGGTAGAGCCACGCTCCGGGACGGCCAAAGTTGGGCCTAAACCCAGACTTCATTCCTAACACTTCGTCGTAGAACTTCTCAAGGTTCGGAAGATCGTTGGCCGTGCAGCGAATGTTGACGTGAAGTAAACCGTCGATTTTCATACCAGCGCTCTAATAGTTTCCCAGCTTCAAGAAGTCGGCGATATCCCAATAACCAGTCCTCGGCATCGGTACGTCGGCACGGGTTCGGACCTCGACAAGACAGGGTACGTTGAGAGCCAACGCTTCCGTGACGACCGGTCCAATCGCATCCGGTTCTTCGACCAGATAGCTTTTCATGCCGAACGACTTCGCCAGCAGTTGGAAATCCGGATTATACGGTGTACCGTCCGGCCTCGTGAACTCGGTGCCGTATGTATTTTTGAAGTATGTCTCGCCAACGCTTCGAATGGTGGAAAAACAGAAGTTGTTAAACAGAATCCACAACACCGGGATGCCGAGTTCGACTGCGGTGGCCAGTGCACCGACGACTGACATCAATCCACCGTCACCCACAAGGCCTACAACCTTCCTGTCCGGCGCGCCGAGTTTGGCTCCAATGGCCGCGGCAGGAGCAAATCCCATCGTCGCCAATCCTCCGCTCGTGATGAACGAGGCCGGCGTCAGGGACGGCAGTTGCTGGCCTGCGCCATTCTTGTTCCAGCCAACGTCGGTCACTGCGATGACATCGCTGGGAAGGACGCGGCCCAATTCCGCGAGCAATCGAGCGGGATGGATCGGTTTCTCGGAATCCTGCTGGCTCTTCACGAGCTCCTTTTTCCAACTCTGTTTGCGCTGCTCGAGTTGCGCCAGGCGAGGGGACCGTTTCCAATCGGGTGCGGAGCCCTTTCGAAGCTCAGCAAGCAAAGACGCCAGTGTCGCCTTCGCATCGCCAACAATTCCGACTTCCACCGGATAGATCTTACCGATCTCTTGCGGGTCCGCATCGATTTGAATCAGCCGCGATGGCGGAATCGCAAAGGTATATTCCGGAAGCCACGAACTGCAGTCAGCTTCGGCAAACCCTGTCCCGACTGCGAGGATGACATCAGCCTCCTTCGTCGTCTCATTTGCCGGTCGAGTACCCCAGATTCCCGTCATTCCCAGCGCGAGTTGATGATCCTCCGGAAATGCGCCCTTGCCCATAAGTGTAGTGGCTACAGGTATGCCGCTCCATTCTGCGAGAGCCTCTAGTACTTCGGTCGCTTCCGAGAGCAGCACGCCGTTTCCGGCAAAGATGACGGGCCTGGCGGCGGTCGATAACAATTCCGCGGCTTTAGCCACTCCAGCAGGATCTCCGGCGGGCCGCGCATACCCCGCCCGTCTCCGCACTGTAACCGGTTCATCGGAGTCCACCGGTCGCGAGTAGACATCCAGAGGAACATCGATCAGGACACAACCGGGACGGCCAGTCAGGGCCAGGTTCAACGCGCGCGGCATAACATCCGGTAGTAATTGGGGATCGTCAACTCGCCAAACACGTTTGCAGAAGGGCCGGTAAATGTCGCCCTGCGACGCGTCGGCGTGAAAACGGATTCCCTGATGAGGCTCTCGGGCGTGATGGTATGACTGGGTGTTGCCGGCAAACACGATCATAGGAGTGCAGTCTGCAGCGGCAGTTGCGACGCCGGTGATGGCATTTGTCATTCCCGGAGACAAATGGACATTCAGCACAGCCAGCTTGTGGGAGCTGCGGTAGTACCCGTCCGCAGCGTGCGCCGCCATTTGTTCATGACGAAAGGAAATGTATTCGATACCGATCTTGTGGCACGCGTCTATCAGCGCGTAGTTCGTATGACCACACTGTCCGAAGACCTTGGTGACCCCTTCCTGTTGCAAGCACTGTGCAATAAACGTCGCGCCGTTCATTTCTAGTCTCAGCCGCGGAGCGGCAGCATTTCCTTTGCCACCGGTTTCAACCGGTGGTAATTGGTCTAATTTTGATGCCAGCCGCGGAACGGCGACAGCCGTCTTTCGTGCCGCTGGCACTTGAAATCTTGCTCATATCTTCCACCGGCTAAAGAGCCTGTCCGAGTAACGGGCGAAAGCCGCGCAAGCGGCGGAATTCCTTTAGCCACCGACTTTAGTCGGTGGTTGTGCAAGCAAGCAGTGTTTAAGCCGCGTAGCGGCGAAAGATGCTGCTAATAAAACGTCTTTCGCGCCTCCGGCGCTCGATCGCTCGCAAAATGTGATCCACCGACTAAAGTCGGTGGCTAAAGGAATTCCGCCGCTAGGCGGCTTAAATCGATTACTCGGACAGGCTCTAAAGCCGGCGGCTAGAGAACTGTCGCCGCTTACGCGGCTTTGAAATCTGCACATTAGAACGTCTCGCTGTTAAAGAATTCTCCGAAGATTTCCTGCTCGCTCGGGCGATCCTCCGGGATCATCTCACTAACCCAAGTGACATTCATATAGTGCTTAACGCTGATGTTTTCACTGGTAATGTTGCCACCCCACGTACCGCAGCCGAGGCTCGCGGTCATCGGCATTCCGTTGTTGAATGCTCCCGAGTTTCCACGGACCTGAGGTTGTCTCACCATAATGCGGCTGACAGGCGCCATCAATGCCAGTTGATGAATGTGCTGTTTGTCGAATGAATAGATCCCGCAGGAGTGCCCTTTTCCTCCCACTTCAAAAATCTGTGTCACCATCTTCAATGCGTTTTCAAAGCCGCTGTACTTGAAGACAGCCAGAACCGGGGATAACTTTTCACCGGAGAACAACTGATCCTTGCCGATCTTGTCTTCAGGAACAATGATGAATTGTTTGCCCGCGGGCACAGCAATTCCGGCGCGTTCGGCAATATCGGCAGCCGAGCGAGCGACGGTTTCTATAGTTCTGTGGCCTTCGCCGTCCCACATAACGGCCTGCAGCTTTTTCTTCTCTTCAGTGGTAACCACATAACCGCCCTCCTTCTGCAGTTGGTCCACGAAACGGTCGTATATCGAAGCTTCGATCAGTGCGTTGCCGTCGCAAGAACATCCCGAACCGTGGTTATGGGTCTTGCTGATGCGTGTGTTGGCGGCAGCCTCCTCGATATTCGCTGTCTCATCGATGATGATCGTTGCATTGCCGGCCCCCACTCCATAGGCCGGCTTGCCGGAACTATAAGCGGCCCTCACCATGGCTGCCCCGCCGGTCGCAATTGTGAGATCGCAAATCGACATCAACTCCTGCGCGAGGGGAATGCTGGGCTTTTCCATGCATTGAATGATGTCCTCGGGCGCTCCTTGTTTTTTCAGCGCGGCTCTCAATATGCGGGTGGTCTCCAGAGCTGTGCGTTTGCTCAGTGGATGAGGAGAGAAGATAACCGCATCGCGGCATTTGATCGCGTTTATAGCCATGTTGACCATCGTCACCAACGGATTGGTTACAGGGCACAGTCCCGCAATCACGCCCACGGGTTTGGCGTATTTGACAATTCCCTTCTCCGGGATTTCTTCGATGATCCCGATCGTCTTCTGTCTCAGCGCGTCGCGGAGTATGCCGACGATTTTGAAACGGCGAGCCGGCACTCCGTCGAGGCTTCCCATCTTACTTTCTGCAACGCTCATGCGTGTCAGCGCCACAAACGTGGACTCATTCGCTGTAGCCCACGACACGGCCCGGCACAAACGATCGACTCGCGACTGATCATGGGACTCGCTGATTTTTGTCGCAGCTCGAGCCCGCTGCAGCAGCGTATTTGCGTATTGTTTCTCGTCTTCAGTAATCGGTCTTGTCATCCTGCTTCTCCGGATTACTTCGCCGGTGCGGCCGCCCTCGACAACGGCTTCGGCGTAACATCAGCGGGCACCATACCGAGGGCCCACTTAATCCCTTCGAGCATCATCTTCTGGAAGCCGGGATTGTCGTAGGTAACTTCCAACTCACCCCAGCCCACGTTGTACACCCGGCCCTTGCCGTATTGCCGAGCCCAGACGACGGGGAAATCTCCATCCGGCCGCATGGCGCGTTGCTGCCCTGTCAGCGAGGTCGGATCAAGCCGCATGATCACATGAACCTTGTCGCGCGAATACGGCGGCATCAAGACAGGGTGCTGCTCATCGAACATGAATGTCGGACTGCCGAATGCCATGGCGCCCGGGAAGTTGGTGTCCTCGACGATGATCTTGGCGTCGGCACGGAATTCTCCGGCGTGGCCATTCACCCGATCCATCAAACCACCAATGAGGTCACCCCATTCGGGCCATGTCAGTGTTGCATCCTTGCGCGTAAAGGCCACACCGGCGGCATGTCCGGCGATCAGGCCTTTCCCATCGTCACGTACGAAAGCCAATAGATCCTGTTTCTGTTGTTCGCTCATCGTCCCATCGCCGCTAGGCAGCAAAAAAACGGCATCGAAGAAATCCAGCGGCTTCACATTGATGTTCGAGCCCGTGTATTTTCCCTGGCCGACGATCGGCTGCTTGGTGATCAGTTCCGAATCGGTGCGAAGGAAAGTTACATACGCACCAGATTCGCGGCCAAGCCGCTCCACAACAGCCATGGCATGGTTAATCGCGTCGTGGTGATAGCCGGTCTGCACATCGGCAACTAACAACAGTTTCTTCTTTCCCGGCCAGGGATCATTAGGTCCCCGAGCACCCCTGCCGCCCGCCCGCTGTCCCGGAGCTGTCGGCGTCGCTGGAGCCGGAACCTGGCCCGCGGACAAATACGCCGTGCATACGATCATTGCGATTGCAATGACGCTGACCTTGATGCGTGTAGAAAACATGTTGCTCCTTTCGCGTTTACGAATCGTAGCTATTCGGCAGGACGATCTTAGAATGGACGGTAATCCCTCGAACATTCCTGATTCGTTCGATGACCTCAGCCCGGAGAGCAGTCGCGGAAAAAATGGCAGTCAGAAGGATTATGGAAACTGTAACCGTCCGCTTGGGTTTCCCACTGTAGCGGTGGTCTATGACCGCCGGTTTTATGGTGGCTCGCAGAAATCGGCTCGGTCTCTGACAACGTATAAACCCGGCGGTCATAGACCGCCGCTACAGTGGGAGGTAGAATCGCGTTTGAAACCAGCTCGTGCCGATCATTTTGCGCTCTGTCTCTTCACGCCTTTGAAGACGACAGGCAGACTGGCGTAGTTTTCGAGCGCGACGGATTTCGCGCTGCTGTCGATGGCGATCGGAGTGGCGAGTGAAGCTTTGCCTTCGCCCAAGCCCTGGGCGTTCAAGCGCAATTCGATGATTGAAAACTCATAGTCCGTTGACGCCGCGGTTCCCGAAGTGGGCTTCCAGAGGGCATTCCAAGGGCTGAGCCTGCGGTCGGTTGCAAGGATGATCCGTTCACTGCCGTCCGTTTCATGTAATCGATAGGCATAACGGATCGAATAGCCGGCACTCTCGGGTGTCCACAGTATTCCGACTGTTGGCGCCTTCTGCAACGCGCCCGCGAGAGACCTGCTGGGAGTTAACGGCGGTGGAGGGGGAGCGCCGGCCACGGCGTCGGGAAGACCGCCACCGCCGCGAGCCCCACGGGCGCCTCGTGCGCCGCGTCCGCCTCGTCCTCCGGCGGCCGCCTGAGCATCGTCACCTTGAGCAGCAGCGCCACCGCGCGCCCCGCCTTCTGCCTGAGCCGAGCCGGCGTCTCCCGCCGCCGCCGCGTTACCACGGTTCCCGCGACGTCCACGCGCGGCACTCGCATCGTTAGCCACCGACGGTGAACTTGCATCGGGTGCGACAGCGCTGGCCGTCGCAGTCGGAGGAGCCGGAGGAGGCATCGGTATGCTCCATGCCTTGACCAATTGATCCCGATCGCTGTCGGCGGACCATGCAAATAAATCGATGCGAATGCTTTGGCCGGGAGTGCCGACGTTGGCAGTTGTTGCAGTAAAAGTCGCAATCGGCCGGTTCGTCGTTTGTGCGTTCGTGAACAAGCAAACCGCCAACAGTCCACTCAACGCAGCGCTAGAAAGTACAAGTGTTCTTAGCTTGCAAGACGACATAAAACATCTCTCCTGGGATGTAGCTGACACCGGTTTTGGAGGTAGGCGCCGGCATAAAACCGACGCCTATAGAGACTACATGCCCTTCAGCGGTCCCGTACTGTCTCCCACTGCTTCAATCGGAAGTCCCACTTTCTGAAGCATGGAAACGAGCAAGTTGGCCATCGGTGTGTCGTCGGGATACTTGATGTAGCGCCCACCTTTCATATTGCCTGCAGCTCCGCCCACAACAGCCACTGGAAGCCGCATATGGTTGTGCAGGTTCGGATCGCCTAAGCCACCGCCAACCAGGAACAAAGAATGATCGAGCAAGTTGCCGTCACCTTCCGGAATAGACCTTAGCCTGTCAAACAGATAGGCAGGTTGCTTCATGAGATAAGCGACAATTTTCGTCAGCTTCGCCTGCTTCTCCGGATCGTTCTGGTGATGCGAGGTGTTATGGTGTCCGTCTGGAACTCCACTCTTCGTATAGGAGCGAGAGCCCTGTTCACGACCGATCAAAGTAGTCGACACGCGGGTGATATCTCCCTGGAAGGCGAGGACCTGGAGATCCCAAATCATCTTGGCGTGTTCTTCAAAAGTATCCGGAAGTTCGTCCGGAAGGGCCGGTGGAACCACGGTGTTTTCGTGTTCTTCGCTGACCTGAATTCGGCGTTCGACGTCCCGAATTGCTTCCATGTATTCGTCCATGGTTGCCTTGTCTCTGTTTCCGAGTTCGTGGTTCAACCGCTTCATCTCGGCAGTCACGGAATCGAGTATGCTCCGTTCTTTTTTCAGCCGCGCTTTCTGTGCGGCCGGACTGCTTCCGTCGCCAAAAAGGCGCTCGAAAATGAGGCGCGCGTTCGGTTCATGATGTAAAGGCGTTGTCGGAGTGCTCCAACTAAACCAAATCTGATAACCGCAGGCATAGCCGTCGGTGCATGCCCCAGCCGTGCCGATCGATTCAAGCGACGTTTCCAGGGATGCCAGCTTCGTATACTTACCCCATTCCTTTGCTGCCATCTGATCGACCGAAATAAGCCCAGAGCTTGGCGGAACGGCGTTTCCCTTCATTACCAAGGCAACGTCCGGACCCGGAGTTCTCTTTCCATGAGCCCCAGTCAGCCATGCCGCGCAGCCACGAGCGTGGTCACCAGGACCATCGCCCCACGAATCGCCTTGATTGTGCCGCAGGCCGTACGGAACGAATAACTGATCGCGGAAAGGCTCGAATGGAGCCAGTTGTGGGGTCATCTCCCAATCCGGCCCTTCCTTAAGCGGAGTCCATTGACCGGCAACCGGATTTTGCCCGTTGGGCAGATAAACGAAACCAAGACGGCGGACCGGGCTTGCGGCAGTTTGACTAAGCGCTGTCGCGGCAGGCACCATCGCGTCCAGTAAAGGCAGTGCCAGAGCCGCGCCCGCACCTTGTAAAAGCGCTCGTC
>Ga0207098_10420_pt1 | contig 13280 bp, 10 predicted proteins | sample Alteio_BWMinHeat_84_FD_153548 | JGI IMG/M metagenome (GOLD analysis project Ga0207098, IMG submission 153548) | Enriched cells from forest soil in Barre Woods Harvard Forest LTER site, Petersham, Massachusetts, United States -... | ecosystem: Environmental > Terrestrial > Soil > Temperate forest >...
TTCAAACCGCGCACCAGATTGGGAACTTTGCGGGTGGCGTTCCAGATGATCCCCGTTTTGTAATTCGCGATCATGCTTAGAATCGGCCCCTGATTGTCACTGAGATAATCATTATCAACCCAGCCTAAGCGCCCATCAACGCTGCCTGACCTAAGGCTGACATGGGTATCACGGAAGCTAGGGTTGAACGAATCGAAAAAGCCGTACCTGCCGTAAAGCCGCCCACCTTGGAAATTGCGTAAGGCCCAGGCTGCAGGGATGCAGATGTCGGGTGCAAAGGGAATCGAGGCTACCGCGGCGGTGGGGGCAAGGGTGCCATGGTCTTCCTCATCGGGCATGCCCTTCGGCCCATAGGCCGCATAGCCATGAAACTGCGTCGGCTTGCCTTTGAAGTCTATGACTAGATCACCTGGTCCATCGCAGGCGCTGAGGCCCCAGATGTCCTTGGAATAACCGTCCCAACCCATAGGGTTGGCAATGGCATAGTTGCGCTGCGCATAGGTGGCGCGGCGGGAATTCTCGAAATAGTCAAACCCGGCCACGCGCATGGTCGCATCATAGATGCCGCGATAGTCAACCCACACGGCCCCATATTGATGCGCGAAGTGCGGCGCAAAGGAGAGGTAGCGGTTCGCACCTTCTCCACGCCAATATTTTGGGAAGGGCGCAGTCCATGCCTCGTAGGCGCCGTCCTTAGCCGGGTGAGACCGTGAACCGAACGCGAGCAAATAGAGCGCCATGCCCTCGTTATAGCCATCCCAATTTCGCTCAATAAAGCCGCTCTCCGGGTGCCAGCCCATCGAGATGGCTTTGCCGCCCGTGCTATTGGCCTGCATCCAATCCCATTCAGTGCGATCCAGCAGACGCTGCGCGAGTGCACGGATCTCCTTTTCCTTCTCATCCCGCTGGTCGAACCAGCCTTGCGCAAATGCCGTGCCCATTTGCAGCCAGCAGGTATCAATTGTTGAAAGTTCCCAATTTGGCAACCGTAGTCCGGTCTCCATATCGATAAGGTGGTAATAGAAGCCACGATAGCCCGCGGTGCCAGAACGTTGTTCGCCCTGCGGCAATTGGTCCAAGAACCGCAGCGTCCGCAGTGTGATGTCTCGTGCCTGATTGCGTGTGATCCAACCGCGCTCAACGCCAATTGGCCAGGCAGTTAGAGCGAAGCCTGTCCCCGTGATGCTGCAAGCGGACGGCGTCGACCAACGATCTGCCATCAGCCCGTTGCTATGGTTCACACGCTCCCAGTAAAAGTTAAACGTGCGATGCTCAATATCGCTGAGCAACCGGGAATCCGAAGCGCGCGCCGTAATGGCCTTCGCCAATATCTGACTAGAAACAATTTCGGCGGCAGCAGCGCTGAGGAAACTGCGGCGGGTCAGTGTCGGAGGCTCGCTGGTCATCGCCCAGTCAGTGTAACGGAGTGAGACCAGAACCGGGGGGTATGGTTGGCGCTATCAGGCCTTGCTGCGTTTCCAGAGCCAGGTGGGCTGGAAATACGGTTTGGCGATTATGCGTGTTTCGACCATTAAAATTCGCAAAATGCCCTGGCGCATTCCAGCTGCAGTCCTCCAAAATTCATGCCGGCTTGATGTTCTGGTTAAGCCGCAGTACGTCTTGAGGGTCGAATTTCTTCTTGATCTCCCCCAGGCGAGCATAGTTCGAACCATAGGCGGCCCGTACCAGCTCTTCACTCGTGTCGCCCAGCTGATTGACATAGACTCCACGCGACAAGGGCTGCAATTTGTCTCGCAGTGAGTTGACCCATTCGACCGCGGCCGCCTTCTCCGCAGCAGCGTTCCAGAGGCCCACGATGTCCAACTCGTAACCAGGGCGCCGCAATGCGAACGACGTTTCGCTCAGGCCCACGCGCGTGATCGCGCCGAAGAACGGCACGATGAATGCCCTGGTGTTTGGTGGCGCATTGTTGGTTGCGGTCGTTATTGTCGCAATTGCGTCCGCGGTTAACTCCGGAAGAAACAGGTCAGTTTGAAAGTGCGTGACGGGCGATGAAAGAAATCCTGCCACCTGGGCTTCCTGATAAGACTTAACCCTCACATCGTCTACCTCTGGTTTGAGCGCTCGCAACGGCTTTAGCACTTCAATTCCCTGACGCGTAGGCCCGCAATGGAAGTACAGCATTCGGAATCGCGTCCCCTGTTCTGATGGCAACACCGCGCCTACGATACTCACTTCATCCGGCGCCCTCGCGACGAACTTCGCATAGGCCTCCAACAGCTCTGGGATTCTCCCCGGGGGACACATCAGCGTTCCCGCCAGAACGTCCGTTACTGGGTGGAGCCGGTACTCGAGCCCCGTCACTACGCCGAAGTTGCCGCCGCCGCCGCGAATCGCCCAGAAAAGATCCGGATTGGAGTTCTGGCTGGCCTCGACTTGTCGGCCATCCACCGTCACAACTTGCGCGGATATCAGGTTGTCGCAAGCTGCTCCGTACTTCGCCATCAGTTGGCCCTCGCCTCCGCCCAGCGTCAAACCGGCGATTCCCACCGTGGGACATCCACCCGAGGTTGTGGCGAGGCCAAAGCGCTGTGTTGCGTGATCCAGGTCGCGTACCAGCGCACCTGACTCCGCCCGAGCCACGCGCTTGCCAGCGTCGACTGCGACACGGTTCATCGAAGAGAGATCGATCACCACGCCACCATCGCAAACACTGAATCCGGCGCGGCTGTGGCCACCGCCCCGCACCGCCAGAGGCAAATTCTGGTTTTGCGCGAATTCAAGCGCTCTCACGACGTCGGGCGCACCGGCACAACGCACGATCAATGCTGGACGCCGATCGAATGCACGGTTGAAAACCAGACGCGCCGATTCATAGTTTGGCGTCTCCGGTGTGATTAATCGCCCGCGAACCTGGGAAGCAAGTTTTCTGATCGCCGCCGGATCGAGCCGGCTGGCAATCTCCGGCACCGCCGGGGACCCACCCTCGGCAAGCATATGCATCGGGAACGCGTGAAGCGCGGCCGTCGCCGACGCCATTTGCCGCACGAACTGTCTTCGAGTCGTTTGTGCCATCGTCGACACCACCAACTTAGTGCAGATCCCGGTAGAGCTGAAACGCATGCTGTCAGAGGATCAGAAGTGAATTGCCAATGGCATCTGTGGCTGGCCGTCCCGATCGTATCGTCTTGATCGGTTCCACGAATACCGTTTCTAGCTCAGCTAGCGCTTCCGTCGGAGTTCCGCCCGTAAACTCTGCGAAATCGTGAACCATGTGCATCTGGTCGTAATATCCGAAGTCGTGGGCCACACGCGTCCAGGAACGTGTAACGAAACGCGCCTTGCTTTCGAGAGCTGCTTCGAATCTGGCGATTCTGCCAAAGAGCTTGGGACGCATACCCACCGCACGCAAGAATCTCCGTTCAAACTGGCGAATTCCTAAACCCGAACCGTCAGCAAGAGCGCGGATGCCGACCCGGCCGCCGGAGCGAATGATCCGATTGGCCGCTGCCGAAATTCCATCGAAGCCGGTCGATCGGTGGGCGCGACGTAATAAGAGCTCATCGACGAGACGCGCGCTCTCTTCGAACGATTTTGAATTCCCGAGGCGTTGCCGGGTTTGTGAAATGAAGGCGCCGAGGACAGAGTGAGCCTCATAGTCCCGGTCGGTCAGGTCGCACACGGGGATGGTGATTAGCCGGTGCAATCCGTCTGGCTGAAACATGATCACAAAAGACTCAACAGTTCCTCGCAGCTGCATTTCTATGCGGCGATACGTCTGCGGACCGACAACTACGGCGGTTGGGGATCTCCGCTGTGCCCGTTGCTGAAGGTCGAGAACTTCGAGTGGATCGCCGAAATTAAACTCGATGAGAGCGGCCGCACGAGCAGGGACAGGGTGGACCACTGCTTCACCACGAATCTTGACCTCGCGCTGGACGTAGAAGCGAACGATCTGTTCGAGCCCCGGGGCGGGTTTGCGGAACCTGGTATGAACCAAGACCGGACTCCTTTCCTCAACCGCTCTCCAATGCAGCCGAACGAAACCTTTCGGTCATTGTGCCACTTCGCCTGTCACCGCGAAAAGCAAACTTGCAGAGATTGAGCAGCCAGCTATCGAGCAAGCCAGTAGACAAATCTATGCCAGGCCGCGCTTGAACCAATTGGACCGGCCTCAAGCGGCCCTGACAAAATCCGTAGCGCCGCAAGGCCCCAGGTGAGCGGATGAATTCGCCGCACCGCCAGCAAATCTCTCGCGATGGCGGCCATTACGAAGACCGAGATTGGTATCATGACGATCGCCGCCGGCCGCGAGGCAAGCCATGGCGCGTGACCAATCAGATGCGCGAGCGGAGCAGGCATCAGCTCTATGTTTGCAAATAGCATCAGGCGCTTGTGAATCTCCGGTTTGCGCCGACAGGCCAGGGCAGCAATTGCCAGTACTGCGAAGATCAGCAGGTTGCTTAACGCAAAGACAGTCGCGTAGGGTGGGTCGCGGTCGATTCTAAGATCTCCGCTGAGATCGAAGCCGCGTCGCACCATCGCGATGGTAGTTGTATAGGCCTAGGGGATCATCAACGCCAGGATGAAAACTGAGGCGAGGCCGAGACGCCGGTGAAGCGTTACGTGGTGGGTTGCAATAAGTCTGCCCTGGACCAAGAACATGAGAAGCCATGCGAAGAATACGATTCCGTGCGCTGCGGCAAGGGGGGAAAGTGGCGCGTGCCGTCCAGCGGAATGCACGATCGACGGCAAGAAAGCAGCCAGGGATGTAACGATCATCGCCAGTGCCATCCAAGTAATGAACCAGCGCTCCGCAGGGCGCGTTGTACCCAATTTCGGCGTTGTCTGACACGGCGGAGCGGCGGCCATAGGAGATCCTCGTCTTGCACCCTGAGGCTAAGCCATACTCCGATTCCCGAAATAGTAAAAATGCGACCTTGACACGGCTGTGTTTCAATTCTCGCGAACAGGGCAATGCACTCACCTAGCTAGCCAAATTTTCGGCTTTGGGCAGAGGTTTCTCCACCGCATTTGGCTCCCCTGAAACGGGCTTGCATTCCGAAAAACGAATCCGGCGCGATTGCGGAATGAAGTAGAACCGATTTGTCAGGACTAAAGGTCTTTCGCGGTCAATTGCTTTCCCCGCGTCGGGCGATTTCAGACATCACTGATCGATATTCGCTGTCAGAGTGTAGGCTCTCGACGGCCTTTCGCAGGGCCGCGTTTACCTGTGGATCCTTGGAATATCGGTGGGCCGCATTCACTAACACACGCCCCTTGTCGCCATCTGAAGATATGCGAGCTGCCGACTGAATCGCTGCGATCGCCATTGCGGAAGAGGTGCCGGGTTTATCGAGCAAAGCCATCAGAACGTTGCTGTGATCGCCATCCGAATGAATGGTGTCAGCGGCGGCAAAGAAATCGCCGCGGGCCGGCTCAATATTCACTCCAACGAGTTCCACAAGGACGCGCGCTTTATCTCCGTCCGACGAGATTCTTTGCGCTGACTTCGCGATTTCGTCAATGGTAGGTGTTTCAATTCCTTGCCGGTGAACGAGCGCCACGAGCACCTGCTGGTGATCGCCGTCGCTGGAGATTGAATTTGCAGCGTCGATGAAGGCCTTGCGGACGGATTCATCTGCGCTATACCGGGCAACTGCTTCTTTGAGCACGCGGGCTTTGTCGCCGTCTGAAGATATTTTCCCTGCCGACCCGAGTACTCGAGCCATTGTGTCACGATCATCGCCATGTGCGGCCAGCAGTGTCGAGAGAACGCGTGCGTGGTCTCCATCCGAAGAAATCGACTTCACTGCTTCGAAATAAGCCATACCAAGACCGCCGTTGTCACGATAAGAGCTTGCCATCTCGATGAGTACTTCGGCCTTATCACCGTCGGACGAAATATGCTTCGCCGCCTTCGTCACGCCAAAAAGTGTGTCAGCACTCCCCGCGTCCTTCTTGAGAATGTCGGAAAGCACCCTGCGTTTGTCGCCATCTGAACTGATGCTCTCAACTGCTTCAAAAAGATTCGGGCGCAGCTCATTCGTGAAGTACCTTCCGTCGACGTCAACGAGTACCTGCGCTTTGTCGCCATCCGACGAAATCCCTCGGATCAGTTTCGCGGACTCCGTCAGTTGATCTGTGTTCAGGGTCGCGTGCGAAAAAAGCTCCTCGAGATAGGTACGTTTCGATCCATCGCTGTGAATCAATCCAATCTCATTGATTACGGCCTTCGGACCACCCTGGCGCAGTAAGCGGTCGACACGGGCGACCGCCCCAATCCCGCTGTCTCGAATGATCTGTGGCAGCAAACGCCCCAGCCATTGCTGTCCGTCTGAGTCCAGGGGCTTTACGGACGAACCCACGGAGTAGGTCTTGGTGAGGTTTCCTGCCGAATCGGCCTTCACGTCATACCTGCGCCCGGAAAGCCAGGTCCCTTCTTCCATCCGGAAATGACCGCCAGGAGAAAGCGACTTGACGTCACGGTCGTCATCGGTGAATTCTATGGCGCCGTCAACCTTCACGCTCAGTGACGTCAATCCGTTACGGATCGTGATTTCCGTGTGGGTCTCGCCGCTTTGTTGTGACTCGGCTGGCGCAATTGGTGCGCGAGAAGAGGACGGCATACTCAACGCATCGAGATTTAGCGGTTCCACTGATGTCTTCGAAGCAGGCGACGGGATCGACGTCGGCGTCGCTGGCAAACCCGACTGCGCAAGAGGAGGGGAAGCTGGAATTGGCGCTCGCGGTGCAGGAATTGAGTGCGTTGGCATCAATGGAACCAATCCCTGCCGGCTGCTTTCCGTCGCCGAAGTCTGTGCGAAGGCGATCATTTGCGGTGCATGCCCAGCCACATAGATCAAAATTCCAATTGCGGCAATCGCCGCACCCAGAGGTGCGATGGTAAGCTTCGGCGCCGCGTTCCGAGTTCTGTCCAGCATGTGATGGACGCGGCTGAAGAGTTGCGAGCGATCTCCCGTCGCGCCCGCCGCCAGAATACCCGCGTGCGCCCATTGCGAGAGTTCCGCGACTCTTGTGAGTGAGGCCGCATAGGACTCGGCCTTTCCAGTTGCGGCGATCACCCAGTCATCGCATGCCATTTCGCGATCGATCGACATTCGGTGGCCGATCCAGTAGACCGCCGGCTGAATCGGTAGCAGCGCTTCAATCAATCTCTGTGCCAGGTTGGTCCAATCGTCCCTGCGCCGAAGGTGGCACAGCTCATGCAATACCACGTCTTCGAGTTCCGAATCCGAAAGCGTATCCAAAAGTATGCGAGGGATCAGGATCGCCGGATTGAGAAATCCGAGCGACATGGGCGCCGCTATGTCACTCGAAACGAGCAATTGCGTTTGCCGGCGGATACCGTTCGTCCGCATAAGACTTCTCAATAGCATCTGCCACTTTACAGGCACGGGCGTGGCGCTTGCCTTCAATCTCAGCAACCTCCAGTAACCAGTCCCAAGGCGCATCAGCATTACTAAAGAAAGAAAGATCCACGTAATCTCGAATGCGGCCAGAATTCTCCCGGAGTGAATGCGAAACAGCGGATGCTCAACAGCCGTTATCGCGCTCCATCGACTCTGGGAAGGGGCACTCTTCGCGTTTATGAACTCAGTCGGTCGCTCAGATTCTGGCCCCGGATTTGCTTTCGGGACAGATACGGAACGCGGCTTGAGGCTGGGACTTTGTAGGTTAAATTTCGGCTCTTGGGCCTTAACGGGTGTCAGCGTTGTGATCGTGGGATTGTTTGTCGCCGCAAAAGGCAAAGTCGTTTGCGCGCCTGGAGTGAACCCTCGTGGAGTGAATGGTTCAAGAACCAACGCTAGGACAGCGAGCAAGGTGATCCACAAGACCGTAAAGTGAGTTGTCGGGTTCAGTCGTGGAAGCAGCTTTAGAAAGAGCCACATCGCCACCGCCAGTAATGTGCCCTCCCAGACTCCGTTGAGGAGAGTTGTCACTGCAAAGTTGAGGTGCGTCATTTCTTCCCTCCTTGCTCGCTCTCCGCAATCATTTTGTTGATCCGTCTCAATTCTGCGCGACCGATCGTTTCTTCCCTCAGCAGATTCATCACCAGAAGCTCGCAAGAGCCACCAAAGAAGCGGTTCACCAAGTAGTCGAGTGCCTTTCGGCTGGCTTCTTCCTGAACAACGACGGGCTCATAGACAAAGGCCCGCCCTTCCTTCGTGTGCCGCACATAGCCTTTGCCTTCGAGAATGCGCAGGGTAGTCAGCACTGTACTGTACGCAAGCGGCGGATCGGCCGGTAATGCGGCCACTACATCGCCGACGGTCGCGCGACCCTTCTCCCACAGTGCTTGCATTAGCGGCAGCTCGCCTTCCGTCAGATTCAGCGACTTTTTTCTTGCCAACGCTTCCTCCCCCAACGAAACATTAAGAAATTAATAGTTCGAGGCATTTATATGGCGGCCTAACGTCGTCTGTCAATTATTAAATTAATAGTTCGGCTACTCTTCGCTTCTCGAGACATCGAATCCACGTAACGAATGATGATGGCCGGGAATGCGGTCGAGCTGGTTCGGGTACCCGGCGCCTACCATGGTTTCGACGTTCTCGCCCCGGACGCAGGTGTCAGCAGACAGTTCACGGCTGCTTGGAATGAAGCAATACGCAGGACTTTAACCCAAGCCTGACAGCGCTGTCGACTTCAGGCCAAGGCGAGTTTCCAGACTGATCGGCGCTGGATTTGATACTCGGCGGATTTTGCGCTCATCGAACATTGGCGAGGCTCCGCTCTTACGACAACTGCGTTGTGCCGAAATGTGCCTTTCGCTCTGTCCCCAAAAGAGCAAGTTTTGAGAGGGCTGTGTCCTACCTTCTGGATCGGCGCTGTGACGATTTCACTCCAGCGGAGTTAGCCCACTCGGAGACTCAGCATAAAGCCTCTCCGTCTCTCGCTGTAGCCGGGCGAGCGAGTCTGCCGGACCGGGCCGGGACGGTCCCGGTTGAAACCGTGAAAGTTATACGACCCAATCACGTTTCGGGTCTTTCACGTATAAACGTTTTACAGTGCCGCAAGAGGTGCACAGGTCAGCAAAAAGGGTCTCCCGTTTCTCCCTTTCGGACCATTTGAAAAAGCCTTTCTCTTTCTCATTGCAGAGGAGGCCGGGACGTACGTCACCACCACCACCAGAAGCAGAAACAGTGAGACCGCTGATGAGTTGGGAACCGCCGCAGTGTTCACATGTATTGTTGGGCATGGACAATTATAGCCATGAGTAATTCATGATCCCCGTACCGTCCTACAAAGGATAAGTTTTGGGACAAATCGAAGACCCGCTAGAGACTCGGGCTCGCGTGGCCCGAAAGCCTGTCCCACAACGTTGCCCGGAAGCGTACCAATGGACGCTCGAAGAGTGCCTTGGTGCCAGTCCCGAAACGCTGTACCAATACTCACCCGATCTTGCGTGTCAGTTTCGACCTCTGCGATCGGAGAATCACACTGCGTGATTTGTCGACAATTCGGACGGTGACCCGCCCAGTCATTTGGCGGGAACAGGCCTTACCACTCATGGAGCGGGAGGGCGGTCCAGCGTCGGGTGAGTCTGCGACTCGGCGATTTTGCGCTGAGCGAGATGGGAACAGTGTGTCCATTCGGGTCGGGTTCGTCTACGGCGAGGTATCGCAATTACTGCATACCGCAAAGATTCAGGTGGCGCGATCATCGCAACGCCACCACGCCAAGTCAGACTTGGCCATTCAGGCTTCACGCAACACGGGGCTTTGATACGACTGAAAAAAGGTTCTTGCCGGTTGCGACCGAGGCGCCGATGACTCCGCCATACAGCGCGCCCACTACGCCCAGGCTGGCCGCGTCTTGCCCCGTGAGATAGAGACCACGAATCGGCGTTCGGGCTCCTAATTCGCGCATCAGGAAACGTTCTGGCGTCGAGGCGATGCCATAGATCTCTCCGTGCCCATAGTTCATGAAATGGCGCGTTGTGATCGGCGTGGACAACTCGGTGTAGGCAATGTTGCCAGACACGGAAGGGGCTTGCCGCTCTAGTTCGGCTAGCAACCGCGCAGAAAGCTTTGTTTTCAGTGCATCGTACTCGTCCCCACGCCGCTTCCAGCGTGTGTCTCCCCATTGGGCAAATGGTGCATAGGGAAGCATCATGATGGCCTCGACCGAGCTTTTCCCCGGATGACGGCGTTGAAAGTCCGGGTCCTTGGCTGAAGGGAAGGAGAGATAAACACCCGGCAACGGCTCATCGATGTCCTGCGCGAAACGTTCCACATTCGCATCGTGATCGAAGGATGGATACACCCAAAGGTTCGTGCCTTTCAGCTCAAGCGCCGTATCGCTCTGCGAAAGTCCAACGTAAAGGCTGACATGCGCTGTGGAAGGCCGGAGTTTTTGCAATTGGCGGCGTAGTGAATCCAGAGCAGACAAATTCCGTGGAAGGAGGCATTCGAATGTGTTGGCCGCACCCGCATCGCTCAGCACTACGCGTGAGTGGAAATCACGCCCATCGATCATCCGCACGCCTGCCGCTCTTGCACCGTCGAGCAGAATGGCTGAAACCTCTGAACTCGTGACTACGATCCCGCCAGCGTCCTCGATCTGTGGGACTATCGCAGCCGCAATCGCACCTGCTCCCCCTACCGGGTAGCTACCGCCGCCAAAATAATGCTCGGCGATCGTGGCGTGCGCAGCAAAGCTGCTTTTCCCTGGCGGCAATCCGTAGTTACCCCATTGTCCGGTCAGCACCCCAATCAGTTCCCGATTCCTGGTGAAACTCTCGAGGACTTCGCGCGTGGTGCGTCTTGCCCAGCGCATGTAGGGCACGCGCATCAGGCTGCCTGCCAGCGTCGCCACAGGTGCCGGAATCGCCTTCTCCGCGTAATAAAGGCCGCTCACCCGGTTGCACGCCTGAACCGCCCCGATGTATCGATCGATGGCCCTGATTTCGGCCGGAAAAGATTGCCGTAGGCCTTCCCGAAAGCGATCCAGCCCAGCGACAAAGTCGAATGTACGTCCTTCGATGATGAAGCGGTCGTATATATCCGGCATCGGCTGCCACTGCACTCTTCGCGCCGTGATGTGGTCGAATGCGCGCCGCACTGATGAGCTTTCATTCTGCATCTGGCCGATGTAATGCAGACCCACGTCCCATTCGTAGCCCGGGCGGTGAAAGGTATGTGTAAAACCGCCGACTGCGTAGTGCCTTTCCAGTACCAGCACCCGTTTGCCTGCATGCACCCCCAGCAGAATAGCTGCCGTGAGCCCGCCGATGCCGGAACCGATCACGATCGCATCCCATGTCCCTGCCAGCCGTGCTTGCTTATAGGGAATCCCGTTCGCCGTTACCACAAACTCAATCTTTCCTTCGACACCCGCTCCACCTTTGAATTTACCGCCGTGCCGGCTAGGTAATCTTCTGTGACATGAAAGCCGCACCATCCGGCTCCCTTGAGCGCTGAAGAGAAATCTTCGCGCCCACAAGCGATTCTAGGCCCGCGTGCTCGAGTGACGAGAAAAAACAGGAAGCAGAGAAATCTCCGCTATTGACTACAGGCCTACTCGCTCATCCAGCGGGAGAGCATCCCAGCAGCTCGTCAGGTTGCGCATTGGCGATTTTGCAAGATGTTAAATTCACGCTTGTGTGTGCGCACTGCAGGGAACAGCGCGCTTAGAGTCATTTGCGGTCCGAAGGTTGTTGTATTTCTTCATCTGCTCTCGATCGATTTCGGGACTTCTAAATGCGTTGCGATACGCGAGTGGTGGAGTTCCAACGATTATGCCAAAGTGTTCCCGCAGCACCGATGCGGATCGGAAACCTGCCCTCTCCGCCACTTGCTCAATCGGGAGCGCCGTGGTTTCCAACAATTGCTGGGCGCGTCTTATTCGTGCCCTGGCAATCCATTGAGCGGGCGATTGGCCTACCTGTTCACTGAAGCGCCTGCTCAGTGTTCGCATACTCATCGCGGCATGATGCGCAACCAGAGACAGGGAGAGCGGTTCTTCCAAATTTTGCTCGATCCACTGCAGCAGCGGCCCCATGGATTCGGCCTCCTCAGGATCTTCATGCGTAATGAACTGAGCCTGCCCGCCAGAACGCTCCAAGGGCATGACCGCAGCACGAGCCGTAGTAGCCGCGATCTTCGAACCTAGATCGCATCGAACCATGTGCAGGCACAGGTCCAGACCCGCAGCCGCGCCAGCCGAGGTGAGGACTTGGCCGTTGTCGACGTAGAGCACTTCGGGATCAACTTCGATTGCAGGATAGCGGCGTGCAAGCTCTCGGGCGGCCTGCCAATGCGTCGTTGCACGGAGACCGTCTAGTACACCGGCCGCAGCCAGCACAAAGGCTCCCGTGCAAACAGATGCAATCCGGACGCCGCGCTTGAGCGCAGCCTTGAGTGAGCGAATGACTTGAGGCGGTATGGGCCGCTCGAGATTATCAATTCCTGGAATCATCAGGGTGTCGGCATGCCTCATCTTAGAAAGCCGCCATAGTACCTTGAGCGACAAATGTTCCGTTATCACTTCTGAATCCGGACTACAGACGCTCACTTCGTAGCATGGTTGCCCACGGGCATCTCGGGCGCGCTGAAAAATCTCCACGGGCGTGGCGAGATCACCCAACACCACGCCGTCGAAGGCGAGAACGGTTACTCGGTGCGGGGACCTGCGCTGCTTTCGATTTGGCGTGATTCCTGCGAACATTGTCTTTCTTGCCACTCGTCAGATTATCGCTCATTCCCTACGATCGGTTCAAAGGGGACAACCGAATGCTGCTCGTTTCCAATGTGCCGGCTCTCGTTCCAATGGACTCTATCGGACCTGCCATTGCGGCAGTTTTGTTCGTGGCGATCATGTCGCTTGTACCGCATCCTACGCGGCGTACGTTCAATGCCATCTCTGCTGCTGGCGCCATCGGTGCTTACATTGGCGGCAGCTTCGGTGCCTGGGAGTTGATCTTTCCGGTCCTGGCTACACCGATCGTCTATTTCAGCTTGAAATCGTACAGGTTCATTGGCATCGCCTGGTTGATGCATGCAGCATGGGATTTGGTGCATCACTTGTGGGGTAAGCCGATCTGGCCCTACATGCGAACCTCGTCTTATGGCTGCATGATCTTCGATTCCTTGATCGCGATCTGGTTCCTTGCCGGAGCTCCTTCAGTTTTTCGCTGGCGCGTGAGGGATTCGTTGGGATCCACCTCTAGAACTGTCAGTTGACGGTAACAGGCCTTAGCTCATTTCGAGTTGCTTCCATTCGAACAGCGGTCCGAATCGATCATTCACGGGCTTCTCAAGGTTCTGCTTGCACCCCAGGTAACGCTCTGCAGT